>Ga0307416_100000446_pt1 | contig 21147 bp, 19 predicted proteins | sample DK1Cmetagenome_2_FD_203821 | JGI IMG/M metagenome (GOLD analysis project Ga0307416, IMG submission 203821) | Maize rhizosphere microbial communities from greenhouse at UC Davis, California, United States - DK15-C-3 | ecosystem: Host-associated > Plants > Roots > Rhizosphere > Soil | place...
TGGCGGTAGAACAGGCAGCGTAACAACAAGCCGATAAGGCGGGACTTTCGGCTCCTTCGCTTGGCTCAGGATGACAGTGTTGTGCCAGCGCGCCGCATTACCGCCTTGTCGTCTTCTCCGCCACCTCTGGCCGATTCTCCCAGACTACGTTGAGGATTTTCCAGCTCCCGTTCCATTTCACCTCCTGCAGGAAATCCACCCAGTCAGACGCCTCGATCCGGACCACAGCGACATTCCCGTAAGTGCCCAGAATGGTCACGTCCTTTCGTCGCTCCGACGCCGGCGTCGGCGGATGCCCCTTGGTTCCCTGGACCAGCTCCAATGCGGTCATGTCCACCAGGTGACTGCGGCCGGCTGAATCGGCCCAGACCAGCCGCTTGGCCAGATGTGGATGCAGCGCCCGCTCCATTCGCGCCGCGTTGTTGGTGTACCAGCCATCGATGTAGTCGAGCGCAGTGGCACGGATCGCGGCCGAATCGGCAGCAGTCTGCGCCCCAATCGTGGGTGTGAGCCCGGCCAGCAGAAGCCCGGATAGCAGCATGCTCTTCATTGAATCCTCGGGACGTGGGAGCCACTAAGCTGAAGCGGGCCGAGCACGCCTCCAACCGCAGAGGGACGGACGGCTGCTCGACTGGGACGAATGGGGCCAACCGAGTGATGAACAGGAACCCTCTGCAATGGCTGTTGCCGAGCCATTCTGGAGGAGCGAAGATGTCTCATGCGAGTGCTTCGCTCCTCCTCGGTCCGCCTGGTCCCGGTGTGGCTTGCCGTTGCCATCTTCTTCAGCGGTCAGAACGTCCTGGTCGGTGCGGCACGCCATCGTCGGTTGGACTGGCAGTGGGACGTCTACCACGAATTCGTCTACTGGCTCACTTGGGCGGCGTTCACCCCACTGGTTCTGGCCGCAGGGCGCCGGTGGCCTCTCGGCTCCGACACCTCGTGGCGGACACTCGCGCGGCACCTGGCGCTCATGGTCGCGCTGGCTCCGGTGCAGATCGTCACCACGTACACACTCCACTACCTGGGCCTGGTACTTCTGGGACAGCGGCCGCCCGTCACCATTCCTACCTGGCTGGTCAATCTTCAGAGCGGCATCGTGTGGGGCACCCTCACCGGGTCGCTCTATTACTGGCTCATCCTCGGCATCCAGGCGGCCTTCGTCTACCAGCGGATGTACCAGCAACAGCGAGTCGCATCTGCTGAGCTGGAGGGGCGGCTTACCGAGGCCCGCCTCGAGGCGCTCCGGCTCCAGGTACACCCACACTTTCTCTTCAATACGCTCAACGCCATCTCTGCCTTTGTGCTGGCCGATCCGGAGCGGGCCCAACGTATGATCGCGCGACTGGGAGAGCTGCTGCGTCGCACACTCCATGGAAGCACTGCCGCCGAGCTGCCGCTGAATCGAGAGCTCGAGCTGCTGGCCCCATACCTGGAGATCCAGCGCATCCGGTTCGGTGACCGGCTGTCGATCGAGGTGGACGTGCCTGATGGAGCAGGGCAGGGGCTGATCCCGACTCTCATGCTTCAGCCATTGCTGGAGAACGCGGTAGAGCACGGAGTCAGCCGAACGTCAGCCCGCGCTCGAGTGCGGCTTTGCGCCGTCCGCGAGGGGGATCGGCTTCGGCTCCAGATCTCGGATAACGGGCCAGGGCCAACCCCAGCCGGAGCCGGCGACGGAATTGGGCTGGGCAACACCAGGGCTCGTCTGGCAGGACTCTACGGGACGGCCGGTCGGCTGGAGCTGGCCGGTTCGGCGAGTGGCACCGTGGTCACGGTTGAGCTCCCGTTCCGGGAGTCGAGCTGAGATGCGGGTCGTTCTGGTCGATGACGAGCCCCCTGGCCGGCTGGCGCTGCGGCAGCAGCTCTCTCGCCTGCCCGATGCCGATATCGTGGCGGAGTGCGGAGACGGCGCGTCGGCAATCCAAGCGATCCTGACACATGCCCCCGACGTGCTCTTCCTGGACGTCCAGCTGGGCGGACTGAGCGGTCTGGACGTGCTGGAGCGAGTCGGCGCCGATGCGGTGCCGGCGGTGGTGTTCGTGACCGCTTACGATCGCTACGCCGTGCAGGCGTTCGAGGCTCACGCGGTGGACTATCTATTGAAGCCGATCGACCCCGACCGGTTTCGTGAAGCCTGGTATCGCGCGGCCGAGCGGGTGGCGCGCGACACCGACGAGCCCGACAAGCGGGTGGCGGCTCTGGTTGGGAACAAGGCGCCTCCGCCACTGGAGCGGTTCGTGGTCCGGGGCGGAGGGAAGCTCGTGTTTGTGCCGGTCGAGTCGGTGGATTGGATCGAGGCCGCCGGGAATTACGTGCGCCTGCATCAGGGAGGAGCGCAGCACGTGCTGCGGCGGACTCTTGCAGGTCTAGCTCAGCGTCTAGGCAACCGCTTCGTGCGCATCCGCCGAACGGCACTGGTCAACGCCGCCGCTATTTCCGCGCTGGAACCATACGGCAAGGGGAGCTACGTCGTGCACCTTCGAAATGGCACTCGGCTCGTGTCGAGCCGCTATGCGGGTCGGGCGCTACGGACATTGCTCGAGGGTTGACCTACTACTTACCCACCATATCGATGGCGTTGTCAGAGCGACGCCCCAGCGTGAGGATCATCGTCCTCGCCCGATACCCGGGAGCCGTGACCCGCACGACCTGGCTGCGGCAGGCATCCACCAGGGACGGATCGAAGCTGAGGCGATAGTGACCAGAGGCGTCGGCAAACGTTGCAGACCCGGTGCCCAGCATCTGAAGAAATGCGCCCGCGATCGGTCGACCGCCCGTCTCGGTGCGCACGATTCCTTCGATCACACCCTCAGCAGGATGGTCTATCGTCCGCGCTTCAGCATCGTGTAAGACACAGCGGGATCCGCCACTGAGGAGACCCAGCGGCAGTCCGGTCCGCACCGGTCCAGCCAGGGTCCCAGCGGGACGCGGAGAGGGACCAAACAACCGCCTCGCCTCGGTCACCATTGCGTCCTCCCGTTCGAGACCACCAGACTGATTCGTCGGCTGCGGGCTGGTCGCGGCGGGGTCGTCGTGTTCCGGCGCGGGTACGTTGGTTCGCGTGGGAGCACCAGGCTCCGACTTCGTTGGCGCAGCTGCCTCTGCCATGGACGGGGCCGCCGGAGGGAGCGGAGGCCGGGGTGGCTTTGCCGGCGGCTGGCGCTCGGGTCTGGGCGGGTCCTCCTGGGATGGCAGGTACATCATCTGTAGCACGCGGCTTGGCTGTTGCTCCGCCGGACGGAGCTCCGTCCGCTCCAGCCGCGGCGAGAACAGGACCAGGAGGAGTATCGAGGCGTGGACCACGACGCTGGCTCCAACCAGCAGCGGATTCCTCCTCCGGCCGGTGAGCTTCTCCCACGCGGCAAATGGAGCGCGAAGCCGAGGCTGCCGATGAGGGCTCAGGCTGACATCCATGCGCGGTCGCGACTAGCTTCTACCCAGCAATCACATGGAGCCGCAATGAAGACCTCCGAGGACACTCCGAGCTCGGCCGAAACCCAGGTCGAAGTCGCCGCCTCGTCGCACGGGAGAGCCGGATTCCTCGCCGGAATCGTGTTCGGGGCATTTCTCGGCGCTGGACTGGCCCTGCTCTTTGCCCCTGAACGCGGAGGAAAGACCCGCAGCCGTCTTCGCCGCAGGATGCGAGAGCTCCAGGCCGACGCCGCCGACACGCTCGATGAGGCAGGCAGCCGCACTCGGAAGGAGCTGAACCGCCGCAAGCGCCGCCTCAAGCTCGAGTTGGAGCGGCTGAGGGAGCGAGCGCGGGAACGGGCCAAAGAAGCCAAGGACGCGCTGGATTAACGCTTCGCAAGCCGACGAGCCAGGGCGGCGCCTTCGCGCTTGTACGCGGAATCCATGATCTCCCGCTGGGGCAACGAATCGACCAGGCGAAGCTGGGTCCTTGCCTCCGCGACCCGCTTCCGGTCGGCGTAGATCTCGGCCAGCTCCAGGTGGTGGTAGATGCGGGTCGAATCCAGCTGGACCGCCTTCTCCATGTTATAGACCGCCTTATCCCACGACGCCTGGTTGAACACCCCGGCGCCCAGGAATTTTTTGGCAAAAAAGCGGCTGAACCCGGAAATGCGCATGATCTCGGCGTTCCACCGTCCCAGGATATGGTAAGCCCCGTCATGCTTGGGGTTGAGTGCCAGCGTACGAAGAGCCTCCCGCCGGATCTCGGCGGCGCTTCGGATCCGGTCCTTCTTGCCTTTGCCGAGGGATTCGCGACCCAGCGATGCCGCCAGGGCAAAGTGGCCGTCCGCCCCGGCAGGGTTCGAGGCCACCGCGCGACGCGCGTAGCGCTCCGCCTGGGCATAGAGCGAGTCCCGGTCCGGGTTTTTCGCTCCGCCGGGAAGCTGCTCTCCCAGAGTCAGGAGCGTCATCGCGCCGCGCCAGTTGGCGTCGTAGTTGGACGAGTCCTGGTCCAGGGCCGCCTGATAGTGTTGCAGGGCGGTGCGCACATCGTGAGCCTCTTCGGCGCCCATGCCGAGGTCGACGTGATCCGCCGGGCTCTGAGCAGTCAGGGCCGAGGTGAACGCGGCGAGGCCGATGGCCACGTTCGCTGTGAGCTTCAACAAGAGATTGGCGACTCCATGAGCGGTCACGAATGGTGATCCCTTCTCTCATCCAACACAAGCGCGACGGGCACGCGTTGAAGCCGGAGGAGTGGACCCGGCTGGTTCAGGACTACACCGACGGGCGGTTGCCGGACTATCAGATGTCGGCGCTGCTGATGGCGGTTCTCTTCCGCGGCCTCTCGCCCGAAGAGCTGGCGGCGCTCACCGAGGCGATGCTGCATTCGGGCGACCGTCTCCGCTTCGACATGTTGAACCGGCCGGTGGCCGACAAACATTCGACCGGCGGTATCGGCGACAAGGTGTCGCTCCTGCTCGCGCCCATAGTGGCGAGCTGCGGGGTGGCCGTGCCCATGATGTCGGGACGGGGCCTGGGCCACACCGGCGGCACGCTGGACAAGCTCGAGTCCATTCCGGGATTCCGTACCAATCTCACGCTGCGCGAGGCGGAGGCGCAGGTGGAGCGGATTGGCTGCGCCATGCTGGGCCAGACGCCCGAAATCGCCCCGGCGGACAAGCGGCTATACGCGTTGCGCGACGTGACCGGCACGGTCGAGTCGATCCCTCTGATCTCCGCCAGCATCATGTCCAAGAAGCTGGCGGAGGGGCTCAATGGGCTAGTGCTCGATGTAAAAACGGGGAGTGGTGCGTTCATCCCGGACACCTCGAAGGCGATCGAGTTGGCTGAGACCATGATCGGACTTGGGACCGCGCACGGCTGTCCCACTGTGGCACTGCTCACCGCGATGGATCGGCCTCTTGGCCGATCGTGCGGGAACGCGCTGGAGGTCGAAGAGGCGATTCAGGGACTGCGCGGCGAAGGCCCGGAGGACCTCATGGCTGTCACCATTGCACTCGGTCAGGAGATGCTGCTCCTGGTTGGGGCGGCGCGGGATGCGGTCGAGGCAAAACGGAAGCTGGAGGAAAGCGTGGCATCGGGAAGAGCCCTGGAGACGTTTGGCCGAATCATTGAGGCGCAGGGCGGAGATCCCCGGGTGATCGAAAGCCCGGATCTCCTGCCCCAGGCGGGGGAGGTCGAGGTTTTTCGCGCCCCCCGGGACGGGGTGGTGACCCGGGTTGAGCCGCGTCGGATCGGTCAGGCCATTATCGAGCTGGGTGGAGGTCGGCGGACCATCGAGGATACGATTGATCCGGCGGTAGGCTTTGTCATCCCGGTGAAGCCCGGCGACAGGGTGAAGCAGGGCGAGCCGCTCGCCTCCGTGTTTGCCCGCGATCGGAACGGAATCGAGGGGGCGATGCAGGCCCTGTCAGAAGCGATGACGATCGGAGCTGGGGGAACTCTGGCCCCGTTGATCACGCACCGCGTCACGGCGCAGGGTATCCAGGACCTGTGATTCGCGAAGGCTCAGGAAAACCGGAATGCCGATAATCACCGAACCGATGGGAACTCTGCTGATTGCGCTCGCGGCCGTTGCGGCACTGGTCATCTGGCTGAAGCGAGATCGGAGCTATCCCGGTCCCCGCCTCCATGGTGAGGAAGGGATCGACCGTGAGGAGCTGGAGCAAGCCGAGCGGGAAGTGCGCGAGCTGGAGAGTCACCAGCGACCAGAGGATGGCTTTCTCGGGGATGATTGGGGACCTGGAGCCGGAAAACCAAGGCCGCCGGAGCGACTCTAGAGCAGGCGACCCGATCTCCACTTCGCTCAGAGCGACAGTTACTTTGGCTTCTTGGCTCTGAGCTCCTTGTCCTCCGGTACCAGCCGATCAGCAGCCCAACTCTCCAGCTTGTAGATGGTCTTGCTGGTATCCGGGCGCACCCAGAAACCCGCCGCCGTCGAGTCGAATAGCAGAGTGAGCAGCGGGGTCCCGTCCTTCCGAAGAATTCGAGTACGCCGGTCGGGGGAGGAGAAGTGTGCTGACTTCGCCTCTGCGGCCGAGGCGAATCCGGTTGCCGCCACCGAGCTGTAGGCGTTCAGCAGGTCTCCTACTCCGGCGGAATCCGCCGCACCACCCGGTGACAGCTCCCACGCCTTGCCGTTCCGACGAACGGTGTATCGACGCGCTCCGCGCAAGATCTCAATCCGGGCGATGCTGTCGGCCGGCACCTTGGCGATCTGATGGTTGCGCCAATCGTCGCTGGTTCGCTCCAGGAGCTCGACCAGCTGACCGCGCACCATATACGTCCGTTCCTGGTCCGCCACACGTACGTAGCCGCCGGAGTAGTCCCGCGACCGATGTCCCACCACCAGATCCGCCAGGGTTTTGCCTGCGCCTTTCACCCGCACGCGTGTTCCCGTGCTGTCTACACCCAGTCCGGGATGCGACGCCTTCCGCTCCGCGACCAGGTCACTGCCGCTTGCGCTGTCGGTAAAGGCGGCGAAGAGCTCGTTAACGGCGTTCGGCGCCGCGGGGTGCCCGTTCACCGTCCAGTTGCTGGAGTCCTTCCGCACCAGGACCGTTGTGTCCTTGGTCCGGGTGATGACCACGGTATCTACCTGCGATCGGGTGAGCTTGGGCAGCACCAGGGCGTCGCCAGAGGGAGCAAAGTCCCGGCGCCGCGCCAAGGCGGCGGCGCCCCATACCAGAATCAGCACCCCAAGAATGATCGCAAGTCGCGCGAGCTGCTTGGCGCTCATGCTGCCTCCCCGGCGGGCACCAATGGGCGATAGGGATCACGGGTCCGCTTGCGCCTCCGAACCAGATGACCCACGCCGGCCAGAGCGACAACCAACGGCAGGCCGATGAGGTTGGTGTACTTGGCGGCGTCCCGTTCCACGGCGCTCTTGAACACCAGCGGCACGGGCTGACGGTCCTTCGAGCGAATGGCGATCAGCTCCTCATCCTGCGCCAGCCAGTCTACGGCATTGAGCGCGAGCCCCAGGTTTTCCGGGGCAAACTGCACGAACCGATCCGATGCAAAATCGCTGCTCCCCACCACAACGGCGCGGCCCTGCTTGCCCTGCGCCCGGGCAGTGTCCTTGGGCGCCGCCAGCACTCCAAGCAGCTTGCGGCCCAGGTCGGTTCGAGGAAAATCGCTCCGCGGATCGATCGAGGTTGCGTTGGTGAAAGTTCCCGCCGCGGTGCTGGTCGCGAGCAGCGGCGTGACCGTTCCCCGGGCCGCTTTGCTGGTATCGATCGTGCTGGCCCAGGTGAGCACGACTGCACCGATATCCTTGTTCACCGGCGAGAGGCGGCTGCTCTCTGAACGAATGAAGAAGGGGTACACCTGCAGCACCCGCCCGAAGTCGCTTGGCACCGGAATGGCCTCATTGGCGACGAGATCGTACGCCATGTCACCCCGAACCGACACGCCGAAGTGTTCGAGCAGCCTGTTCCACGGCAATGGTTGAGGCTGCGCCATCGGCATCTGCGGCGACACCTTCATGCCGCCGGCAAGGACGAGGATACTGCCGCCCCGGTCCACGTAGCTCTGCAGACGCTTGAGCTGTGCCGCCGGCACACTATCGGGGGAACCCGCAAGCACGACCGCGGCAAAGGCGGTGTCGGCGCTGGTAGTATCTGAGGGATTCAGCGGTCGCACCTCGTAGGACTTGCCCAGCTCCTCCTGCAGCTGCTGGAACCCGGTGCCGGGACCGCCGGCCTGCTCGGCCAAGATTCCAACTATCGGCTTTTTGGTACGGGTGAGATTTCGAATGGAGGAGACGAGCCGGTACTCCAGATCGTCGGTCTGTTGCACGAACGGCACCGTCTCGGTCTGGCTGCCATGCTGGATGGCCAACCCGAGATAGCCCTGCTTGACCTGCAGCTCCGACTGGCCGATCACGTTGAACTGCACCGGCTGAATACCGAGCGACTGTGCGTCCTTCTGGGCGGCTGGATCCTTTGAGGGGTCTCGCTCGATCACGCGGATGCGATTGTGGCCCGCGGCGCGGACGTCGCGGAGCAAGTCGTCTACATCCCGCTTGAGCAGGGCGACTTCGGTCGGCAGCTCGGAGGTGGCAAAGACCTTGATCGTCACCAGGTCATCCAGACCGCCAAGCACCCTGCGCGTACCCGGCGAGAGGGTGTAAGCCTGACCCGGCGAGAGATCGAGCCGGCCGCCAATGTAGCCGCCCAGGAGGTTCACAACGACCAGCGACGCGGTGAGCAGGCCGACGCCGAGCCGAAGCCGGCGCAGCGCACCGCCTTTAGGTGCCAGCTTCCGGGCCAGCAGCGCGCCGTAGGCGAGCGCGAGAAAGATGCCGGCGAGGGAGACGAAATAGATGATGTCGCGCAGGTCGAGCACCCCGCGGCCGATGCTGTCGAAGTGGGAGAGCACGCCGATACGGGCGGCCACCGCCGAGAGTCCGGCCGGCAGTCCGACGAGCAGGGGGTTGAGTCCCACCAGGATCAGCAGGAACATCAGCACCAGTGCGAGCATGAATGCAGTGATCTGGCTGCGACTGAGGCTGGACGCCCAGGTGCCGATCGCGGCAAAGCCGGCAGCGAGCAGACCGGCTCCGATATACTGGGCGATGATTGTGGGCCACGGAACTGCCGCACCCAGGGAGAGCCCGAGCGGAATGAACAGGGTAAGCGCGAGCGCGATCCAGAGAAAAAGGACCGATGCCAGGTACTTGCCGAGCAGCAGCTCCAGCTCACTCAGCGGCTGCGAGAGGACGACCTCGAGCTGCCCGCCCCGAATGTCCTCCGACAGGCTGCGCATGGTCACGGCGGGTACAAAGAAGAGGAAGAGCCACGGCAGCACGTCGAGCATCGGCCGCAGGCTGGCTACCTGCGTGAGATAGGCCTGCCGGAAGAAGAGGAATCCATTGATCGCCAGAAAGGCGACCAGCAGCACGTACCCGGTGGGCAGATCAAACAACGACTTCAACTCGCGCCGGGCCACAGTCCAGATGCGCATCAGGCAGGCTCCTGCTGAATCGTGAGCTCGCGGAACAGATCCTCCAGGCTCCCGGCCTCCTGGTGCAGCTCGTATAGCGTCCAGCGTTCGGCCTTGGCCAGCTCGAAAATTCGGGGCCGGAGATCCTCTGCCCCCGCCGCGGTAACGATGACCCGCTGTCGCCCGTCGGCAGAGTCATGAGGCTCGACCGACGCGACTCCGGCGAGCGTGGCCAGCCGGTCGGCTACTGCGCTGCCCGCGGCCTCGACCGCTACTCGCGACGCGCCCTTGGCCCGGGCGATCAGCTGGTCGACCGGACCGTCGGCTACGATGCGGCCTCCATTGATGATGAGCAGCCGGGTGCAGGTGAACTGCACCTCCGGCAGCACATGGGTCGAAAGGAGCACCGTGCGCTCCCGCCCGAGGTCACCGATGAGGCGGCGGATCTCGACCCGCTGGTTCGGATCGAGTCCCTCAGTGGGCTCGTCCAGGATCAGGAGATCGGGCCGATGGAGAATGGCGGCCGCGAGGCCGACCCGCTGGCGGAATCCCTTCGAGAGCTCGCCGATGGGGCGGTAAAACACCGGCTCGAGGCCAGTCGAGGCGACCGCGTCATCCACGGCACTCCGACGCTCCCCGGCCGGCAACTCCCGCAGGCGCGCGACGAAGTCCAGGTATTCGGAGACCAGCATTTCGACATAGAGCGGATTGTTCTCCGGCAGGTATCCGATCCTGCGCTTGGCCTCACGGCCAGCCTCGTCGAGCGGGACCTCGTCGAGCTTGATGGAGCCCGTGTCCGGCTCGATGAACTGGGTGATCATGCGCATGGTAGTGGATTTTCCGGCGCCGTTCGGGCCCAGGAATCCAACAACCTGCCCACGATCTACCTGGAAGGAGACCTGATTGACGGCGGCGATGCCGCCGAAGCTCTTGGAGATGCCGTCGAGGGCGAGTAGAGACATACGCGAAGAGGCTTGGGTTGTGAACGGCGGGCATTTTAGCGCCGTGGCACCGGTCCGATCAAGAGGTGCCGCCGCCGGGGAGATGCCTCAGCCGGAAAAAGGGTCGCGCCGACAGGCGGCCCTCCACCCGCAGCAGCACGTACCCGACTGCCAGGGAGAACAGGACAACGCAGAATCCTAACAGCAGATCCACATACCATACGTCGAACCGTGCGGCTAGTGCGAGGAAGGGCCCCCGCAGGAATCCGTTCACAAAGAACACCGGCATGGACACATCAGCCACCCACTCCAGAGATCTTCGGTTCCGGAGTGCCCCGCCAGTCAGACTGTATCCATAGAGCATGATTGCCAGCGCGCTCACGAAGGTGAGGGGCCAGAGGAGGGCAGACAGGTTGCCCGCGATGAACACGCCCAACGCGACGAGCGCCGCCACCGGACCGACACGGACTCCGAACCGGGCGTAGGCAACACCCAGGCACAGTTCAGGCAGATGGCCCAGCGGAGTTTCCAGCAAGTTGATGGCGTACCTCTGGTTTAGCGGGGCTTCGAAAAGCATGAGGATGGCCACAGATGCCAGGGAAAGCGCAGCCAGCCCTCCGAGCCCGAACCGGCGGGAAAAGGCCGCCAGGCCCCGCCAGATACAGTAGAACTGGACAATGAATGGGAGGAACCACCAGGGGCCTACCGGCGGCAGATCGTAGCCGGGAACCAGGCTGATCACGCCCAATACCGTGAGCACCAGATCGTCGCCGGTCTTGTGAAGGAAGGAGGGGAATCCGATGACCCGGGTTTCCATCAATTTGAGGGCCAGCCACAGCGCCAGAGCCAGAAAAAAGGTGGGGTAAATCTTCTTGATCCTGCTCCATACAAAGCTTCGTGACTCTGGTATACTCCAATACTTGATTGCCAGGCCGTAGGCGGAGAGGAAGATAAAGAGCTGTACCCCAAGATGGCCGAAGGCCGAGAGCAGGGACTGGAATGCTTGTTGCGGGACGGCCACGCTGGACAGAAAGTGCTGGAAGCGCTCAGGGTTGAAGTCGAACTCGTTCTCTCTCGGCGTGCCCGGCAGCTTGTGATAGAAGTTGTGCAGCACGATTGCCACTATCCCGACGGCCTTCAGCACAGCGGTGTCCCGCAAGTCGAGCGGCAGGACGCCCGTGGAGTTCTTCACCGTTGCCACCTCGGAGAGGGGGAGAGAGTAACCTGAGCCGATCGAGCCAGCCTTCATCCGCCTCCAAACCTAGCGACCACACCGCATCGGTCCTCCCCACGGCATACTCTCATGGGGCGCATCACTTCACGATAGCTCTTCGGCTGGCCGCCCTCGCCTGGCTGGTCATGGCGGCACAGGAGATCCTCCTCTTTGCCCGGCCCACGCCGTACGGCGGAGCCTATGCCGAGCGATGGTATCGCTACCTGCCCTACGCCATTTCGTACAACGTGCTCGGAGTCATGGCGGTCTCGGCCATACCCCTAGTCGGCTGGTGGCTGTGGCACAAGCGGCCGGTGCGGCCCGGGGTTGCCCGAGCAATCCACTGCATCCAGCTCGGGCTGCTGACGCTTACAGTGATGCTGGACCAGGCTGACAACGAGCTCATGCGGTTCATGGGGACTCATCTGAGCCTAGGGCTGCTCCAGACCTACCACAAGGTGAACGCATGGGGCACCGACATGCTTCACATCTTCGGCACCGATCGAGGCGGGCCGGGGCTCCCGTTCCTGTTTCTCTTCGCGGCCCCAGTGGTGCTCTGGTGGGTGGGCTGGCGGCTGATCCGAAAGGCATCGCCGCTGCCCCGTCTCTGGTTTCCGCCTGTTGCCTTGGCGGCAGGACTGCTCCCGCTGGCTCTTCCGACCATTGCCTACGACTATCTGCATGGAAAACAGTTTGTGTGGCGGCAAACCCGTCCCGCTGTCTTGGGTATCTATGCCGAAGTAAAGGGCGACTTTTCTCGAGGACGGCGGCCGGCTGACTTTGCGCGCCTGGCTCAGGAGTACCAGGTGCGCTGGTTTGGGAACAGCGGGGATTCGAGCTGGAAATTCACTGACCCCGAGCGGCCGCTCGTACGGGTACCCACGGCGGCCGCAGCTCCGGCCCGAGGCGCGCCCTGGAACGTGATTTACATCCAGCTGGAAACATTCAGGGCATGGAACACCGGGTTCTTGCGCCCGGACCTGCCGAATTCGCCGACACCGTTTCTCGACCGTTTGGCGCGAGACACCAGCTCGACCTTCTGGCGCCGGCACCTGAGCATGGGGCCCCCCACCGTGAGCGGTGTGATGGCAGCTCTGTGCTCGGTGAAGCCGCACTCGTCCTTCAACATCACGAGCACGTTTACCTATACCTCGCTGGAATGTCTGCCGAGCGTCCTGCGAAGGCATGGGTACGTCGCGGAGTCCTTCACCGGCAGCGATCCCGACTGGGATGGCGAGAAGAACTGGTTGCGCCTCTGGTACGATCAGTATCACTACTACGAGGACTCAGACGATTCTGACCGCGTGGTCTTTCGACGGGCTGCCCAGAGGATCCGCGAGCTGGGCGGTGGGCCCCGGCCGTTCTTCGCTGCGGTGACGTCCATCAGCAATCACTATCCGTTCCGGAGCCGCGAAGCGGAGTTCACGATCAACCAGACCAAGGGCCCCGAGCACGCCATCAACAACACGATGCGGTACACCGATGACGTGGTCCGCGAATTGATCGAATCCCTGCGGCACGAGCCCTGGTTCGGTCGCACGCTGATCATCGTCGTTGGCGATCATGGATATGAGCTGGGGGAGCACGGTCGGAAGGGGCAACATACGGGCTGGCGTGAATCGGTCTGGGTGCCGCTCATCATCTACGGAGCTCATCCCCGGTTACCCCGAGGGGCACAGGATCGGCTCGCCACTCTGCTCGATCTCACCCCAACCGTCACCGATCTGCTCGGGATCCGGGAGCCTAACCCCTGGATGGGCGTGAGCCTGCTCGGGCCAGGTGGACCGCGTCCCTCCTTTGCGTTGTCTCACTGGGGCGCTATCTGGGGAGACCTCGGGCGCTTCAGCATGGTGGTCAATCCGGTAAACGGAAAGCCCCTGGTATATGACGCCCTAGAGGACCCTCTCCAGCAAACGGATATCTCCGCAGCTCACCCGGAAATCGTAGAAGCCGTGCGAAATCAGGCCGAGGAAGAACGTGAGCTGGTCAACTACTTGCTGGAGGCAAATCGGGTCTGGCAGTCGTCTCCCACCATTTCTGCCCCTGAAGCTACCGCCCAGCGGTAGCCCAGAGGGCAGGGCACGGCGGCGCTCTGGGGAATCTCGGGCCACCGCGGGTGAGACACTACGGTACGTCAGGCGCTCTCCGCGCCGTCAGACATCCAGGTTATTCACGTATTTGGCATTTCGCTCGATAAACAGCCGCCGAGGCTCGACCTCGTCTCCCATCAGCTCATCGAACAGCTGGGAAGCGGTCGCCGCATCTTCCATGGTGACCCGAAGAATGGTTCGGGTGGAAGGGTCCATGGTGGTCCGCCAGAGCTGGTCCGGGTTCATTTCACCGAGACCCTTGTAGCGCTGGATGTTCACGCTTCCCTTGCCATCGCCGTTGGTGAGCCGCTTGCTGTACTCGTCCCGCTCCTGCTCGCTGTAGGCGTAGAACTCGTCCTTGCCCTTGGCCACACGATAGAGCGGCGGCTGCGCGATGTAGACGTAGCCTGCCTCGACCAGCTCCTGCATCTGGCGGAAGAAGAAGGTGAGGAGCAGGGTCCGAATGTGGGCCCCGTCCACGTCGGCATCGGTCATCAGTATGATCTTGTGGTACCGGGCATCGTCCAGCTTGAAGTCTTCCTTTACGCCGGTGCCGATGGCCGTGATCATGGACCGGATCTCCTCGTTGCTGAGGATCTTGTCGATACGGGCGCGCTCGACGTTGAGGATCTTGCCCCGGAGCGGGAGGATTGCCTGGAACGAACGGTCGCGGCCCTGCTTCGCGCTGCCGCCGGCCGAGTCGCCCTCGACGAGGTAGATCTCGCTCACCGTGGGATCGTCGATCGAGCAGTCCGCCAGTTTACCCGGCAAAACCGCGTTCTCCAGCCCCGACTTCTTCCGCACCAGATCGCGCGCCTTCCGCGCGGCCTCGCGGGCGCGGGCGGCACTTACGGCCTTCTCGATGATGTTGCGGGCGACCGGCGGATGCTCCTCGAGGTAGCTGCCCAGGTGCTCGTTCACTACCGCCTTGACGATACCCTCCACCTCGGAGTTGCCCAGCTTGGTCTTGGTCTGACCCTCGAACTGCGGCTCCCGCACTTTCACGTGGAGCACGCAGGTGAGCCCTTCGCGGATGTCCTCGCCCGAAAGGGTGAAGTCTTCCTTTTTGAGGAAGTCCCGCTTCTTGGCCACGTCGTTGATGGTCCGGGTGAGCGCCGACTTGAAACCGGTCAGATGGGTGCCGCCTTCGTGGGTGTTGATGTTGTTCACGAAGGTGAAGGTGTTCTCGTTGTACCCGTCATCGTACTGGAGCGCGATATCGACATCCACGTCATCCTTGACGGCGGTGAACGCGATGGGCTTGGGATGGAGCGTCTTCCGGTTGCGGTTGAGCCACTCGACAAACTGGATCAGCCCGCCCTTGGCGAAGAAGGTCTCCCCTTTGGCCGGCTGCTCTCGCTCGTCCTTGATCGTGATCGTGAGACCGCGATTCAGGAACGCGAGTTGCCGAAGGCGGTCGGCCAGCGTCGTATAGTGGAACTCCAGAACCGAAAAGATCTCAGGATCAGGCTTGAAACGGACGATGGTGCCCTGGCCCTTGGCCTTGCCCATGACGGTGAGCTTCTTGGTCGTCTTCCCCCGGACGAAGCTCATGTGGTGCCGCTGGCCGTCCCGGTCCACAATGACTTCCAGCCGCTCGCTCAGGGCGTTGACCACCGACACTCCCACGCCGTGCAAGCCACCGGACACCTTGTAGGTATTCTTGTCGAACTTGCCACCAGCGTGCAGCATGGTCAGCGCGACCTCGACCGCCGGCTTCTTCTCGGTGGGGTGGATCTCCACCGGAATGCCTCGGCCGTTGTCCGACACCGTAATCGAGTTATCAGCGTGAATGGTCACGTTGATGGTGTCACAGTGGCCGGCGAGCGCCTCATCGATGGAGTTGTCCACCACCTCGTAGACCAGGTGGTGCAGCCCGTTCTCGCTGGTAGAGCCGATGTACATGCCCGGTCGCCGGCGTACCGCCTCCAGGCCCTTGAGGACCTGAATGGATTCCGCTCCGTATCCCGGCTTGGTATCTACGAGGGCGCTGTCTGGTTTGGCCATGTGTCTCGTTGGCTATGGGCTAAGTGCTGTGGCTCATCAACTATCACGAATGATTCTGACCATCAACGTTCGATGATTCCCGGAATCCACCGGATTTCCTTCACCCGGCCTGACCGGCCGGCGTTCAAGCGAGCCAGGATCTTGGGCGACATCAGGCTCAACTCGTTGGCCCAGGGAGCGGTGGCGACCCGGACCCGGAGCACGCCATCCGGCGTGACCGATTCCGGTGCGGTCACCGACGCGATCTGGGGTCCGACCAGGACTGCCCACTCCTCGATGATCCCGGCCTGCTGCACCCGCTTGGTGAGGCCCGCCTGCCTGAAGTAGCTGGTCAGGGCCTCGGCCAGGGGAGTGGGTGTGATCTTCTTTTCAGTCACCAGTCACCAATCTCCGCGATTACTCACACGATTTTCCCGCTCTCGATCATCCACACCGGCAGATTCAGATTCGGTGGCAGCTCGTCCGCCCGGGGGCTGGTGACGAACACCTGCCTGCTTTCCGATCCCATCAGCCGGATTGCCAACCGAGTTTGCCGTTCCCGGTCGAGCTCGGCGAACACGTCATCGAGCAACAGCGCGGGCTCGGTGCCGCGGGCTTCACGCAGCGCGGCAATCTCGATCAGCTTGAGTGCTACCGCGGCGCTTCGCTGCTGGCCGGTCGAACCGTAGTCCCGCAGTCGGCGACTCCCAACTTCCAAGACCAAGTCGTCCCGGTGCGGGCCCACCGTGGTCATGCCCCGGGCTCGGTCCTCCGGCAGTGCCTCGGCCAGCAGCCTGCTCCATGCGGCCTGCTGCGACAACTCCGGGGTGCCGCGGTACTCCAGTCGCGTGGCCCCTCGCTCGCCCAAACAGTCGAACTCCGCGGCGAACTGCGGCTCGGCCCACTTCACGAACTCGATCCGGGCCCACACCAGCTCGGCGCCTGCGCTACTCAGCGGTGCATTGAACGCCTGCGCCAAGTCAGTTCGACCCTGGCGAAGCGCACTGTTCCGTTGCGCCAATGCTCCGCGATATTGGGTGAGCGCCAGCAGGTAGCGCTTGCTTGCCAGCGACAGCAATCGATCCAGGTACTGCCGCCGAATCGCGGCGGGCCCTGACGCCAGGCCCAGATCGGAGGGCAGAAAGGCGACAGCCAGCCAGGTTCCCACCGCATCGGCGAGCCGTTCGATCTCCTCGCCGTCCACCGTAATCCGCTTCTTGCGCCCCTGGTACGTCGCAGCCGCACTCCCGGCGCTAGACCCCTCCAGGTGTACCTCGACGTGAAAGCCGAGGCTGCCACTGCTTACCTGCTGGTCGGGAGCTCCGCGAAAGGAGCGGAACAACATCGGATAACAGATCGCTTCCAGCAGATTGGTCTTGCCCTGCGCGTTGGCGCCGAGCAGCGCCACCCCGCGGGGTGGCGCTTCACGCTCCAGATCCGCCAGGTTGCGATAGCCCCGGGCGATCAGCGTCTGCAGCCGCACTACTGAACGAAGATCTGACGGGCCGAGATGCTGCCGCGATTACCCTGGGAGTCCACCCCATGGATCTGCACCAGGATCGTGTCTCCCTCGTGGCCGTTGGTCGTCAGCGGCAGGCCAAAGCGTACCGTGTCACTCGGTGGCCGGGGGACGAAGGGCTGAAAATTCTGGTTCCCGCCGGTGACCAAGAAGTAGACGGTATCCACGCCGTCGGGATCCATCGTCCGCCCGTTGACGAAGTAGTCCGGCCCGGCGCTGACGGTCGTATCTGCGGCGTTGGGTCGATCGATCACGGTGACCGGTCCAACACCATCGCCGGGACTGGGAAACGTCAGCCGGTCGCGCTCCTCACAGCCCACCATGAGTCCTCCGCCGCAGAGGCTCACCAGTAGCCCGGCGCGCCTCCGAAGTCGGCTCATTTTCCGGGGTTTCCCCCTGTTATGCATCCCCAAAAAATAGCCGGTTGAGAGCCGAAATTGCAGGGCTATTACATACCTTTGAAGGCCGGCTTCCGCTTCTCGATAAAGGCTTTAGTGCCCTCTCGCATGTCCTCGGTGGCGGAGAGAAGTCCGAAGTAGCTGGCCTCCAGCAGAAGCGCCTGGTCGGCCGTCATGTCGGAGCCGGTCTCGACGGCCTCGAGGCAGGCCCGGACTGCCAAAGGACCATTCGCCAGGATGGAGCGCAGCAGGGTTTCGGTTTCTGCCAGGAGGCGGTCCGCGGGAACAACCCGATTTACCAGGCCGATTCTCCGCGCCTCTTCGGCGTCGATCATGTCACCGGTCAGCAGGAGCTCCAGCGCCCGGGCCTTGCCGATGAGCCGCGGAAGACGGACGGTTCCCCCGTAGCCTGGAGCGATGCCGAGCTTGACCTCGGGCTGACCGAACCTGGCATTGTCGCTGGCGACCCTCAGGTGACACGCCATGGCCAGCTCGCAGCCGCCACCCAGGGCGAATCCGTTGACGGCGGCGACGACCGGCTTGCCGCAGCGTTCCAGCCGCCGGAACACTTGCTGACCGATCAATGCCCGCTTCTGCCCGGCGGTGGGGCCTTGTTCCGTGAGCTCGTTGATATCGGCTCCGGCGACGAATGCCTTGGTGCCTGTCCCAGTGACTATGACGCCCCGCACCGACGAATCGGTCTCGATTCTGGTGACGGCATCGCCCAGTTCGGCGATGACGATGGCGTTCAGTGCATTGAGCTTGTCGGGACGATTGATGGTGATGCGGGCGATGCCGTCGGTGAGATCGAAGGTGAGGGTCGAAGACATAGTCGCCAGTTATCAGGTGTTAGCCTCGGGTGTGTGCTGCTGGAACACGGTACAAACTACACTCCCGGCATTTCACTGACGACCGGCGACTGGCGACTGGGGACTCACTATCTTGTCCCTATGTCCAACAGCCCGCTGGCGCCTATCTCCTGGACCGCTGACCACGCGATCCGGATTCTGGATCAGACTCTATTGCCGGATGACGAGCGCTACCTCGAGCTGCGCACGCTGGAGGAAGTGGCGGAGGCAATCCGCTCACTGAGGGTACGAGGCGCGCCGTTGATCGGGATCGCCGCCGCAATGGGACTCGCGGGTGCGGTAGGGGCGTGGGAGAGCGCGGAGCCCGGGCCCGGAGTCCTGGCGAGAGTACGCGCGGGCTGCAAGCTCCTGGGGGCGACCAGGCCGACCGCGGTAAACCTGCAGTGGGCGCTCGACCGCATGTGTCGTCGGGCCGAAGCTGCGGCGGAACAGGGGGAGGACCTGCGGGCCGCCCTGGTCGACGAGGCGAGTGCCATCTGGGAAGAGGACCGGCGTATGTGCGATCGCATCGGCGAGCTGGGCGCCGCACTCATCCCGCAAGGGGCGACCGTATGCACCGTGTGTAATGCCGGAGCCCTGGCCACCGGCGGGATCGGCACGGCACTCGCGCCGATTTACGTGCAGCATCGAGCGGGAGGTGCGCCGCACGTGATTGTTCCCGAGACTCGCCCACTGCTGCAAGGGAGCCGACTCACCGCGTGGGAGCTGGCCCGCTCGGGCGTGCCGGTTACCCTGATCGCCGACGGCATGGTGGCGAGCCGGCTGCGCCTGGGGGACGTGCGGGCGGTGTTCGTCGGCGCCGACCGGATTGCCCGGAATGGGGATGTGGCGAACAAGATCGGAACGTACAGCCTGGCTCTGGCGGCGCGAGCGCACCAGATCCCCTTCTACGTTGCCGCCCCATCGTCCACGATTGACCCTGCTACGCCGAACGGTGCCGCGATTCCGATCGAGGAGCGATCGCCCGAGGAGGTGTTGGCCTGGCGGGACCGCCGGTCCGCCCCGATCGGGGTTGGGGTCTGGAACCCGGCGTTCGACGTCACACCCGCCGAGCTGGTGACCGCGATCATCACGGATCGCGGCATCGTCGCCCCAAAGGACGTAGCCCGGGTCATCGATTAGTGCCGTCGATCCTCGCGCTGGATCAGGGGACCACCGGCTCGACCGCGCTCGTGATACACCAGGACGGCAGCGTGCTGGGACGGGGCTACCGCGAATTCACCCAGTACTTCCCTCAGCCGGGCTGGGTCGAGCACGACCCCGAAGAAATCTTCCGGGTGTCGATCGACGCCATGCGCGACGCGCTCACTGGCTCCTCCGAACAGCCCGTAGCGCTCGGCATCACCAATCAACGAGAGACTGTCGTACTCTGGGACCGGCGGAGCCTCACGCCGGTTGCCCGAGCCATCGTCTGGCAGGACCGCCGAACCACCGAGCGCTGTGTCCAGCTTCGGCAGGCAGGTCTGGAACCGATGCTTCGGCAGCACACCGGTCTCGTTGCCGACCCTTATTTCTCCGCCACCAAGCTCGAATGGCTGCTGCGGGACCGGGAGCTGAGGCGGCGAGCGGAAGGCGGGGAGCTGGCGGCGGGCACCATCGAAAGCTGGCTGGTGGCAAAGTTGACCGGTGGACAGGTTCATGTCAGCGATCACACCAACGCGTCACGGACCCTGCTCTATGACATTCGCGCCCGGAACTGGGACCCCGATCTGCTCACCCTGTTTGGCGTCCCGCGCGAGGTGCTGCCCGAGCTGGTAAGCTCTTCAACGGTTGTCGGGGAAACCGGGTCCACTCACCTCGGGCGCGCCCTGCCGATTGCCGGGCTGGCCGGCGACCAGCAGGCCGCCTTGTTCGGCCAGGGCTGCGTCGCCCCGGGGTTGGCCAAGAACACCTATGGCACCGGCGCCTTCCTGCTGGTCCTCGCGGGTGCGCGAACTCCCGTACCGGCGCAGGGCCTGCTGGCCACGGTGGCCTGCGGACCGCACGGCGAGCCCTGGTATGCCCTGGAGGGCAGCGTGTTCATTGCCGGTGCCGCCATCCAGTGGCTCAGAGACGGGCTTCGCATCCTGGACCATGCCGCGGAAAGCCAAGCGATGGCCCGCAGCGTCCCCGATACCGCGGGGGTGCATCTGGTTCCGGCATTCGTTGGCATGGGAACACCCTATTGGGAACCGGAAGCGAGGGGGACTATTACCGGCATTACCCGGGGGACCACCCGGGCTCACCTGGTACGGGCCGCATTGGAGGCGATGGCCTACAGCAGCGCGGAGCTGCTGGGAACGATGATCTCCGGGGAACACCTCAGCGTACCGGCGTTGCGAGTGGACGGGGGCGCTGCCGCGAACGACTGGTTGATGCAGTTCCAGGCGGATGTGCTGGGCATCCCGGTGGAGCGGCCCGACCTGGTGGAGACGACGGCACTGGGAGCCGCCGGCCTTGCGGGCTTGGCCGTCGGGGTATGGAAGACGTCAAATGAGTTTCTGGCCGGCCGCAGGTTCACCCGTTTCGAGCCGCGGATGAGGCCGCAGGAGCGAGACGCGCTCCTTGCGGGCTGGCGACGGGCGGTTTCGGCTGCGCTGGCCTGGGCGCGATCGGGGCAGTAAATCGGAAAATGAGACGCGTCTGCCTGATGAATTCGGAGGAGCGAGCGATCCATGGTGACAGCTACGGAAGCACTGGAGCGTCTGCGAGATGGCAACACGCGGTTTGTCTCGAACCTTCGCCGGAGTGAGGAGCTCCTGGGGGAGGCCCGG
>Ga0307416_100000447_pt1 | contig 21138 bp, 24 predicted proteins | sample DK1Cmetagenome_2_FD_203821 | JGI IMG/M metagenome (GOLD analysis project Ga0307416, IMG submission 203821) | Maize rhizosphere microbial communities from greenhouse at UC Davis, California, United States - DK15-C-3 | ecosystem: Host-associated > Plants > Roots > Rhizosphere > Soil | place...
CAGCACCATATTTGGTGCTGTGATTCTGACAACTCGGCAAATGGAACCGGGTGCAAGAATGGCAGTCGTGAGCGATCGTCGGCAGGAGTTGCCGAACCGCCAGATCCCCTTCTCTGATGCCTTTAAGAAGTTCATCGTCGAGGGCTGGGCGCCGTATCCCAAAGATCTTCCTGGACAACTCGCCGCTGCCGCGCCCGCTCGACAGCGTCGTGATCGCGTAAGCGCCCAGTTTCCGGGTGAACGGCTGGTTATTCCGGCTGGTGGGCTCAAGGTACGCGCCAATGACACCGATTACCGGTTTCGCCCGAACTCGGCCTTTGCTCATCTGACTGGCCTTGGCACCGATCGTGAGCCGGACGCCGTGTTAGTGCTCGAGCCAACCGATGTTGGACATGATCCGACGCTGTACTTCAAACCTCGCGCCCCACGCGACTCGGAAGAGTTCTATGCCGACAGCCGTTTTGGTGAGCTGTGGGTCGGTCAGCGACCGTCCCTGGAGGAGATGAGCGCGCTATGTGGCATTCCATGCACGGCGATCTCCGAGCTAGCAGATCACCTCCGCAAGAACGCTGACACCATTCCACTGCGAGTGCTCCCAAGAGATCTGGACCCTGAGATTCGCGAACTCATCGAAGAGGTCCGCCGTTCCCGGCAGGATGCCGAAGATGATCAAGATCGGTCAACGATCGAGGAGGCCGATCAGGAGTTCGCTGTTGTACTGAGCGAGCTGCGGCTGATCAAGGACGCCTTCGAGATCGGCCAGCTGCGAGAAGCCTGCCGCCAAACAGCACCAGCGTTCGAAGCGGTGATAGCCGCATTTCCCGAAGCCGTCCGCCGCGGCCGGGGCGAACGCTGGATCGAGGGCATCGTCGGCCTCCATGCCAGGCATGCGGGAAACGCCGTCGGCTATGACACCATCGCCGCGGCCGGTGATCATGCCTGCACGCTGCATTGGATTCGCAACGACGGTGACGTCCGAGATGGCGAGCTGTTGCTTCTTGATGCCGGAATCGAGCTGGATTCCCTGTATACGGCCGATATCACGCGTACGTTGCCGATCAGCGGGACATTCAGCAACGAGCAGCGCATGGTCTATGACGCGGTCTATGAGGCGCAACAAGCAGGTATCGCTGCGGCGCGGCCCGGGGCCAAGTTCTCTGACGTGCACAAGGCAGCGATTGAGGTGATTGTCCGGTACCTCGACACCTGGGGACTATTGCCCGTCAGCGTTGAGGAATCACTCAGCGAGCAAGGTGGACAGCATCGGCGTTGGATGGTGCATGGCACGTCGCATCATCTCGGCATCGATGTACATGACTGCGCACAGGCCCGGCGAGAGAACTACCGCGAGGGGATCCTGCAAGCGGGCATGATCATCACAGTGGAGCCGGGCCTCTACTTCAAGCCGGATGATCAGCTAGTGCCAGAGCCGTTGCGTGGCATTGGCGTCAGGATCGAAGACGATATCTTGATCACCTCGGACGGCTGTGAGAATCTCTCAGGCATGCTGCCCCAGAGCAGCATTGAGGTCGAAGCTTGGATGTCGAAAATCTGGAGAAGCTAGCTCGCGGCGTAAGCGCCGTCAGAACGTGCAATCCCTATTCGAAGGCGGCAGCGCGAGCGCCCGGCATACCTTGTAGCATCTCTCGAGCCTGCGCGGCCACCTTGTGCTCGCACAGCACCTCGTACTTTGTTGCGACTGTCTGAGTCACCGACGTGAAATCCCGCCGGCCGCGGCTCATCGCGTAGACCGCGGCGTTGAACCCAATGCCGAGTGCGACACCGATCGCCAGGGAAACCAACAGCAACAGCAAGACGCTTGATGGACGAGTGAAGATCAACATCACCAGACCCACCAGTAGGCCAGTCGAAACACCTGACTGCAACCCCTGAGTAATCACGGTGCCCCAATTGCGCCGGCCAAGAACCCGCTCTACTGATTTCAGATCGGTACCGACAATTGCCAAGTTCTGCACCTCAAACTTCTGGTCTGCCAGAAAGTCGACGGCTTTCTGCGCTTCTTCGTAGCTGCTGTAGATCCCGACGGACTGGGGGAACTGCAGCTCGAAAAGCGAGCCGAACTGCCGTGGCGGATAAGCCATCCTGTCCTCCTGAGGGTTGGCTCTCCCAATTTACTCGTTGAGCCCATGTAGGAGTCGAGCATCAACGCAGAGCCGGGGCGATCAAGGGATTGCGAAAAGAGGTACCCTGCCACGCTCACATTTCGTGCCGAGTGAACACGCAGAACTCATTGTCTTCAGGGTCGGCCAGGACGTCCCAGCCGATTTCGTGATCACGGGCGCGCAGCAGCCTGGCTCCCACGGCCAAGAGGCTCTCGGTCTCGCCCCAGACGTCCCAATGCATGCGATTCTTAACAGTCTTCGGCTCGGGAACCCACTGGAAGACCATCGCCCACGGCATTCCGGGTGCCCCTTCAATCCAGGAGAAGCCCCGGTCCTGATCATGACAAACCTCACAGGCATAGCGTTCGGCCCACCACGATGCGATGCTGACAGGATCGGCGGAGTCGACGACTAGCTCGTACACCCGATAGTCGGGTAGTGAATCGGGATGTCGAACAAAGGCGCACAGCTCGCCGCCCTCAGGATCGGCCAGCACGGTCCAAGGTTGTGTTTGATCAAGGATCACAGCGCCAACTTCGGTCAAGTCAGACACTGCCGCCACATGAACGTCGATGTGTACGCGCTGCTTGGCTGTCCGTGGCTCAGGCACCCTATTCACCCAGAGGGTGTGTTCGGGAACATCATCAACTAGCCGCAAGTCGCCACCGCTCGGCTCGGCCCGAAGTCCGAGCGCTGATGCCCAGAAACTGGCGAGGATCTCAGGATTAGTGGCGTCGATGCAGAGGTCCTTGAAGCTAATGGTCTCGGCTGCTGCCATGTCCAGACCATAGCCGACGTGATCTTGGCACGTCGGCTGAGCTGGTGGCTCCCCTTCCTTCGGCCGGCGCGGCAACATTGACCCGGCTCAGCCGAGCGGCGCGCGATCTTCCGACCCTCGTAGCTCAGACGGATGTCGTGCTGAGGCTGTGATAATCGAAGCGTGGCAGCGAGCGCAACCTCGGTTTTTATCTCACGTATCCGAGGTCTGCCAGTCCTCGATAGCGCCGGGGACCAGGTAGGCAAGGTGCGTGACGTTGTGGTGCAGCGCCGCGCTGCCGGCCGAGCGCCACGTGTAAAAGGTCTTGTAGTCGAGCTTTTCGCACGGCACCGGATCTTCATCCCAATGGCTCGGGTACGCAGTCTCGACGGATTTCAGGTAGTGATTACCGGCGTTGTCAACACTCGCCGCTTCGCGCGGCGGGAGTCTGAGTTGTTAGTGATCGACGACCTGTTCGACCTGACCGTCGAGCGCACGGACCATCCGGTTTCCTCGGTGATCTTCGATATCGCGATGCGGCCCGTGCGTTCACATGACTGGGAGCTGTCACAGGTAGCCCTGCGGGAGAGCGGCAGCCGTCGGCGATTTGGGCGACGTGGTCATGTCACGATCGTGGACTGGTCCGCGATAAAGATCTTGAGCTTTGACCGAGGCCGCGGCACAGACCAGCTGCTGGCCCAGATGGCAGACATGAAGGCCGCCGACATCGCACGCGAACTGCATGAGATGTCACGAGAGCGACGAGCCGAAGTAGCATCTGCGCTCGATGATCAGAAGCTGGCCGACGCCTTGGAGGAACTGCCCGAGGACGAACAGGTGCAGTTGATCTCTGAGCTCGACACCGAACGCGCTGCAGACATCTTGGAGGAGATGGACCCAGACGATGCTGCAGACCTGATCGCGGAGCTGGCACCGGAGATGGCCGAGGTACTGCTGGCACGGATGGAGCCCGACGAAGCGAAGGACGTTAGACGGCTGCTGAGCTACGCCGAATCAACGGCAGGCGGCATGATGACCCCGGAGCCGGTGATCCTACCCCCGGATGCAACTGTTGCCGACGCGCTGGCTCGCATCCGTGACGCCGAGCTGACTCCTGCCCTAGCGTGCATGGTTTACATCTGCCGGCCGCCCCTGGATACTCCAACCGGTCGATTCGTTGGTGCCGTCCATTTCCAGCGGCTGCTTCGGGAGCCACCCTCGACACTGGTTTCCGGCTTGATCGATACCGAACTGGAAACCCTGACCGACCAGGCGGGCCTCCATGAGGTGAGCCGATACTTTGCCACGTACAACCTTGTCAACGCCCCGGTAGTCGATCCTGATCATCGGTTAATCGGCGCTATCACAGTGGACGACGTACTTGATCACATGCTGCCGGAGGACTGGCGGGGCATCGAGCTGGACGCGGTGTCAGCGAAGCCGGAGGAGGGAGCGGTCGCCCATGGCTAGAGCCGTGCGGGAAGCCGAGCGACTCGACATACCGGGCAGGCGCAAGCGCTCCACAATTCCAACGATCAAGGTGGACCGGGAGGCCTTTGGCAAGTTTGCCGAGGCGTTTGCCCGCTTCATGGGGACCGCGCGGTTCCTATTCGGCATGACGGTGGTCATCGTGGTGTGGATCCTATGGAACGTCCCGTTTGGTCCGCCGCGCCCACGCTTCGATCCCTACCCGTTCATCTTCTTGACGCTGGTCTTGTCACTCCAAGCCTCGTACGCCGCTCCGCTGATCTTGCTCGCGCAGAACCGGCAGGAAGCGCGGGACCGCGTCATCGCCGAGCGCGACCGGGAGCAGGCGGCCCAAAGTCGGGCCGACATGGATTTCCTAGCGCGCGAGATCGCCGGCCTGCGGATGTCGGTCGGCGAGTTGGCCACCCGCGATTACCTGCGTTCAGAGCTGAGAGCGGAGCTGCGCGCCATGCTCTCCGAACTCGAGAGCGAAGACGCCATCTGACCGCGCTCTTTCGGTGCTGTATCCAGGCTCATCACGCTGTACATGGCCTGCACGCCATGTACACCGTGAAGATGCCACGCAGGGTGGGATGTTCACCGACGCCTCTGCATCTAAAGCGACACTAGATTTCACCTACCCTGGGCTACGTGCCCGACAACCAGTCCTCACCTGTCTCGGCAACCTCGACCGCCGAGCATCCGCTCCTTCCGCAGATTCGCCAGGCATTGCAGCGGGTGGATGACCCTGAAATCCGCCGGCCTATCACCGAACTCGGCATGGTTGACCGAATCGATGTCGATGCCGAGGGGCGAGCACGAGTACGGGTGCTGCTCACCGTCTCGGGTTGTCCGTTGCGTGACACGCTGCATCGAGATGTGACGGCGGCAGTGGGTGCTGTCTCAGGAGTGACGGCGGTCGACGTGGAACTGGGTGTGATGTCGGATGAACAGCGGGTGGCACTCCGCGATCAGCTCAGGGGCGGAGAGGCCGAACGTGAGATTCCGTTCGCTCGACCGGATTCTCTAACCCAGGTCATCGCCGTCGCCTCCGGCAAGGGCGGTGTCGGGAAATCTTCGGTAACGGTGAATCTTGCCCGGGCACTCGCTGCCGACCGGCGCAAGGTCGGCATTCTCGACGCTGACATCTACGGCCACTCGGTGCCCGCGATGCTGGGGGTCGCCGATGCGCGGCCGACCGCCGTCGAGGACATGATCATGCCTGTGCCAGCGCTTGGTCTCAAGGTGATCTCGATCGGCATGCTTAAGCCGCGTCGGGATCAAGTGGTTGCCTGGCGTGGCCCGATTCTCGACCGGGCGCTGACTCAAATGCTGGCTGACGTCTATTGGGGCGATCTGGACTTTCTCCTCATCGATCTGCCACCCGGCACCGGCGACGTCGCGATCTCCTTGGGCCAGAAGCTGCCTAATGCCGAGGTGCTGGTCGTCACCACGCCGCAAGCGGCTGCTTCTGAGGTGGCTGAACGCGCCGGCACCATGGCGTCGATGATGAATCAACACGTGATCGGCGTCGTAGAGAATATGTCGCATCTAGTGATCACCTGCCCGGACTGCGGCAAGGTGCACAGCTACGACATCTTCGGCGCGGGCGGCGGCAATGACGTAGCGCGAGCACTCAGCAAGCGCCTTGGTTATGCCGTACCCCTATTGGCGCAGATACCGCTCGATCCGCAGTTGCGTGTGTCGGGCGACTCAGGTGTGCCTCTTGTCGAGGCAGACCCTACCCAGCCCGCCGCGACCGCCCTTAGCTCGCTTGCCAAGCTGCTCCTGAAGCGTGGCCGCGGCCTCATCGGTAAGCAGCTCGGCCTCGCACCTGCCAGCCAGTGACCGACTCTGGTCACGTTGCTTCAAGATCGAACGGTGTCAGAGCGCGAGGTTTGGACGCGCCATCTGTGTCTCGACCGCCGCCATCCATGCCATTGTGCTGCGGCCCTGTAGCGGGATCGGCAGAGTTGATCTTCTCGGTGATATCGGCTGACGAGTCCTTGATCGTCTTGCCGACGTCGGTGACCTCCGCCTTCACGTCGGCGATGATCGGCTCTACGTCGTCCAGCAGGTGCTTCTGCACGAAGGTCTTGGGATGCAAATCGCGGAAGTCGACGTTTTCGAATTCCGGCCCCAACTCCTTGCTCAGCTGTTGCTGGGCGTTACCCGCGACGGTCCGCAGATAGCGCACCAAACGAGCTGCCTTGCGCGCCAGATCAGGCAATCGCTCCGGTCCGAACAAGATGACCGCAATGACCAAGAGCAGTACGAACTCGGGCGCATTGATGTCGAGCAGTAGGGGCGTCACGCTTCAGCCCTCCTTACCACCCAAGGTGACGCTGGCCTGGGCTCGGGTGGATCCCCGAGCATAATCCAGGACGACAACGTCGCCTGGTCGCCGCGTCCGGATGCTGACGATGAGCTCCTCAAGGGTGGTGACCCTCTCATTGTCGATCTTGGTAATCACATCCTTGGCTCGCAAGCCTGCCTTGGCAGCTGGGCCCTGCGAATCGACCGCAGTCAGCTCCACACCCGATGCTGCATCCGCCACGTTGGCCCCGATCACTGGGTAGGTTGCCTTACCGTTCTTGATCAACTGATCGGCGATGATGACTGCCTGATTGATCGGGATCGCGAAGCCGAGGCCAATGTTGCGGCTGGACCCGAAGGTCAAGATCGCAGAATTGACCCCCACCACTCGGGCGCCGGCATCGACAAGCGGGCCGCCGGAGCTGCCTGGATTGATCTGGGCATCGGTCTGGATGGCGTTGATGTACGCCGTCGGCGCGTCGGCGTCGCTGGTCTCGTTCACGATCACCGGGCGGTCTTGTGCGGAGACGATGCCCTCGGTGACCGTGCCCGATAGCCCGAGCGGTGAACCTATAGCAAGCACCGGCTCGCCAACCTGAAGATGCTCAGAGTCGCCGAGCTCCACGGGTTGCAGCGATCCAGTACCGCTCGCCTTGATCACTGCGATATCGTAGGACGGACTGCGACCTACCAGGACGGCGTTGGCCCGACGTCCGTCGGAATAGACGACGCGAATCCTGGATCCATCGGCCGCACCGGCAACGACATGGTTATTAGTGACGATGCGCCCCTCTTTGTCGATCAAGAACCCCGATCCGGTTCCACGACCGACTTGGATCATCACCGTTGCCGGCAACACCCGTTTGGCAATCTCAACGGAGTTGGCACTGGGCGGCGGTGGCGCCACCGCGGTACGTGTTACGCCTGGCTCCGCGGCAGGGCTGGCTGTGGTAGTCGGCGTATCTGCCGCACGTTGGGCGAGTCTGGCGCCGCCGTATCCGGCTGCACCACCGATCACGAGAGCAGTAAGCGCCGCCATCGTGACAAGGGATGCAACGAGTGGACCGCGACGACCTTGACGGCCAGGCGGCAACATTGTCGTCGCCGAGGATTTGTCAGCACCGGAATCTGCGACGAACCGCGGCTCGCCGGTAGGCGGCGGCCAATTGGAGTTATGCGGTTCGAAGCTCGGAATGGGCTCGTATGTGCTGTCTGCATCCACAGGTGGAGGCGGTGGCTCGCCAAAAGGACCGAAGTAGCCAGAGTCCGCCGGTTCGCCTCCGGCCCCACGAGCGGGGCGGTCCTGATCAACCACGCCCTAACCCTTCACATCAGCCAAAATCCTCGCCCATCCAGCTCTGATGCGGCCCAGCGTAGTAGGCGCTGCCGCACTGCCATGGGGCAGCGAGGCGACCGCCTCGGCAAGCACTCCGGAGTTCCCATCGGTGATGACCGTGAAAACGACATCGCCCGACTGCCAGGTGGCGACCCCAGATGTGCCACTCCGGATATGGGCACGCAACGTGGGATCCCACTGGGAGCCTTGCGGCACAGTGGTCAGCCGTCCTCGCTGCTGGAAGACGCTCACCGTGGCGAGCCCGTCACTGTAGACAAGGTTGACAGCGTCGGGGTCGCCAGGGTTGTCGCTGCGTAACCGGACCAGCGATAGTCCAGCCAGCTTGCGGGTGCAGGACCATCCGGAGGCGGTGAGCTCGGTGGCCGCGGAGAGGGTGAGCGAGGTGTTGGTCCTTGGCACCGCCAATCGCGGTGGCAGATGCTCCAGGATGCTGTTCGGGCGGCTGATGGCTACGGAGGTGAATCCGAATGAGTGGTTGACTGAACCGTTCTTGTCGTACGTCTCATGCCACAGCACCAAGCCGGTCGCATCGTCGATCCACCAACGAGCCGCTGGCTGAGAGCTGCCGTCCCGGGTCGCTGTCACGACAATGGCACTGCGTCCGGCGACGCTCGATCCGCGCTTCCCGGCGAGGTCGTAGTTCCGCTCGAGTAGATTCAGTAATTCGTCATCGATCACTCGTGACGAGATAAGCGCCGGTATGAATCGTTTGAGGGGTTGTTTACTTGTCTGGCTGTTGATCATGACCTGGCTGCCCTGACCAGCCCGTACCTCTACATCGAGCTGGGCCGTGATGACTCCATGATCCCGGTAGGCCAAAAATGATTGACGACCCGAGTAGCTGATCGAATGAGCCGCGGCGGCGGCCCGCTGCATTGTTGCCTGCGCATCGGCCGCAGTCATCGTTGGGCCCCGAGCGACCATCGGACCATCCAACCGGGGCGACGAGCTGGTCGACAGCTCGCTCGACTCTGCCAGCATGACGGCATTGAGCGCGTCACTCGCCAGCGGAAACTGGCCAAGAACAGATGAGAACGCTGCCTGTGCCTCGTTAGTGGGATCCTCGATTGCCGCGAGGCTCGGCGCAGCGGCGTATCCAACGACACCCATCGCCGTGACGGTTGCTCCGACTGCCATGGCGGCGGCCGCCATGCGCAGCTTGACTGTGCGACGATGACTGGGCAGGCCGCCGGTTCTCCAGGCGCACGATGATGCCGTACGGCGGAAGGCCCGCGTCCACAACGGAGCCACCGATTCCGAGCCGGCGATAGAAACGAGCCGTACCGAAAGATCACTGGGCGTAGGGCCGAGTTGAGTCTTGGTCTGATTGAGAAGTTCACGGACCGCGCGAAGATCGGAGATGTCGCGTCGGCAATCGGCGCAGTCGACAAGGTGAGTCAGTAGCCGCTCTCGATCGGTGTCGTTCAGTGCCCCGTCGACGAACGCTGATCGCAATTCGGCGAGCTCAGCGCAGGGGGCCTTCCTCACGTCGACCTCACAGGCTCCAGACTTCCCACTCTGGGACTAGCTCTATCCGGAATGTCGCCGGACTCTACCGCGACGCCTAAATAGCGCAGTCGCTCCCCGGTCGGTCTGCGGTGCGCCAGAGCGGCCCGGAGTTGGGCGCGGCCGCGATGAATCCGGCTTCGCACAGTTCCGATCTTGATGTCGAGAACCTGGCTGATCTCCTCATAGCTGAGACCCTCGATGTCACACAGCACCACGGCGGCGCGGAATTCTGGCGGCAGCGCCGACAGCGCCGCGGCCACGTCATGATCCAGATCGGCATCGGCCAATTGTTCTGAAGGGCTGGGCCAAGTACTGCGCAGGCGCTCGTCGGAACCTTCGCCGAGACCGTCGAAGCGGATCTTTTGCCGACGGCGCGCGCCATCGAGGAACAAGTTCGTGGTGATGCGATGAAGCCAGCCCTCAAACGTTCCAGGCTGGAATCGGTGCAGCGAGCGGAACACGCGAACGAAGACGTCTTGAGTGAGATCTTCTGCGTCGTGAGGATTGCCGGTGAGGCGATAGGCCAGGCGGTACACCCGCGCACCGTGGTCGCGTACCAGCTCTTCCCATGTCGGAGGCGTCCACTCCTCCGCGTCAGGCTGCGAGGTCACCGACACAGGCGGCTGCCAAGCCTGAGGATCGGGGGCGGGCCAGTCCGCCATGAGTACGACCTCCCTATGCCGTCCGGCTCTACCACGCGGGTTCAGCCTGGACGCCTTATTGTTGCCTGTCATCCTGGCAATGCCCTGAATGAAGCCTGGCAATTTGCTGTGCGCGACCGTGTTCTCCCTCACAAACATCAAACGGTATGAGCTCTGGACACGTTCCAGCACTTTATTGTCGCTCTAACCCCGCGAGCCTGGGAAGTCACTCGGCCACTGTGCAATTTCCGACCAGTGCGGACTTCTTGGCCGCTTCGGCGGCCCGGCGTGTCGAATTTCCGACCAGTGCGGATTTTCGACTCGTTGAGATCAGTCGGTGGAGACGACCTCGCCGGCCGGGAGACCCGCTGCCGCCAGTGCGGAACGCAAACCGTCGAGCTCGGCGGAGGTTGCCTCTATCAACGGAGATCGCAAGCCGCCGACGTCGTGGCCCTGCAACCTGAGGCCAGCCTTGACCAAGATGCAGCCTTGAGTCGCGAAGATTCCGGTGTAGATCGGTAGCAGCTGCTGATGAAGTCGAAGCGCTGTCGCAACATCGCCGGCCACGTACGCCTCGATCAACTGTTTAGTGCCGACCGCGCTGAAGTGCGTCGACGTGCCGACCACCCCCACGGCACCGATCGAGAGCAGCGGCAGCGTCATCGCATCGTCGCCGGAGTAATACGCCAGATCAGTCCCCGCGATCACCCGCGCGGACGCCGTAAGGTCGCCCTTCGCATCCTTGATGGCAACGATCTGCGGGTGTTCGGCGAGGCGGAGCATCGTATCGGTGGTAATCGGGACTCCGGTGCGACCGGGAATGTCGTAGACCATCACCGGCACATCGGTTGCATCCGCGACTCGTCGAAAGTGCTCCAAGATCCCCGCCTGTGGGGGCTTGGAGTAATACGGCGTTACTACGAGCAGGCCATTGGCGCCCAGCTTCGCTGCAGTCTCGGCGAGTTCTAGGGTGTGCTCGGTATCGAAGGTGCCGACCCCGGCAAGGATCTTCGCCCGATCGCCGACGGCGTCAAGCACCACCCGTAGCAGATCTGCTTTCTCAGCGTCAGAGGTGGTCGGAGACTCTCCGGTGGTACCGCTGATCACCAATCCGTCGTTGCCGAGTTCGTCGACTAGGTATCTCGCCAGTCCTGCCGCGGTATCAAGGTCTAATGATCCGTCCCCCGCAAACGGAGTCACCATTGCTGTGAGCAGCCGGCCGAAAGGCGGTCCAGAAGGTGACATGGACATGCTCGTCATCCTAGCGACGAGCCGTCAGCAACTGGATACGGCGAGTGAGCGATCACACTCCTACCGTGATCACCACCAAGGGATCACCGTCATTAACGACATCGCCCGCGGAGACCACGATCTCAGAAACGGACCCGGCCACGTCGGCGAGCACCGGGATCTCCATCTTCATCGATTCCAAGATCACCACTGGATCATCGGCCGCGACCGTCTGTCCCAACTCGACCTCAACCTTCATCACGGCCGCGACCAGTTCCGCGACGACGGTATGGCTCATGCGGCCATCGTAGGGTTCGGCGGGGTTTGCGTTTCGATAGGCTCAGACCCGTGAATTTTGTCGTTGCCAAGACCTCACTCAAAGCCGCACCCAAACCCGGATCGTGGGCCTTCGCTGAGGACTTCGTCGGCGAATCAGAGCAAGCCGCGCAGGCACGTGACAGGGCCGCACAACTCGGGGTGGCACCAATCGGGCGGGGATCTGCCAGTGCATTGACCCTGCTTGCCAAAGTGGTGCAAGCACGAGCGGTTGTTGAGGTCGGCACCGGCTCAGGCGTGTCTGGGCTCGCGCTGTTCGCCGGTATGCAGCCCGATGGCGTTTTGACCAGTGTCGACATCGAGCCCGAACATCAGCAGGCCGCACGCGAGGCGTTTCTCGCTCTTGGTATCCCGACCCAACGGTTCCGGCTGATCGCCGGCCCGGCCCTCAGCGTGCTGCCACGGCTCAGCGACGGTGGTTACGACATGGTTTTCATCGACGCAGACAAGGCTGAATACGCCGAGTACGTCGAGGAAGGTCTGCGGCTGCTCCGGCGCGGTGGCGTACTGGCGCTCGACAACGCCTTGTGGCACGACCGTACCGCTGACGAAGGCTATATTGACGCCGAGACTGAAGCGGTCCGTAACGCACTGAACAGTGTCAGGGAAAACGAGGATCTCGTCTCGGCATTGCTTCCTGTCGGTGATGGGCTGCTGGTCGCGGTCAAACGATGATCATGTAGCCGAAACGGTGAGGCCCTTCGGAACGACCGTGATTCCGCCCTCCGAGATGTAGAAGCCCCGAGCTTCATCCGCCTCAGGGTCGACACCGACCTTTGCATCGTTCTCGACGGTGACGTGCTTGTCCAAGATCGCGCGATGGATGACTGCATTACGCCCGATCGAGGTATGGGACAAGATCACCGAGTGGTCGACTGTGGCACCCTCATCTACCTGGACGTTCGGCGAGAGAACTGACGTCTCGACGGTCCCGCCCGAGATCACACAACCAGGGCTGACAATGGAGTCTCGCGACACGCCGTCCATGGTGAACTTGGCGCCCGGCATCTGCACCGGGTAGGTCCAGATTGGCCAGTCCATGTTGTAGAGGTTGAACACCGGGTCCATTGAGACAAGGTCCATATGCGCTTCGTGGTACGCGTCGAGCGTTCCGACGTCACGCCAGTACGCCTTATCGCGCTCGGTCGAACCCGGAACATCATTGACGGTGAAGTCGTAGACCTGCGCATCGCCCCGGCTCACGAAGCTTGGAATGATGTCGCCGCCCATGTCGTGGCGAGAGTTCTCATTCTCAGCGTCTGCGGTCAGTGCCTCGATCAGCGTATCTGTAGTAAAGATGTAGTTCCCCATCGACGCGAACGATGCCTCCGGATCGTCAGGCAGGCCAGGCGGCTCAGGTGGCTTCTCGAGGAAGTCCTTGATCTTGTTGTCGGCTCCAGCGTCGATCACTCCGAATGCGCTGGCCTGACTCCTCGGCACCCGAATGCCCGCCACAGTGCATCCCCGCCCACCCTCGACATGCGCGTCGAACATCTGATGGACGTCCATGCGATAGATGTTGTCGGCGCCGAAAACGACGACGTAGTCGGGCTCCTCGTCGCGTATCAAGTTCATCGACTGGTAGATCGCGTCAGCGCTGCCCTGGTACCACCTGGGTCCGAGGCGCTGCTGTGCCGGCACTGGAGTGACGTAATTGCCGAGCATGGTCGACATGCGCCATGTCAAAGAGATGTGCTTGTCGAGCGAATGCGACTTGTACTGAGTCAGCACAGCAATCTGCCGGAGCTCGGCATTTGCCAAATTCGACAAGACGAAGTCGATCAAGCGATAGATGCCGCCGAATGGAACCGCCGGTTTTGCTCGATCCATCGTCAACGGCATCAACCGTTTGCCTTCGCCGCCAGCCAACACCATCGAAAGAATCCTGGGACGCGCGTGCATGTGTTGAACGCTAGCCCATATCGGCCCTCCTCAGACACTGGTGTGGGCCATGTTGTGGTCAACATCGGCGGCGCTATGGAACGATGCGAACTATGGCGACCGCTGAAACTGATCGACTGTCCATTTCGCTGCTCACCCGGGAGTATCCGCCCTTTATCTACGGCGGTGCCGGCGTCCATGTCGGCCAGCTAGTGCCGCAGTTGCGCAAACTCATCGATGTCGATGTTCAGTGCATGGGTGAGCCGCGCGAAGGAGCTACTGCGCACGCCGAGAAATACCCGGAGGGAGCCAACGCCGCGCTCCGGGTTTTTGGGGCCGACTTGTCAATGGTGGCGGCCATTCCTGAAGTCGATCTTGTCCATTCCCACACCTGGTACGCCAACCTGGCCGGTCACCTCGCCGGCCTGTTCCAAGACATTCCGCATGTGGTCACCGCACACTCCCTGGAACCGCATCGGCCGTGGAAGGCCGAGCAACTCGGCGGCGGCTACCGGCTCTCATCGTGGACCGAGCGGACTGCGTTCGAAGCCGCAGATGCGGTGATCGCCGTCAGTGCCGGAATGCGGAGAGACACTCTGGATTCCTACACGAACCTCGACCCCGACAAAGTGCATGTGGTCAAGAACGGAATTGATACCTCCGAATTCAAGCCGGATCCGAGCACCGACATCGTCACGGGTCTCGGTATTGATCTTGATAAGCCCTCAGTGGTCTTTGTGGGGAGAATCACTCGCCAGAAGGGCCTCATTCATCTAGTGCGGGCAGCCGAAAAATTCGACCCGGAGACCCAAGTCGTGCTGCTCGCCGGCGCGCCGGATACTCCAGAGATCGCCCAGCAGATCGGCGACGCCTTCGCCCACCTGCAATCCACCCGCGGGAACGTTTTGTGGATCGAAGAGATGCTGCCGCGGGCCCAGGTACGCCAAGTGCTGTCGCATGCCACGGTGTTCGCCTGCCCGTCGGTCTACGAGCCATTGGGCATCGTCAACCTGGAGGCAATGGCGTGCGAGACCGCCGTCGTCGCATCAGCGGTAGGCGGCATCCCCGAGGTTGTCGTGGATGGGGTCACCGGTTACCTGGTGCCTTACGACCCGGCACAGGCGGACGACCCCGCAGCCATCGCGGCCTTCGAGGAAGACTTCGCAGCCAAGATCAACTCCGTGACCAGGGATCCCGAAAAGGCGAAGGCGTTCGGGCTCGCGGGACGGGAGCGCTGCATCTCTGAATTCGACTGGTCCAAGATCGCCGCCGAAACCGTAGATGTCTACCGTCGGGCCATCGAGGTCCACAAGAGTTAAAGGCCTGACTCATGGTCCGGCGGCGCAGGTTGGCGACCCGCTATGCCAACCGCTCTGTGGCCGGACGCGCGCTCGCAGCGGCGCTGGTTGAGCAAACCAGACTAGCGAAGCCGATTGTGCTGGCCCTGCCCCGCGGCGGCGTACCCGTTGCGGCCGAGGTCGCCGCCCGGCTGCACGCACCCCTCGGCGTGATCTTGGTACGCAAGATCGGCGTACCAGGCCGCAGCGAGCTGGCTATGGGTGCCCTGGCCATGGTAGGCGGGCAGCTGTCGGAATTTCGTAACGACGAAATCGTCGACGGACTTCGGATTCCCGACCAGGCGTTCGAAGCCGCACGGAATCGCGAGCAACTCGAACTGGAGCGCCGTTCCAGCGTCTTTCCAACCGAGAATCTCGAGGTGGCTGATGCGACTGCCATCGTCGTTGACGATGGCTTGGCCACCGGATCGACCATGCTCGCCGCAGTCGAGGCTGTCCGCGCCCTTTCGCCGGCCTCAGTAGTGGTCGCCGCGCCCGTGGGAGCCCGGCAGGCTGTCCAGGCGCTACGAGCCGTTGCAGACGATGTTGTCTGTCTCTCGAGTCCAGAGCCGTTCATGGCTGTCGGAGCGGCGTACGAGGACTTTCGCCAACTCAGCGACGAAGAAGTCGTGGCTATCCTCAACGAGTTCACTACCTAGCGCCTCCGTGCCTTAGGCGACGTCTGCTTCTGTGCCGCGTGTGATATGGACGAGATCGCGATAGGTCATCGGAAAAATCGCGTGCGGAATACCTCCAGCGGCCCAGAGCTCATCGAACTCGGCAAGGGCGCGATCAACAAGAGTAGGAATTGGTTTTGGATGGCCAACCGGAGCGACTCCGCCAATCGGCTGACCGGTGTGTTCGCGGACGAACGCTGGGGAGCCGCGACGCAGTTCAACGCCGAGCTGTGCTCCGACCTTGATCATGTCTACCCGATGCGCGCCACTGGTTATGATCAACAGCGGTTTGCCATTGTCACTGTCGAAGATCAGCGAGTTCGCGATGGCTCCAACCGGACATCCGAGGTATCGCGCCGCAGCCGGGGCTGTGGTGACCGCCTCATCGAGCATGCGGACTCTGCCCGGCAAGCCGGCGGCCTCCAAGATGCGGTTCACGGCCTCACAGTTGGGATGCATGTATCGGGATCAGCCACTCCGTTCAGGGCTCTTGCTTTCCACCGCACCGCTATGTGGTAACGAGCGAGTTAAGCAAGCAAAAAGACCCAGTCCAAGTGACCAGGTCCCTTGCGCTATTAGCTGTTGATCTATCCAACGACCTCTTTCAGTGCGCCCGCAAGCTCGGCCGCTTCGTCGGCATTGAGTTCGACGACGAGCCGGCCGCCTCCCTCGAGCGGAACCCGCATGACGATCCCACGTCCCTCCTTGGTGACCTCCATAGGGCCGTCACCCGTCCGCGGTTTCATTGCTGCCATCGCGCATCCTCATCTGTAGTGATCTGGCAACTTGCCGGCTCAATTATTCCGTACCGCCTAGTCGTAGCCAGAGTCGGGTTCTGGCTTCGGGAATCTTTTTGACGCCGGAAATTCACTGCGGCCAGATCGGCGGCGGTACAAAGCAACCGGCAACATGATCGTCCACCAAGCCGATCGCCTGCATCATGGCGTACGCGGTGGTGGGACCAAAGAAGCGGAAGCCCAGCCGCTTTAGCTCCCGCGCCATTGCAACCGATTCCGGGGACGTCGCCCGTGATTCCTCTGGATCCGGCCGGGGTCGCCCGACCACCCGATAGCTGAGAACCAATTCAGCGAATTTAGGTCCAAGATCGACAACCAACCGAGCGTTTTCGATCACGGCCGTGATCTTCGCACGGTTGCGAATGATGCCCGAATCGTTCAGTAACCGCGTCACGTCGTCCTCGGTGAAGGCGGCCACCAGCTCAGGTTGGAAGCTGGCAAAGGCGCGCCGAAAATTTTCCCGCTTGCGCAGCACAGTGATCCACGAGAGTCCGGACTGGAAAGCCTCAAGGGTCATGCGCTCGTAGATGCCTTGCACGCTGGTGACTGGCCTGCCCCACTCATCGTCGTGATAGGCCAGATACTCGGGAGCCGACAGGGCCCACGGACACCGCGGCAGGCCATCAGGGCCTGGTGCACCACCAGTCATCATCGCGCCTCCGCCAGTCGGGCAAGCGCTCGCAGGCTGCTGGCGAATCCACATCGCAATAGAGGCACCGCGGGCCGGGCCAGCCACTCGACGGCCCGACCGCCGGGCAGTGAGAAAACCTCGATACACCGGACTGCTGTCGCACTGTTCTGGTCGGTCAGTCGAAAGACGCCCTCGCCGGTGAAGTACGGACCAAGATGCAAGATCTCAAGCTCTGCAGCCCCATCCGCCGGCGGTATCCAGCCGGTCACGATGAATCGGTCCAGCAGGCCGAGAGGAATCTGTCCAAGCCAGACACCCGATAGGGCCTCAGCTCGTACGCCAAGCCCAACGGTGCTGTCACTTTTGACCCGGACGGTTGTCAGCGGAATCCAGCGGGATTGACCGGTCCAATCGATGAGCTCTTCCCAGACCGCGACTAGCGGTGCATCGATTTCGGCGGACACCTCAAGCCGCAGGCTCACTCAGTGTCCTGCTGACTGGCTCGATTGGCCATCATCGGCTGATGGCTGTGTTACTTCTGAGCCTGGAAAGATGCCAGCTGATTGGTTCTGATCATCGGTAGTTATCGATTGCTCCGCCGCCCGGGCCGATGCCGTTGACTCTAGGAGCCGTTGTGAAACGGTTGCGCCCTCGGCCAGTTCGGCGATCAACGCGTCCCGCTCGGCAATCTCCAGAGCCAGCCGGTCGAGCAGATCATCAACCTGGGCCATCGCGTACCCCCGTAGGGTGACTCCGAAGCGAACGTTCCTTAGCTCCTCGGCGGTCAGCGCGCCGCCGGCGGGAAGATCCTGCCGATAGGTGTCGTACACCGGATCTCTGCTCATCTGGCCCATCCCGCCTGCTGCCGCCATCGCCGCAACGCCCAATGCCGCGACGGCGACGACGGCGATCAACCACTCCATGGGTGAATGTTTGCACGCGTGTTGATTGCTTCGCTCACTGCGTTCGCTCCGCGCGGATCGCGCCGGGAAGCCGCCTACTTCGTCGTCGCTCGCCGACGAAAAAGCGTGTCGGCTCGTTCCTCCTCAGCACGGCGGCGCGCGATCCGGTGTTTGAGGCCATCACGAAGAGGATCCACTCAGCCAGCGGATGAGGGCCTCCCGACAGGCAATCACGTCATCGGCCGGGCAAAACTCGTCATCAGCGTGGGCTTTGGTCGGATCGCCGGGCCCGAAGTTGACCGCCGGGATACCCATCGCACTGAAGCGGGCCACATCAGTCCAGCCAAGCTTCGCTGTGGGCTCACCGCCAACCGCATCAAGGAACTCTGCGGCTGCTGGTTGATCGAGGCCAGGTCTGGCGCCCGCGGCGACATCGAGAACGCGAATCGGGTAGCCCGCAAGCACTTCGCGTACATACGCCTCAGCTTGGGCAGGGGACTTGTCGGGGGCAAAACGGTAGTTGACCTCGACGACACAGCGATCAGGAATCACATTGCCCGCGATGCCTCCACTGATCCGCACAGCGTTGAGCGCCTCGCGATAGGTCAATCCGTCTACCTCGATTTCCAGAGGTTGGTGAGAGCTCAGGCGTTGCAGCGCAGGGCCAGCATCATGAATGGCGTTGTGGCCCATCCAGGCTCGGGCTGCATGCGCCGCAACGCCGGTCAGCTCAATGACCAGCGACATCGAACCTTGGCAGCCTCCCTCGATTCGCGCATTGGTTGGCTCGCAGAGAACCGCAAAACTGGCCTCCAGATACTCCGGATGCTCCCGGGCAATCCGGCTGAGGCCGTTGCGGTACTCCTCGACCTCCTCGTTGTCGTAGAACACCCAGGTGACGTCGCGCGTTGGACGGTCGAGTGCCGCGGCAACGGACAGCTGGACGGCGACACCGCCCTTCATGTCACAGGCCCCGCGTCCCCAAATAATGTCTCTGCCAGACCGGTCACGCGTTGTCCAGGAGGGCAGATTGCCGGCAACCGGCACCGTGTCCAGGTGACCTGCGATGACCACCCGCTCCGAACGACCGAGCCCGGTTCGTGCGATCACCACATTGTCGTCACGCACAACGGTAAGATGGCCAAACGGCAGCAGCGCCAGCTCTACAAGGTCGGCGATCTCTTTTTCGTTACCGCTGACGGACTCGACATCAATCAGGGTCCGAAGCACTTTGACGACGTCACCGTTCAGGTCGAGAGGCGCAGACACGAGCGGCACCTTACAGCGTCGGTAGGCTCGAGCCCATGACTGACGCCGCTGATGTGCACTATCCCGGGGCGCCCCTCCGAGCAGCGTGGGGATGGGGTCTTGCCTCGATTCACGCCTCGGGTCAGGTGTTGGACACCTATTTCTCCGCTCCTCGGCTCGGTGCAGCTGACGACAGCGCCGCTCCACCCGCACTCATCTCCGCAGTCGTGGACGATCCGGACCGCCAAGTCCGCACCGAGATTGTGCTGGTTGACATCGATCTCGACGCACCACCGGTGGACACCGCCGATGCCTATCTCAGGCTGCACTTGCTCAGCCATCGGCTGGTGAGGCCACGCCAACTGAACCTCGACGGTGTATTCGGCGTACTCCCGAATGTCGTCTGGACTTCAGCGGGTCCATGCGCCATCGAGGGTTTCGAACGCGTCCGCACCCGTCTGCGTGCTCGTGGAGGACATCTCACGATCTTCGGGGCCGACAAGTTTCCGCGAATGGTCGACTACGTCGTTCCGACCGGGGTGCGCATCGCTGACGCCGACCGGGTACGGCTCGGTGCACATCTGGCAGAAGGCACGACGGTGATGCATGAGGGATTCGTCAATTTCAACGCTGGAACGCTCGGCGCCTCGATGGTCGAGGGCCGTATCTCGGCCGGCGTCGTAGTTGGACGCGATTCCGACATCGGAGGCGGGGCGTCGATCATGGGCACCTTGTCCGGCGGCGGTACCGAAGTGATCTCGATTGGCGAGCGCTGCCTGATCGGCGCCAACGCCGGTATCGGGATCGCATTGGGCGACGACTGTGTCGTGGAGGCCGGACTCTACGTCACAGCGGGCACCAAGGTGACACTGGCCGGTGGCGAGGTAGTCAAGGCGCGTTCCTTGTCCGGCCGGAATGGCTTGCTCTTCATTCGCAACTCGGTGACCGGCGCGGTTGAGATGCGGCGCCGCGAAGCCGGCAGAATTCCGTTGAACGCCGAGTTGCACGCGAACTGAGCGCGTTGCAAACCGACACCACGCGCGCCGTTGGATGCGTCACTCTTACGTTCATCGTTTTGATCGCTGCTGGGATAGGGGCGTTCTGGTTGCTGCGTTCTCGGAATCTGACCGAGCCGGTGCCTGGTCAGCAACGATGTGTCGCTACCGCCAATGACCAATCAGCGGTGCTGGATCTAGAGCAGGCCCACTTTGCCTCGATCATTGCCGGCGTTTCAGTACGCCGTGGTCTGCCACCACGCGCAGCCTCCATCGCCGTCGCGACGGCGTACCAGGAAACCGGGATCCGTAACCTGGACTACGGCGATCGTGACTCGGTCGGCCTCTTCCAGCAACGTCCGTCCCAGAGCTGGGGCACCAAGAAGCAACTGATGGATCCGGACTACGCGGCCGGAAAGTTCTACGACGCACTAGTCAAGATCAACAATTGGCAGACCGACGACATCAATGACGTTGCACAAAAAATCCAGCGAAGTGGACATCCGGAGGCCTACAACGATCATGAAGCGGACGCCCGAGTGTTCGCCAGTGCGCTGACCGGTCAATCACCGGCGGGATTCAGCTGCCTGGACCGTAGTGACACACCTGGAGACACCAAGGGTCTGCGCAGTTCCTTGCAGCAGACGTTTGGCAATATCGACGACTCCGGCGATGGATCAGTGATCACGATTCGCGCCGCTAGCACCCAGTGGGCTTGGGCGTACGCGCACTATGCCGTGGCGAATGCCAGTTTGTACGGCGTGACAACCGTGAAGATCAGAAATCGGTCCTGGCAAACCCAAGACTTCAACCTTCCTGATTGGCAAGAGGCGTCGCCGACGCTCAAGAGCGAGCGCGTTGAGATCACGGTTCGCGAGCCCTCTCAATGACCTAATGCAAGCGATCCGAGATTCGGGCTGTCAAGCAAGGCGGG
>Ga0307416_100000448_pt1 | contig 21115 bp, 20 predicted proteins | sample DK1Cmetagenome_2_FD_203821 | JGI IMG/M metagenome (GOLD analysis project Ga0307416, IMG submission 203821) | Maize rhizosphere microbial communities from greenhouse at UC Davis, California, United States - DK15-C-3 | ecosystem: Host-associated > Plants > Roots > Rhizosphere > Soil | place...
ACCATCCTAATGTAGGTCTATCTTTAAATCTATTTCTATACTAGGATTGAAATAACTACCAGGTATCAGGTTAAGATTATTACACTCTTCTTAATAATTGATTTGACAAACAAGGCTATATATTTTACCTATGCATACTAATTGTTCGATTAGCCGAAAGAGAGGAACGATACATCGTATAGGTCTAGGTTACAAGTAAAGGCTTGCAACTCCCATGGAAACGATGAGTTGTCGTCTTAGGTAATAGGTTAACCTACAGCCCTAAAGGTTGTAGGGGAGTCCAAGTCTAAGAGGATAAGGGTAAACCACATGGCTGCTTTGGAACTTATTGTAGCAGTCTTGCAGGGAAAACCACATGTCTTCGAGTGCTAGTCGGACTTTAATTTTCTTTTGACTAGTATATCATATTACTACGATAGTTCAAAGAGATGATTTTTATTATAGTTGATCCATCTTTTACTCTCTTTCTTTTCCTGTGATGTTCCAATAAAGTGTTCATTGCGTTACTATTATTTTCTTAATAATATTGCGAAATCCTATTTAATTATGATACACTTTGATTATGTTTCAGAATATCATCTATCTATAAAATAATGCATTATATATAAAATTGTGACAGATAAAACGTCTTAGAATATACAAATATCTGACTATCAAAAATTGGCTATACCTGCAAATCAATTTGACTTGTTTTATCAATATCTTTAAAAACTTTCAAACAATCGTTTTGCTTTTATGTGCATTCAGATACAAAAGTTGATTAAGTTATTAATGTGGTACCAAATTTGTGGTAGAGAACTTTTCCTTCTCTTGCAACTAAAAAAATTCTATTCGGAGGAATAATTTCAAAATTCTCTGAAAGCTTTAAGAATTCTGGCAACGAAACTTTAATAATCGAGTTAAATTCACGATAGCTTACTGAATAGAGGTTAGGATCATCAGCATACAAAGCTTTACTAAAAATTTCTTTGAGTCGACCTTTCCGTGTCATATTTTAGATTTTATTATCTCCACTTCCACTGCGATGGATGCTAGAGTTATCTTACTTATAAATTTAGTATATCAGTTCATAATATCTGTTGACGTGACATATATATAAAATTCAAGAAAAAAGTAATCTTCTATAGATATTTGTGGTACTACTTGTTTAAAATTTCTTCTTCTTTATTATTATCCGTCCCAGTATCAAATATGATATTGAAAGATAAAACGGTTATATAGATTGGTAGATATTAAATTGAAAGGCTATATCAGATTTGGCATCTTTCCAGTTATGTGTGGAATAATAGCAGGTACTTATATCTCCCAAGTCATCTGATAGATAATAGAGCGAATGAAATTACATCTATAATTGATTAATTTGCATACCCTAGCTTTTAATAACTTTACTACAGTTACTTGGTTATCAACAGAGTATTTAAAGCAAAATCTAAGCAATTTATTTCCCATATCTTTTCTTTTGTAGATACAAGTAAAGGTAAACTACACAATAAATATTAACATATGGCTGTCATCTCATCTCATACTATGTAGAGAAATGAAATGGATGGAAGGAAAGAATATTTTAGATTTAGGCTTAGTATTATAATTGGCTACCTTTAAGATTACGTGGTAATATAGTTATTTGCTATTGTCATTATCTAGGAAGTAACCAATTATGATAACAGACAATCCTTAGACTTCTGTTCTATTTGTTAGGTCATTATATTTAATCACTCGATATTGTATAATGGGAATGATATTATACTAATGATTTAGTAATACTTTTAGTACTGCTTCATAATAAAAAATTATATATAATATGTAGAGCTAGCTTTTTAAACTAAAATCAATCAATAAAGAAAGAGATGGCGGGTGTAACCGAGTTCAATGACTCAAAAGATAACTTAATCGTGAACATTAAAAAAAGAGACGGCAGAGTTGTTAATTTTATGCATTCTAAGATATCAAATGCAATTTACAAAGCACTTGTAGTGACCGGTAAAGCAGATTATCCATTAGCAGAAAGGTTGGCAAATAGGGTGATAGAGAAAATGGTTCAAAGTGGTTACGGATCTACTGGAAAAGTTGCAATTGCAAGTGTTGAAGATGTGCAAGATATGGTGGAATCTATTCTCATTGAAGAAAGTTTGTCTGAAACTGCAAAGGCATATATCCTGTATAGGCATGAGCGGCGCAAAGTTCGAGATGAGAAGATGAGAATTCTAAATAAGAAGGTGCTTGATGAAGTTGATAAAGTATTTGATATTAATTCCCTTAGAGTTTTAGCTGCGCGTTATCTGTTACGAGATAACAACGGTGAGATCATAGAAGGTCCAAAACAAATGTTTGAAAGAGTAGCAATTCTGGTTGCACTTCCCGATGTGTTGCATGATTCTCAATTGTTCAATTTAACAGGTAGGCATAACCAAAACATCGAAGAAGCAGAGAAATATTATGCAAAAATAGATGACTTTGATCTAAAATTAAAGATAGGGGATTACTATCTGAACAAATATCACTTTGAATCTCTCATTCGACATTATGTATCTCTAGCAAAGATAGGTCGTATGAAAGTTGGCTTTAAAGAGCTACTTAGAATGATAGCTGAAAGCAAGTTAAGCGTATACGAAGATAGGATCAAGGAGTACTATAATTTGATGGTATCAAGAGATTTTCTACCAAATACACCAACATTGATGAATGCAGGTGCACGGCTTGGTCAATTGTCAGCTTGTTTTGTTCTTGATATGTCAGATGACATGTTTAAGATCATGAAATCATCAACTGATGCGGCCATGATTTTCAAATCAGGTGGAGGTGTGGGAATAAATTACTCCGACCTAAGACCAGAAGGAGATATTGTTGCTTCAACATCTGGAGTTGCATCAGGTCCAACGTCTTTTATGAGAATCATTGATACTATAACCGATGTAGTAAAACAAGGCGGAAAGAGACGTGGCGCAAATATGGGTATATTAGAGGCATGGCATCCGGATATTGAAAAGTTTATAACAGCCAAGACAAAACCTGGCGTATTTGAAAACTTTAATGTCAGTGTTGGCGTCTGGGAAGATTTTTGGAAGTCGCTTGTAAACAAGGATAACCACAAGTATACACTACATAATCCCAGAACTCATGAGCCTCTAAAGCAGATCGATTCACATCAATTAATGGATCTAATAGCATTTAGTGCATGGAAAAGTGCGGAACCAGGTGTTATCTTCTTTGATAATATTAACAAATACAATCCAATTATAAATGCAAAGGGCGGACCTTTGCGTGCAACAAATCCATGCGGCGAACAATCATTATATCCTTATGAATCATGCAATCTAGGTTCAATCAATCTTGCAAACTTTGTAAAGCGCAAGGCAGATGGAATGTTTGAATTTGATTGGCAAAAATACGAGCAGGCAATAAGAGTCTCCTCCAGATTCTTAGATAATATTATCGATATGAATAAGTATCCAGTAGAAGAAATTGATATCAATACAAAGCTAACAAGAAGAATAGGCCTTGGCATAATGGGTATTGCTGACTTGCTATTCCTACTTAAAATCCCATATGATTCAAATGATGGCTATGCATTCATGTACAAACTGGCAGAAGCAGTCTCATACTACAGTATGGAAGAAAGTGTTGCTATTGCAAAGGTAAGAGGACCATTTCCCTTATTCAAAGAGACAGATTATGTAAAAGGTAAAATACCTATCGCAGGATATTATGAGTTACCAACAGAAACACATGCATACAATTGGGATTCATTAATTAAAAAAATTCAAAAACATGGAATCCGAAACTCTTGGACATCCACTATTGCTCCTACCGGTACATTATCTATGATTGCAGATACTTCAAATGGTGTTGAACCGATGTTTGCACTAGTTTTCGAAAAACGTGTGACAGTCGGTAGGTTCTTCTATACTAATAGGATTTTTGAAAATGTGTTGAAAGAAAGCGGTCTTTATAATGATGAAATACTTGCAAAAATCGCAAATAATTATGGTTCAGTTCGTGGTTTGGCTGAAATTCCAGAATGGATTCAGAAAACGTTTGTTACTGCAATAGATATACATTGGACTGATCATATAATGGCGCAGGCGGTATGGCAAAAATGGATTGGCAATGCCATTGCAAAAACAATCAATATGCCAGGAGATGTTACTGCAGAAGATGTCAAGTATGCATATCTCTTGTCACACGAACTTGGATTAAAAGGAGTTACAGTATACAGAGATGGCTCAAGACATGAACAGGTTCTACATATCACAGGTAATCAAACAAAGGAAAAGAAATTCATTACAAGACCAAGCAAATATGCCGCTGACTATATACGTGCAAACATAAAAGAACCATATATCAGAGACCAAATAGAAAAGATCTTTGAACAAACTAAGATCGAAGAAGATGAAGACTTACCTACCGAAACAATTTCAACATCAATATTGCTGGATACGCCAGACAAGTCAATGCAAGCACCTCTAATGGAATCAAATGAGGATAATGCCTGTCCATCATGCAAAGCAAGATTAATAATCACTGAAGGTTGCAATTTGTGTATTGAATGCGGCTTTAGCAGCTGCGTTTCAGGATGACAACAACAACAAAACACCCTCTCATTATGGATAACTAGCAAGTAGTAATCATCTGCCAATGCTACTATAAACCAACCAAAAAAACTTAATTCCAGTTAAACAATTTAAGTTACTAACATAGGTGAAAGGTGAAAACAAACTATGTTGATACAACAACAAGTCCTAAGTGTAGTTTTAAAGGAAGGTACTACAGAAACAAAAGACAGACAAGCACAAATAAATAACATCGCTGCAGGAAAAACAGTATCGGAGATGTGGTACGGACAAGCCTAGTCCTAGAGGCATGGATAAGATGTTATTAGATTCTTTAGGGGATGTTCCAATTACAAATGATGATGCAACAATATTAAAAGAAATTGATGTTGAGCATTCAGCAGCCAAGATGATGGTTGAAGTTTCCAAATCTGTAGATAATGAAGTCGAGAGAGGATATTATAGGTAGTTATGGCCCGAGTGGCATCTAGGCAGGATATGCAGAATGAAGAACGATAATTCGTCGCTAGCTACTTTCTTTTTGCTTTAATTGATTTTGGTTTTGGTGACTTAATATGCTAAAATAGATTCTAATTTAATTCTTGATATTATTGATAATGATACTAGAAGGAGAATACTTGCTATTCTCTCCCAAGAGCCTAGGTATTTTAATCAATTGCAAAAGAGATAGATGTAGGAAAGCAAGCGGTGTTACGTCATATACTGACATTAGAGAACAGTGGTTTGTTGAATCTTATGCAGAAAAAAGTGATTTAGGCGCTCCAATTAGGATATATTACCGTCTTAGTTCATCTTTTAGTTTAACCATATAGACTAAAGGTTGCTAGAAAAATAAAACATTGCAATGTCTTGCAGGGCTTGATGAATTCTAAAAGAAACATGGCAATAGAAGATAAAAATGAAAGAGAAAATATCTGTGCTAAGGGCCTATGGAAGAAGTAGTTTATTTATTAATGCAACAAGAGATTATTTATATTCTAACCTTCTAATCTTTCAATGAGTTAGTCCATTAGTCTTAAAGTATAAATGACATAACTGGATCTCGGGATCAGCATGGTATATTATCTATAAAAAATTAGTGTACCATTGTATGAAAAGAAAAATTAAAAGGTTTACTATTTGAAGAATTGTCGTTGTTGTCGTTGTATTGATATTCACAGAAAACAATGAGTAGAGGCTGCTTTTGACATATTATGTTTCTATTGATAAAGTACCAAACCAAATATTTATCATATACTATAACTATATAATAGATACAATAATGCATCCTCTATCAAAAGATGACAATGATACTAACAAGCCGCAACAGCCAGCAGACAATTTCCAAGCAGAACGAATAGAAGACGGTATAAACGAGCTTCCTGTAAACAAGTCTAAAGTTATAGCGTCAAAAATTAGCAAATTTGCCCGTGGATTTAGAATTCCAGATAATAAAAAGCCAAAAATAAGTGAATCAAAAGTTCATGAGCGAGATTAGTATATATACAATCTTTGATACCAATTAAGATATAACCATAGTATTACTAATCGAGATCTTTCTCCAATATTTTGCAATTATAATCAAAAATGTTATTGTGAATCTAGATCATGCGTAGAGTTCATTATGATGACACTATTAATTCAATAGCTGCAGTTTATACCGCATCTAATATCTATCTTTACTCTTAAGAAAAGTGGATATGACTTTATTTTTGTCTCAGCTGGAACTAGTTGTACTCTCGTTAAATCAGTTATAAAGACAATTTTTAGATTATTAAATATGATAAATATCCATAAGTAATAAAAACTGATGCTTAAAATATCTGATTGGGATTGGAACTTATATGCAGTCATTAACACAGCGAAACAGCTCTCATTCTGTTTCTTCTATCAAAAACATATTGGAGGATAGTTCACTTACGTTCGCTGAGAAGGCAATTAGTATAAAAAGTTTAACACTAAAAAATAAGCAGGGCGAAGTATCCAAACCTTCTATGGCTGGCGATATTGCAATTGTAGATGTGGATCTTGCTATGGCACAAGACAGTACGGGTCCTTTGGCAATACGTTCATTAAATGAAATGCGAGTGAATAAACTCTTTAACCCTTCAAGGGTTTTGCTAGTCATAGATCATACATTTCCTGCAGCAGATGAAAAGGTCGCAAATCTACATGCTATGATGAGAGGTTTTGCTTCAAAGCATAGCTGTATGTTAGTTGAAGGTTCTATATCTCATCAGCATATTCTTGAATATCTTGCTGTTCCCGGTATGATGATACTCGGCGCAGATTCTCATACATGTCAAGCTGGATGTATTTCGGCATTTGCCACTGGAATTGGAAGTACTGAAATAGCGGCTGTATGGGCTACAGGCCAAATGTGGCTACGCGTACCAGAAACAATAAAAATTAAATTATCGGGTAATTTTAGTAAAGGGGTTTCTGCCAGAGATCTAATACTCGATTATATTGGAAAGGTTGGTGAAGATGGAGCCAATTATAAGGCTTTGGAGTGGACATATGCAAATGACATTACCAGAAAGGAGTTTAGTATTGACTCAAGAGCATGTATAAGCAATGCTTCAATGGAATGCGGTGCCAAGATTTCCGTATTTCCTACTGATGAGCTGACTAGAACTTATTTAAATGAAAAGCCGAGAATTATTAAAGATGTGCCAGAAATTGATATTCAGCCTGGCAGCTCAGCTAACTATGTGGAGGAGATAGAGATAGAATGTGATAATATAGAGCCAATGGTGGCTGGTCCAGATCATCCAGATTTAGTACATTCAGTTGAAGAAATAGGTGGAATGGAAATCGATCAGGCTTTCATAGGTTCTTCTACAAACGGAAGGATAGAAGATCTTGAGATAGCAGCACGTATATTAAAGGGTAGAAAAGTTCATAAAAATACACGATGTGTAGTTACTCCTGCATCTGTCAAAGTATATGAAGAGGCCATTAAACGTGGGTACGTAGAAATTTATCTTGAATCAGGAGCAGTTTTTACCAATGCTACATGTGGAGCATGTGTTGGCACTCATCTTGGCGCATTAGGGGAATCTGAAATTTGTTTATCTTCCTCTTCAAGAAATTTTGTCGGAAGAATGGGGGCGCTTTCATCAAAAGTATACCTTGCATCTCCAGCTACTGTTGCTGCATCTGCAATTGAAGGAAAAATAATTGATCCACGGAGGTTTCTCTGACATGAATAATAAACCAACTCCAGAATCTTCGCCACATTCTTCGCCATTAATGCCATCGCCACCACCAGGAACAGTGCCTCCACCAGTTGTCACTACTGCCATTTTAAATGGAAAAGCTTGGGTTTTTGGAGATGACATTAATACGGACATAATTATACCGTTCAGATTCAAAAGCAGGACCAACGATCCCTATGAGATGGCAAAATATGCTATGTATGGAATTGATCCCGATTTTCCGACAAAGATATCCAAAGGTGACTTTATAGTGGCGGGAAAAAATTTTGGAGGCGGATCCAGTAGAGAACAGGCTCCAGTAGCATTAAAGTATGCAGGAATCTCTATTGTTATAGCAGAAAGTTTTGCCCGCATCTTCTATAGGAACGCATTTACTATTGGACTTCCAGCTCTCGAAATTTCAGAAATAAAAGGTAAAGTAGTTCAGGGAGATGAGCTTAAGGTAGACATTGGAAACTTTACTGTGGAAAACATACGGACAAAAGGAATATTTTATGCAAGGAAGGTTCCAGAATTTATGCAACAGATGTTGTTAGAAGGTGGATTAGTCGAATATTATAGGAGAAACAAGCGGTTTCCATGGATGTAATCAGAATTACATCAGGTATATTCTATATTTTAGTATATGTCCACACAACAAATGATGATGCTCATGACCGATATGACCGATAAAATTTAATTCCGAGTGGATAACTCCGTTTGTTAATATGACATCTGTAGAGAAAAACTGGATAGGCCTACGCAACAGCGGAATTAGAATCATCTTTCTTGGCTTATTCTCTCTGATTTTGACCTTTATAATTTATGGCCGATTGACCACTCCTTCAGGCGAGCAAACAGTTATGATTACACCTTATCTTATGAACCTTGCAAATGCTGTTTTTACAATTATTTTCTTATCAATGTTATTTGTGGGCTATGGAATATACAGAATTTTCAAAGCAGAACAACGACTAAAAGCTAATACTAATAGTTTAATATTCTATATAACAGCAGCATTTTTAGACAATAAATATTGGAAAGTGATGGCAATATTTGCAATTATATATGGCATTTTTTTTGGATTTCTGTCTCAAATATTCATTTATAGATATGATATTTCATTTTCTGAACAAGGAATTACTGTTCCATCTGTTAATGTTATTCCATGTTGCAATATGCCAGGTTATGTTCCTATGCTGACTGTATTTCCTACAGATCACTTTCTAATCATGATTATACCAATCAATATTATCCTAGCAGTAATTGTATCTTTTATGGTCGGATTCAATATTTCTTTAACTCTCTACGCATTCAACTTAGATAAAGCGCAGAACACTAAAAGGGTGTCTTCTGTAGGAAGTGTAGGGGCGATCAGTGGACTGTTTGTAGGCTGTCCAACCTGTGCCGGCAGTTTGTTTTCTATGCTCTTAGGTTATAGTGTAGGAACAACCATGGCTGTTCTTGCTCAATTCCAAACCCTTTTCATTTTAATAAGCATACCATCTTTGATACTTGCACCATTTCTTATAGGCCGTGGAATTAGAAGTAGATATAGCTGCAAGCTAGCCTAATAGCCTTTCTTTTCTTTTCTTAGATTTGTCACTAAATCTTGTTCTAATATTGGTAGTGTTTTTGAAATACTATCTAAATACATTTGCACATGTGGCTCTGCAATCCACATTTTCTCATTTTCAAATAGATAACCATATCTCTGTGAGCTACCTATTTTTTGGCGTGATTGGAGCGCATTAAGGTATTGTTTAGAAATAGTGGATTCATCAAATCCGTGTTTTCTTGCTATTGCATTGAATACGTCATGCATACCTGATCCGTGCTGTGCTGCTTCCTTTACACGATATGCAATATTTCTTGGAATACCTAGTTTCTGGGCAAGTTTTCTGTGTACATGCTTGCCAAAGGCATCGGCTGAACCTTTTACATTCAGTTTCATATCAGTCTGCATTGAAAATGCAATTACTTTCAAGTCAAGAAAGGGCTCACGCATCTCTATACTGTGTGCCATAGTGATTTTATCTTCTCTCTCTAAAGTTTCTCTGTACAGTAAAAGCATGTCTTCGGTCATATGCTCACGTAATTTCTCGTATCCTTCCTTTTCAACTACCTTTGTATACCAAGAATATCCTCCGAAAAGTTCATCTGCTGCCTGCCCTGAGAACATTACATTAATTCCATCCTCATGTGCAAGCTTTACTGCAGCATATACAGGAACTGCAACCTCTATCTGTCCAGCATTTGTGTCTTCTATTGTATTAATAACCTCTGGAATCATCTGTTCTACTTCATTCTGAGTAAGTTCATTGACTCTTAGTTTAAGATTGAGTCTCTTTGCTATCAGTCTTGCAAATGCAATATCACTAGAACCCTGAATTCCACCAGTATAACAAATAACATCCCGTACCATTTTCTTTGCAAGCCAGGCGATAATTACACTATCAATACCACCTGAGAATATTATTCCGACTCTATCAAAATCCTGCGTACGCTTTTTCATGGATGCAAGTAATACTTTTTCATATGCATTAACAGCCAAATCCATTGTTTTGTAGATTATTTTCTTTGAATGTACTGGAGAACGGGATACTTTGAAATTTTGTATTAACCCATCCGATTTGATAATTATTGCATGACCTGGTAATACCCTGTTTGTAGGTTCTTTTATTCCCACTTTCCATAACGCTTTACGTTCAGACGCAAATCCGATAAAATGATTATTTTCCCCATAGTAAATTTGTCTTACACCCATTTTATCTCTAACCAAAGCTATGTTTTCTGTCTCTTCATCCTTGATAACCAAAGCATAAACACCATCAAGTTCAGCAACAGTCTTTCTAATTGCATATAATAAATCATTGTTCTTGTTAAAATGATCTTCTAACAAATGGACAATAACTTCGCTGTCTGTCTGAGTAACAAATTGATGATGTTTCATTAACCTTCGCCGAATTTTCTTATAGTTGTAAATTTCTCCGTTATGCTCTAGAGTAAACTTTCCATCGCAGCTATGGAAAGGTTGCTGTCCATGAGTACCGCCTACGATCGCGAGCCTTACATGACCTAAAGCATTATTACCAGAAAGCTCATGATATTCTAAACTTGCAAGAGAATCTGATTGTATGATAGAGTCAGCGACTGCTATTCCTGCCCCGTCAGGACCACGATTTGTCATGCAAGAAAGCATTGTTCCGACTAGAGGTACAACATTCTCATTTCTTTTGCTTAATATACCTGCTATTCCACACATATTATATCCCTCTGAATTCTAAAATTGAATTCCTATCTTATAGATAAGCAAATTACTCAAGTTCAACTATAATATAATTATGTACAATGGCTTAAAAGTGTTAATAAATACAAATACATTTAATTCAACTTCCTTGTGACTTTATTTGTCATGATGAAGATAATATATATAATTTGAGTGTTTTATAGTCTATAATATCTATCTAATATAATAAGTATAGTTGGAATTGAGGAATAATTATATAAGTATTGTATTTTCAAGATAATGCAATAAATGCTAAATTTAATTTTGTGGTTCATAAAAAATTCAGAAGGAATGACTATATTCGATAAATGTATATTGTTTTTTTTAAAAATTATCTATTTAGGTTTAAGAATTTTACTTAGACTAGCTTTAGGAAAAAAGAGAAGAGACAGATTCTATGTTAAACGAGGACTTGACTTTGGAGTTTTTTGGTATAAAACTTTCAAGTTTTTAAGGCCAGGCAATTCCACTTTATTAAAATTCAAAGTACCTAAATATGATTACGAATTTTATTGTAGGATTAACAAAGACGATTTTAAAATTATGACAATTCACGAAGATGATATAATAAAACGTTTTACTCCTAAAGAGGGAGATATAGTTATAGATATTGGCGCACATATAGGTCTTTATACAATAATAAGCTCAAAGCGAGTTGGTGCAAATGGAAAAGTAGTTGCTATTGAGGCTGATCCTAGCAATTTTGAAATGTTAAATAGTAATATTAAACTAAATCAATTAACTAATGTTATACCTTTAAATTATGCAGTGCATTCGAAAGAGACAAAAGTAAAACTCTATTTACCTAGTGGAGAATCAGGCTTCACCAAATACAATACTATAATGCCAAATTGGATAAATGCTCAAGAAAAATTTGTAGAAGTAAATGCTAACACGTTAGATTATTTATTGCAATTAAATGAAATAAGGCAAGAAGAAGTAAACTGGATTAAGATCGATGTAGAAGGAGCAGAATTTGAAGTGCTAAAAGGAGCTACTAACGTGCTATCTAAAAGTAAAGATATTGCAATTCTTATGGAATTACATGGTCCTCCGCATGTTTATAGACCGAAAGTGGAAGAATTTGTTAATTTATACAATTTCAAGATAGAGTTTGAAAAGAGTTACGAGGAGAATGGATCAATGCATATAATTATGCAAAAATCTGCTTCAATAATATGACCAACTTATTCATTAACTATTAAGAATGAACAAAGCTTGTTGCTTTATTGTGAAGAATCTTTCCGAATTGTAACATATCTATATCTTTGAAGGGATTAATTTTTTGTAATACTGATGGCTCTTGATTTTCTTCTATGACACCTTTTCCACGCAGTTCTTCAACGATTTTCTCCCTTAGTTTTGGGTGGCAAATTTTGCTATGATAAATGCAACCAAGTGATCCATCAATCATCTCTTTTAAGTGAATATCCCCTTTCTCTTCATGAAAATGTGGATTTCTGGTTTCTACTTGCATTACCTCAATTCCCTTATCCATGGCTTCCTGATTTTCAGTCGGCACAATTCCTCCAAACTCTTCAAGTAGGTTTACCATTTCATAGGTTTCTACTGAAAAGCTCGACGAATAAGTTAGAAGCTCTGCTAATTTCATTGACATGCAATGCTCTCCTGAATTTCCAGTACGCATAACTTCGGTTTCAAAGCCAGTGTAATAAGATATCAACGAATTAAGATATTGATTTGTTATCTCAGATACTCTCCCCCATTTCGAAAAATACACACCAGTTTCTGATATTTTTGGTTTATAAATCCAAGACACGCGAACCATTGTATATGGCGTATTCGACATCGCGATTCCTGACGCATAAATCTTTACATATTCGTTTACTGCTCCAGGCACATAGTTGTCTGCATCGATAAATCCAACATACTCTTTTCCTGCCATCTTTGTTAACAGCATTCCAATCATCATTCCCTCGGCCTTGCCATTTCTAACCATGTCATCTGGACCAAATATGCTAGTATAGCCAACCTCTCTCAGTGCCTCTGATAGTCCGGGATCTTTCTGATGTACAATCAACGCATTTTTTTCTGCAAATTGGTTAAATTGCTCAAGAGCCTCCTTTTCTAATTTGTATCTATCCACAGGTTGTCTTGGACTATTGGATACAATAATTGTCAAGCAATCATGGGGAATCCCACTCAACACTCCTTCAAGTAACTTTAAACGCTCTCCTTTAACAGGTATGACTATAGCCATTTTTCTCTCAATTTCAGACATCTCTTCATTTCCTATACGTCGGATAGCTTCAGAAGTTGGCCTACCGTCACTAGATCCTGAATCCAATTCATAAACACGTTGAACCCCATGTAGACTTATCGATCCAAATCTTTCTGTGTATCTTGGAAGGTCGACTCTCATACAAGCTAAAAGATCTAATTGTTTATAACTATTAAGAATAGAAAAGGCATATTATAGATAATTTAATTATTTTACTTTAAACACTGTTATTCTTCATAAATAACTTATGTGAATCATGTATAATAACTCCTGATATTATGAACGTATATGCAGAAAAGGATGTATCAAAAGAAAAAGCAAACAGTCGAGAAATTTATTAAAAGATTCGGAAAAGTAGAATATTCCTTTATTCTGAATGAAGTTAATATAGATTATGATACATTAATGAAAATACTGGAAGAATTGCGCAAAGAAGGGCGTATAAGGTAGCCAAGTGCTTATTAAATGCTTTATTTATCAAACCAATATAATTATATCACTATATCAGAGCTGTCTACGAATAAATATATAGGTGATAGAGATAATTTGATTATCCCAAAATTAAATGCTATATGTGTTCTTATTCTTTGTCTATAAATTCATCTGGTGTGGGTGGTTCTGGATTCAAACCCTTTCTCTTTCTTATTTCTCCAACCAAATTTCTAAATATTGATTGAGGAACAGGTTGCCATGTCTTAAAGTAAGTACTCCACATAGCTTTTCCAGCAGTTCCGCCACGCATAATCTCCGAAAGATCAAATGTTTCAGATGCTGGTATTTCGCCTTGTATAATCGAAATTACGCCTTTTTGTTCTACATTCAATAATTTACCCCTTTTTCCTGATAATATACCCGCTACTGTGCCAATTTGTTCCTGTGGACATTTGACCTCCATTCCAAGTATGGGTTCAAGTAAAACTGGATCTGCGATTAACATCGAACCTAACATAGCTCTTCTAGTTGCAGGCATTAATTGTGCTAGACCTCTATGAGCTGGATCCTCATGTGGAACAAAATGATGTAATACAAACTTGACACCTCTTACGGATTCATGAGCAATTGGGCCAGAATGAATTACATCATCAAAGCCAGATTTAATAGAGTCCATCGACTCCTGTATAAACTGAACACCTTTTGTTTCATCAATTAGCATATTACCACTTACATCAATTGCGGCAACATTTCTTGCTTCATCAGCATTCCAACCCTTTTCTCGAAGAATCTTAGCCATTTCCTTTTTATCCATATCTTCTTTGATTTGGCCATTTCTTATAAGCTCTATTATCTCATTGCCAAGTGATTCTATGCGCATGAAAATTTTGTTGTGTTTATTTGGAGACTTGCTCATGATAGGTCCTGCTTTTGTACGGATGGTTTCGCGATAGTTGATCAATGGTTGGGTAGTAGTTATATTAAGACCTGCTTCCTGCAAGAGTGATGTTGCAATTTCCAAATGCAAAACACCCATTCCTGCCATTAGAGTCTCACCTGTTTCCTCATTAATCTTAACGATGAGGTTTGGATCTTCCACCGTGATTCTGCGTAATGCTTCAACAAGCTTTGGCAAATCTTTTGGATGCTTTGGTTCTACTGCAATCGTAACTACTGGTTCTGAAACATACTTGATTGATTCAAATGCTGGAATACTTTTCACAGTCGAAATTGTTTCGCCTGCAACAGCATAATCGAGTCCAAGCAATGCAGGAATATTACCTGCAGGTAACATGCTCACCACCTCTCTTGTATTACCCATGTAAATGTTTACTGACTGAACTTTTCCTGGCCTTTTTGCATCAATTAGGTAGATCTCATCGCCGTCTTTGACAGTACCTGAGAAGAGTCTACCAGTAGCAACTCTGCCTGCCTGTGGATCAACATTAATTGTTGTAACCATCATTACTGCTGGACCTTTTTCGTCACATGCCAAAAGTGATTTTCCAAGAGCAGATTCTAAATCACCTGGCCAAATTTTAGGGATTCTATATCGTTGGGCGACATGGGGTGGAGGATGATGTTGCACTACCATTCCTAGAACAGCCTCATGCAATGGCGCTCTTTCTGCTAAAGATTTTATCATATCAGGATCGTCTGAAGTATAAGCGTCATAAACATCCTTGAAACTTATACCTTTTTTCTGGGCTACTTTAAAATTAAAGCCCCATCTGTCTTTTGCAGACCCAAATGCAACACTGTTTCCCTGTATACTTACTTTCCACTTTTCCTTAAGTTCCGGTTCGGCATAAATATCAACTAGTCTATTAAATTCTGCGATAATATTTGAAAGCCATTTTTGCATAGCTGGTGGATCTAGTCTTAATTCCTTTACCAGTCTGTCAATTTTGTTAATATAAAGAACTGGTCTAACTCGTTCTTCAAGCGCTTGTCTTGTTACTGTTTCTGTCTGAGTCATAATGCCTTCAACAGAATCAGAAACTACTACAACACCATCAATTGCTCTTAGGGCACGAGTGACTCTTCCTGTAAAGTCAATGTGACCAGGCGTATCAATCATATTAATTACGTATTCCTTGCCTTCATTTTCATAAAATAGTGTAACGTTAGCTCCACGAATAGTCATTTGTCTATTCTGTTCAAGTTTCATAGAATCAAGTGCCAAAGCCTGACCTGCAACAGATGGAGAGATAATACCTGATGCAGCTAAAAGACTATCGCTCATAGTTGTCTTGCCGTGATCTACGTGAGCAATGACTCCGAAATTACGAATCTGTTCCTTAGTACCAATAATCCTTAGAATATCCTGAGTTGATTTGAACTTTGGCATATATATTCAAGCAAAAAATTTGCTGGAGGACTATTAAACGTTCCTTACGTTCAAAATGGAAAAATTTTATTGTTTTACATCATAATAAGCGAGCATATACGGTTAATATTTAATTATTTCTGAGAGCCTATTTCTGTTAGAATTCATGGTTTCTCATTCTGATATTATTCCAAATTCTGTAATCGTTACCGAACTCTTATTTGCCTTGGTCCTATTATGCATCATCCATTGTCCATTTGGCAAAATAAGATAATTCTGTGTTGCAGTCAATACAAATTCCTTGAAAGAGAAGATGCCACTTACTAAGATCATCTGCTTGTCTAGCACTCTGGATTCAAGCATGATTTGTCCTTTTCTATCCTTTAGCAAAACATAGTCGCGTTGATTTTTTTTAATAAATTCTTTATTACAGAATATGCAGTTATTTTTATCGATAGTGATTAACATATTTTCATTTGAATCAAGAATCGATGTTGTTACATATGGTCCCGCACTATCCTCGCCAAGCGAAAACAAAACTTCATTGTCCATCTTTACACACAGAGGGCTATCTGTGATAAAATTATTTCCAAATAGAAGAGTATAGGGCAAATAGATCATTATTTTATCGAATGTTTCGTTAATTATTCTTTGTGTGTAGCAAGGTATAATATGTTAAGTTGATTGATGCCCGAGGAGAGAAAAAAGCCTAGTCATTATCTAGTTCAGAATATAATTCTTAGAAAAATTGCCCTAAATTATACTTTGGTTTTTATAAAGAAAATATTATTCTCCTTCTATAGGTAATATATGATGGAAATAACTGTAGGCCATACTCCTGATGCTGATGATGCATTTATGTTCTTTGGCATTGCATGTGGTAAAGTATATTCTGTGGATATCAAAATCAAACATGTCATAGAAGACATTGAAACCCTCAACAAACATGCTTTAAGACATGAACTTGATGTTACAGCTATTTCCGCCCATGCTTATGCTTATTTGAAGGATTATGTAATATTACGTAGTGGCGGAAGTTTTGGCTTAAATTATGGTCCTATAGTCATTTCTAAAAAGAAATTAACATTATCTGAATTAAGAAAGGGCGTAATTGGTATTCCAGGTAAGATGACATCTGCTAATTTATTGCTAAATCTTGCCTTAGGAAAATTTAATGGAAAGGAGATGCCCTTTCAATTGATTCCTGAAGCCGTTCTAAATGATAAAATAGATGCAGGTTTGGTGATTCACGAAGCACAGATTACATATGATACTTCAAACCTTCATACCGTTTTTGATTTGGCGACTTGGTGGACTGCAAATACGAACGGATTGCCAATGCCATTGGGTATAAACGTAGCAAGTAATAAATCAATGACATTAGAACAGATAAAGATGTTTGATAACCTATTCAAGGAATCGATTCTTTATGGTCTTGAACACATTGAATCAGCGGTAGATTATGCGATGAAATATGGAAGAGGACAACCACGCGATGTGATAACCAGATTTATCAAAATGTATGTAAATGATGTAACTATAGATATGGGAACGATCGGGGAAAAGTCAATAAAAAAAATGTTTGCAATAGCTGAAGAGAAGGGATTCTTATCGTTTTCTAAACTGAATTTCTCTTAACAATAGGTAAGCAGATAATCCTCCTTAAGTTCATAGCCAGCCAGCAACAAAGGAAGAAATAAGTTAAACTATCACAACAATGGGTAAATGCTGACTTGTCAAAAGAGATTATTAGAACAGATCAACTGTAAGCCTTAATTCTTAGCAATGTAATAATTAATTGTCATGCCTAACGGTTTTTCGTCAGAAGAAGAAGATGAAGAGTATATACAGGCAAGAATAAGTTATGTTGGATTTGCAGATCAGCTAGGACTAGAAGGTGTTGTTATTCTAAAAACTTTCGATGGAAAAGAATTTCCAATGCGTGCATTCTCTGGCGAAGTTGCAAGGCATATCTCACGATTTCGAGAAGGTGACAAAAATACCATACCTACGATCTATAATCTAGTTGAGGAGATTGCAGTTATGCAAGATCTACTTTTGATGGAGGTGAGAGTTTATCAAAGTGGTTCTGTTCTGCGTGCAAATCTGTATTTCAAAGGTAGAAGAAAAGAATATTTGATACTAAGAAATTATCGTGCATCAGATTCCATTGCTTTGGCAGCTTATTATGATATTCCAATCAAAGTAAGAAAGAATTTATTTGAAGAAGCAATACAGCAATAAATACCATCATGTTACTATATCCATAATTTTCTTTTGCGATATTGCATTCTTAATTTCCATTGCAATTCTTCGACCAACACCAATAGTATGACCATAAGAGTATTTTGTATAAGGGCTTGTTGTTGCCATGATAGGATTACCTGGAACTCTTAGTGATACATCATATACTATCAAATCTAGGTCTGATGTTACGATACCCTGTAATGAAATTGGTCCAATTATTCCAGGCGGATATTCTATTCTGACGGCAGCGGCAAATTTATCGCCAATTTCAAACACTTTTTCCAACATTGATTCGCGTATACTAGCTGGAGTATGTCCTACTTCAATATTTTGTATCTCAATATCTATTTGCATCTGTTGTTTAGCAGGTAGTGAAGTAGTAAAGTCATGAAGATTGGTTTGCAGTCTTCTTTCTATTCCCAAGAACTCCATCTCTTCTGATAATGGGGATTGAAAAAAGTTAAAGTTAAAGTAAGTTCCAATTATATATTCTTCAATAGTTGCAGAGTTAAGATCTTCTTTATTAATGAGCCCTTCTTTGATCTTTAACTTTGCTTTCATCTTATAATCTTTATAAGAAGACACCAGGAAAAATGCCCTTTCTAATTTCCGTCTTGCTTCCTGAACTTTGACTACTGCCAGGTTGTCTATATCTGAAGGTTGTATGTATATCCTCGGGTGTCTGATATTTGCCTTTTCAAGAAGATAGTATTGATTTTTTGTTGAAGTACGTTCTTCTGCTCGCAGGAGCAGTCTATTTCCAAATATAGGCACCTTTAAATTATTTTCAATGTTATCATAACCAATATAGGCGGTAAAGGCACGGTTTGCAATCATGATTGTATTTAATTGTCGCAATTTTTCTTGATTTTCTCTTAACATAATATCAGAAAATTTATCAAGCAAGATAATCTCGTCTGTTAATCTCTTAAATCTTAGATATGGGATCTCTCGACCCTTTTGACAAATGCAGACAGTCTTTAGATTTTCATCTTTAGATCCATCCATAATTTCTAATGCAGAATGGCTTCCTATTGTGCCAATAGTAATATCCTTTAATTTATATTGATTGATAATGCGATTAACTTCGTGACGAGTAATCAATCTTATACTAAGGCTCAGGAGGATTGTAATAAAAAGTTTCTAATAGTTAAAAGAGAAATTACCATTCTTTATCTTATTCTTTTAATTTCTGTCCAACTCCAAAGCTAATTATATATAAATATGCATATATATATGTATATGTATATATAGTATTGAGATGATATCATTAACCATATTATAATTATCTATTTGATAAAATCTACTTTTCCGTATTATTAAGACTGCTTAAATCATCTAAAAGAGTTCTTTGCGTTAGCTCAATCCTTTCATTATGAGGATTATCCAGAATTTTTCGTACTTTTTCTGCTCTGGCACTCCCAAAACCGGGAATCCTTGCAAGATCTGCAACAGATGCATTTAGCGCACGCTGGGGCGTCTGAAATTTTTTAAGCATTCTTACCGCCAGTTTGTCTCCGATTCCTGGTAAAGAAGAGAGAATTGATAGCTGTTGTGCATATAGTGGGTTTCCCTTTTTTATCCTCTTTAACAATGGACCAGTATTTTGGCCTTCTTGTAATGATTTGTTTACCATAGTAATAAGTAACTGTGATGTATAATGAGCAGAAGGTGTATGTATAATTGGGATTCTAAAGTCTAGCGTTACTTTAGCTATTGCGTCATATGCTAAGGGAATTCTTTCTACTAATATTTTTAATTTGTCATCATCTATTTCTATAGGGACTTTGAGTAATTCTATGATATTTCCTTCAATAATCACTATAGGTTTGGAATAGTATTGAGCAAGTTCTGAGCATTGCACAAATAATCTTCCATCGTAAATAGAGCTGATCAGATCATGAATGGTTTTTCTTTCAATTGCAGTGTCCGGTGAGACAATATAATCACCCACTTTTAAATGCGCAAAATCTATTATTGCACCTGCTTGACGTAAGAGATTAGGGACTCTACTATTTCTCTCCCTTTCGTCAACTACAATTCTAACAGACACATATTAGTTTAATCAGCTGTCGTTAATGTATCTAACTTTATTATTTTAATCAAAAATGACGTCTTATTCCTTCTCTAAATTTTACATTGATTATTCTCATTTTGGTTTTAAACCTGCTAGAGAACTACTATCGCTGCCTTGTGCACCTCGAATCATTTGATTAATTTTATTTTCTACTTCTTTTAGATTATCTTTTACCCTTGTCTCCTGTTTTGCAAGAACCGTTACTCTAGTGTTTGACAGCTCTTTTTTTTCTTCAAGTTCTTTTAAAGTGTCTTCTTTATTTGCCTTTATCAACAAAGGGCCAGCGCTTTTATATACTGCATCATCTATCCCTATTTTCTTCAGTTCTTCTAGTGCTCTATCGGTTTCAACAATTTCTAGTTCTATTTGCTGTTTTTGCATCATGATTGCCTGCAAATTCTGTTGAAGTTGTTGCAAACGTGATACTTGCTCTCTAAGCCAAGGTGGAAGTTCTTGTTCACTCATAATAATTCAATTCTTAAGATGAAAGTAACCACCATAAAATCATACCGCTAATTTATAATACATTTGTAAGAGGTATTGATCAGTCTTAAATATGAATTGATAGTAGCGCGTAGACTTGGAATATTATCACTCTCAATTTCTATAAATACATTAGAAACATCCGATGAAATTTTTATTTTCTCTCTTGAACCAGACGAAATCTTTGTATCGGGCTTAAGTGCAGAACAAATACATTTTGCAACGGAGCTACGTATGGATACTGGCTTATTCTTAAAAGAAATTTG
>Ga0307416_100000449_pt1 | contig 21114 bp, 16 predicted proteins | sample DK1Cmetagenome_2_FD_203821 | JGI IMG/M metagenome (GOLD analysis project Ga0307416, IMG submission 203821) | Maize rhizosphere microbial communities from greenhouse at UC Davis, California, United States - DK15-C-3 | ecosystem: Host-associated > Plants > Roots > Rhizosphere > Soil | place...
TGGGGAAAACATGTAGACGCCGTGAACATTCAGTGTGTGAAGAGCTCGCGGGATCAATCACATGCCACCATTTACGGCGCTGTGCTGGCTAATTCGCAGCCGGGTATTCTATATCATACCATTGGTGTAAACGGCGCCAAGTTCAAGCACTATAATGAGGCCTCACTTTTCGCTTCACACACAAGTGCGTTGCGTCCGGACCTGTTTATCATATCGCTGGGAACAAATGAATCCATAGACTACCCTTACGTCGACAAAACGTTTCCCGATCATGTCCACAAGTTGATTTCAACTTTAAGAGAAAAAAATCCGCTAGCGGCATTCATACTTGTGACACCACAGGATGTCTTCCAACAAAAAAATAAAGTCAACCCCGGCATTCTCCAGATCCGTGAACAGCTTATCAGGTATGCTGTCGACAACGGGCTGGCGTTTTACGACATGTACAGGGCAATGGGGGGGCAAGACTCGGCCAAAAGCTGGACTGAAAATGCATTGCTAAGCCGCGATGGCATTCATCTCACCAGAGACGGATATGAATACCAGGGAAATCTTTTTTATCACGCATTAATGAAGGGCTACAATCTTTATGTTCCCAATAGACATCCATAAGCTGAAAGAGCTGTTTGTGTACAATCCTCAGGAGCCGTTGATCTTCAACAGTGGACTCTTCCTTTTTCTTTTTACAGGATTTTTATGGATCTACGTTAGCCTCAGCAAAACACATAAACCCAAGCTGATTTTTGTCACGCTCTTTTCGTTGTACTTCTATTACAAATCCAGCGGGGCCTACTTTATCCTTCTTCTTTTTGCAACAGCGATCGACTTTACGCTTGCCAGGCTCATCTATTCTTCAAAAGACGACTTGCAACGAAAGTTTTATATCATTGTAACCCTGGTGGTGAATCTCGGAATGCTGGGATATTTCAAGTACACCAACTTCCTTTTCGATTCCTTTTTCTCGCTGACGGGGCAGAACTTTGAGCCGCTTGATATTTTCCTGCCTGTAGGGGTGTCGTTCTTTACCTTCCAATCGCTCAGCTATACCTTGGACGTATATCGCGGAAACCTGAAGCCAGTTGACAACATACTCGATTATGCGTTTTTCGTCTCATTCTTCCCCCAGCTTGTGGCGGGTCCTATTGTGCGCGCTTCGGATTTTTTGCCTCAGATCTACAAGCCGACGGTTGTAACTGACGAGATGTTCGGGCGAGGCGTGTTTTTAATAGGATGCGGGCTATTTAAAAAAGCAGTGATCTCGGATTATATCAGCACTAACTTCGTTGACCGAGTCTTTGACGCACCCTCCCTGTACTCAGGAGTGGAAAATCTTTTTGCAGTGTACGGGTATGCCCTTCAGATCTATTGTGATTTTTCCGGCTACTCGGACATGGCGATCGGGATTGCTCTTTTGCTTGGATTCCGGTTTCCTCTCAACTTTGACTCACCTTATCAATCCAGGAATATAACGGAGTTTTGGCGGCGTTGGCACATTTCCCTTTCCACGTGGCTGCGTGATTACCTCTACATCTCGCTTGGTGGAAACAGGAAAGGCGAAGCGAGGACTTATCTTAACCAGATGCTGACGATGCTACTTGGCGGTCTGTGGCATGGGGCATCGTGGCGTTTCATTATATGGGGAGGGTTGCACGGGCTGGCGCTCACAGTACACAAATTTTACCGTTCGCGCTTTAAAAGGAAATCTGCCGGCTATGGCGCGTGGAGAAATTTTGTTCGCGTATTGATCACGTTCCACTTTGTGTGCTTCTGCTGGATATTTTTCAGAGCCGCAAACATGGCGACGGTCGGCGAAATCTTATCTCAGATCTTTTACCATTTTAATCTGGGACTTTTGCCAGAATTCATCCAGGGTTACAAAGTTGTGATGATGCTAATGGTAATCGGATATTTGCTGCACTTCATTCCCAGAGAAGCCGAACTTGCGGCGCAAGAGACGATCACAACAATGCCACTGGCCGGAAAAGCAGCCTTCATGATTTCGGTTATCATCCTCGTGATTCAAACAAAATCGTCGGGAATCCAGCCGTTCATTTATTTTCAATTCTGAGAATTAGAGCTGTTGGGCTGTGCTTGTTGCGATCAGCGGCGGCGTGATCTTCTACCGTGCAGCATTAGCCACGTCACAATGGGCTAACCCAGCGCAGTGTATGTTGGTTCGTTAAGTGTTAATTGAGATCGTAAGAGAATTCCTGGCCGATCATCTTCTTAATTTCCTCTCGCGTGAGCGGTTTGTTGAAATAATACTTGATACCCAGTTCTTTGGCACGGGCCAGGTCATTTGGATCGGCGGAGGAGGTTAGGACAACTATCGTGATAGCGCTTTTGTCAGGAAGGTCCATGAGAGCGAAGGCTTCAATGAATTCGTATCCGTTCATGATCGGCATATTGAGATCGAGGAAAATGATATCCGGACGCTGAACATTTCCCCTTTTGTACTCCTCGAGCAGTTCGAGTGCCTGCCTGCCGTTCAAGGCAAAGTGAATTTCGTTGGCGAGTCCGAGAGAGGTTATAGTCTTTTCACTCAGGAAGTTGAAGATCTTGTCGTCGTCGACCAACATTATGTTCTTCTTTCTCATAGCTGGACTTTTGTGATAAAGTAAGCGAAAAACGCTCATTAATAATAAATAAATTCCCGGGTTATACCCTTTATAATCGGTGGAGCGTCATATGGCTACGCCGACGTTATCTGCGTGGCACGGGGCACATTCAACGCCCTTTGTTCCAGATCTTTTGTCTTAGGTTTGTTTGCTGTGATGGTGTGGGAAAATAGGAAGCCCCGACACCGGGGCTTCCTCAATGTTAGTCGTCAGCTCCCACAAGCTTCGCATGCATCCGGATTATCCAGGGAACATGTCATGTCCGCCCGCTTCTGATCATAGTCAGCGATAGGATGCTCGTACTGAAGTGATTGTTGTGATTCTTTGGTCATCGCCACCACTGGCTCTGCCACTGTGCTTTTAACGGAGGAGGTATTAGTCGCAGGTTCTTTGATCGCGGATTTGTCAAGCGTAAACTTAATGGCGTCAGCTGCGGCAGTCGATCTCAGGTAATACATGCCAGTCTTGAGGCCTTTTTTCCAGGCGTAAAAGTGCATGGAAGTTAGTTTGCCAAAGTTAGGATCCGTCAGGTGGATATTCAGACTTTGTGACTGGCAAATATAAGCACCACGGTCTGCTGACATGTCGATGATGGCCTTCTGTGATATTTCCCAAACGGTCTTGTAGATGTCTTTCAGATGTTGTGGAATTTCCGGAATCGCCTGAACAGAACCATTTGTGCTGATCAGCTTTTGCCGCATGTTTTCACTCCACAATCCGGCGTTGATGAGGTCTTTCATCAGGTGTTTGTTCGCTACGATGAACTCGCCGGACAGTGTTCTCCGAGTATAAATGTTAGATGTATAAGGCTCGAAGCATTCGTTGTTTCCGAGAATCTGAGAAGTTGAAGCTGTCGGCATCGGAGCAACCAGTAACGAATTGCGAACACCATATTGCTTCACTTCCTGTTTCAGTTTCTCCCAGTTCCAGCGCCCTGACGAAGGAGTGACTCCCCACATGTCGAATTGGAAGATGCCTTTGGATACAGGCGAACCTTTGAAGGTCTCGTAAGGCCCGTGCTTCTTCGCTTCCTCCATAGAAGCTTCCATGGCAGCGAAGTAAATTGTCTCAAAGATATCCTTGTTCAGGCCACGGGCTTCCGGGCTTTCGAACGGCATCCGTAGCATAATGAAGGCATCGGCCAGGCCCTGCACGCCCAGTCCGATGGGACGGTGGCGAAGGTTGGATTTGCGGGCTTCTTCAACCGGATAGTAGTTGACGTCTATCACCTTGTTCAGGTTGCGCGTCGCTACTTTTGTTATCTCGTACAACTTCTGATGATCGAACTTGCCATCATCGGTAACAAATTTTGGAAGGGCGATGGATGCCAGATTACAAACGGCTACCTCGTCCGGGGCAGTGTATTCAATGATCTCCGTGCAGAGGTTGCTCGACTTGATGGTGCCAAGGTTTTTCTGGTTCGACTTGCGGTTCGCGGAGTCTTTGTACAGAATGTAAGGAGTGCCCGTTTCGATCTGAGATTCCAGTATTTCGAACCAGAGATCCTGAGCTTTTACCTGGCGACGGAACTTGTTCTCACTTTCATATTTGTGGTATAAGCGTTCAAAGTCTTCTCCCCATACCTCTGCTAAACCTGGCGCCTCATTCGGACAGAAGAGGGACCACATTTCATTGTTCTCTACGCGTTGCATGAAAAGATCAGGGATCCACATGGCGTAGAACAGGTCACGGGCACGCATTTCATCCTTTCCGTGATTTTTCTTCAGGTCCAGGAAATCGAATACGTCTGCATGCCAGGGTTCAAGGTAGATTGCAAAACTGCCCTTGCGTTTTCCCCCGCCCTGATCGACGTACCGCGCTGTCATGTCGAAGTTGCGCAACATGGGCACAATTCCATTGGATGTACCACCTGTGCCTTTGATATAGGATCCTTTCGCGCGGATGTTGTGTACGCTAAGTCCGATACCTCCCGCAGACTGCGAGATCTTGGCGCATTGCTTCAATGTATCATAGATGCCATCAATGCTGTCGTCCCTCATGGTAAGGAGAAAGCAGGATGAAAGCTGTGGCTTAGGTGTTCCGGCGTTGAACAATGTCGGGGTGGCGTGCGTGAACCACTTCTCTGACATCAGATTATACGTCTCAATCGCTGCCGGAATATCACTGCCATGTATCCCTACGGCTACGCGCATCAGCATATGCTGAGGGCGTTCGACGGTTTTGCCATCGATCTTCATCAGATACGAACGCTCCAGGGTTTTGAATCCGAAGAAGTCATAGCTGAAGTCGCGGTCATAGATGATTGCCTCATCGAGTTCGGCAGCGTGTTCTTTTATGATTTTCCATGTCTCCTTGGAAATGAGGGGTGCGTTCTGACCATTCTTCGGATCTACATGCTGGTATAACCGTTTCATGGTATTGGAGAACGACTTGCTTGTGACCTTGTGCAGATTTGAAACTGCAATCCGTGCCGCAAGCTTTGCAAAGTCAGGGTGTCGCGTGGTCAGCGTCGCAGCGATTTCCGCGGCGAGATTGTCTAACTCCTGAGTGGATACGCCATCATAGAGGCCATTGATCACCTTCATGGCCACCTCTACCGGATTGACGAACTTTGGGTCGAGACCGTAGCAAAGTTTTTCTATTCTCGCGGTGATTTTATCGAACTTTACTGATTCCCGGCGTCCGTCACGTTTTACTACAAGCATCTTCGATTAGGGTTGTTGTGATAAGAAAGTTTAAAAAGTGATTGAATCTATCAAAAATCTTCGTTCAAAGAAAACTTTGGCGAAGATTCTTTTTCAGTGCTGTTCATCACGCCAGCTTTCTGATATTCCGCAACGCGTTTCTCAAAGAAGTTCGTCTTTCCTCTGAGCGAGATCATATCCATGAAATCGAATGGATTAGTAGCATTGAAAATTTTTGTGCCAATTAACTCATTCAGAAGACGATCGGCCACAAACTCGATGTACTGGCGCATTTGTGCGGCATTCATACCGATCAGGTTCACGGGAAGCGCATCAGTAACAAATTCCTTTTCAATTTCCACTGCATCCTTGATGATCTCGATCACTCGTTCCTTAGGAAGCTTATTGATCACATGCTGTGTATAAAGATGGCAGGCGAAATCGCAGTGCAGCCCTTCGTCTCTGGAGATTAGCTCGTTTGAAAAACTAAGACCTGGCATGAGCCCTCTTTTCTTCAGCCAGAATATCGAACAAAAGGAACCGGAAAAGAAAATTCCTTCCACTGCAGCGAACGCAACGAGACGCTCAGCAAAACTGCCCTTGTCGATCCAGCGAAGTGCCCACTCGGCCTTCTTCTTCACGCAATCCATCGTCTCGATGGCATGAAACAACTTGTCTTTTTCTTTGGCATCTTTTACGTAAGTATCGATCAGGAGGGAATATGTTTCAGAATGGATGTTTTCTATCGCGATCTGAAAACCGTAAAAGAATTTTGCCTCAGTGTATTGAACTTCAGCGACAAAATGTTCAGCGAGGTTTTCGTTTACGATGCCATCACTTGCCGCAAAAAATGCAAGAACGTGGGTAATGAAGTGGCGCTCGCCATCGTTAAGGTTTTCCCAGTCGCGAAGGTCGTGGCTCAGGTCTATCTCCTCCGCAGTCCAGAAGCTCGCTTCAGCCTGTTTGTAGTATTTCCAGATGTCGTGATGACGTATCGGGAACAATACAAAGCGGTCTTTGTTCTCTTTCAAAATCGGTTCTTCACTCATGGATGCTTGGCTCATAATCACGATAGCTTTTTAACGTTACCAATAAAAAATATATAAACAGATAACAGGCTTCAGCCTTATCTGGTTTGTCTTAGTAAAATTTCCTGGCTTGTGAAGTAGCGTGAATTCCTACCCCGGTCGTCAAGTCTACAAATCAAAAGAATGAAAGCCATAAATCAAAAACTGCATTTTCAGCGCCCGTTCCTCAATTGTGGATAACTTGTTGATATTTTGTGGAATGAATAAGTTGTTGGAAAATAGCCGTTTAAAAGGGCCCTCCTTAATCCAAAGCTTGCGCTTAACTGCCGGTAACCACAGTGGAAAAAAAATTTTTCGTGGGTGGGTCCAGCACCTTATCACAAAAAGTTGGTACCGCATGGTGTTTTCAGGACTTATTTCTTACCTTTGCAGTCCTATTTTTGAAAAAGCTATGTACGCTATTGTAAACATTGCCGGAAAACAGTTCAAAGTGGCTAAAGATCAATACATCTACGCCCCCAAATTGGAAGGTGACGCTGGCTCCGAAGTGAGCTTTGACAACGTCCTTCTGGTTGAAAACGGTGGTTCGATCGATATTGGCGCCCCTACTGTCAAAGGGATCACAGTTTCAGGTAAGATCCTGGAGCATGTCAAAGGCAACAAAGTGATTGTCTTTAAGAAGAAGAGAAGAAAGGGCTACCAGGTAAAAAATGGCCACCGCCAGCAGTTTACGAAGGTGCAGATCGTAGGCATCGGCTAAGCTCGGGGCGCTCCGGGAAATCATCCGGAGATGCTTATTACATTGTTAAACAACATTAAGTGTTTTGAAATTATGGCACATAAGAAAGGCGAAGGTAAAGTAAAGAACGGTCGCGAATCGGAAAGCAAAAGATTAGGTATCAAGGTCTTCGGAGGTCAGAAAGTAATTGCGGGCAACATTATCGTCCGCCAGCGTGGCACTCGCCACCATCCCGGGCAAAATGTCGGCATTGGTAAAGACCACACCCTTTTTGCCCTAACTCCCGGTATCGTCGTGTTCAAGAAAGGTCGCGAGAACAAGTCTTTTGTTTCCGTGCAGCCTGTCGCTGAAGCCTAGTGAATAGCGCACGCTGAGGTTAATAATATTCAGGCCGGTTTCCTCGAAGCCGGCCTTTTTTATGATCGATAATGAATCTTCCGCCGCATGAACTTGCAAAACTCTCTTTTACTTCAGGTAGCAAAAAAACTACCAGCGGAGCGCACTCCGGTTTGGCTTATGCGGCAGGCAGGAAGGGTCCTGCCCGAATATAGAAAAGTTAGAGAGTCTGCCGGCGACTTTAAAACGCTGGTCAAGACGCCCGAGCTTGCTGCGGAAGTCACTATCCAACCCGTCGACATATTGGGAGTGGACGCTGCGATCATCTTCTCAGACATTCTGGTAATACCGGAGGCCATGGGCTTGAACTACGAAATGGAAGAGAAGCGCGGTCCGATATTTCCAAAAAAGATCACGACATCAAGCGATCTTAAATCGCTGCGTGTTGCGGAGGCTGGCGATTTGCAATATGTTCTCGATGCCATTAGCCTGACCAAGCGCGAACTGAACGGCCGGGTCCCCTTGATAGGCTTTGCCGGCGCCCCGTGGACGATCTTTTCGTACATGCTCGAAGGAAGCGGTAGCAAGACTTTCAGCGCTGCTAAAAAAGCGTTATACACAGCGCCGGATCTGGCTCACCAACTTCTGGATATGATCACGCGAAGCACCATTAATTATCTCAAGGGCCAGGTTCGCGCTGGCGCCGACGTAATCCAGATCTTCGACTCGTGGGCAGGAATCCTCGGACCTGAACAGTATAACGAGTTCTCACTTCCTTACATATCGCGCATCTGCGACGCCATCACGGATGTACCCAAGATTGTGTTCGCAAAGGGAGCATTCTTTGCACGCGAACGATTAAACAACGTGTCATGTGATGTAGTAGGACTCGATTGGAACATGGATATCGCTGAATCACGAAGACTCCTTTCGAGAAAAGTTCTTCAAGGTAATCTCGATCCGTGCGCGCTGTACGGCTCACTGGACGACGTACGCCGTGAGACCAGAAAAATGCTGACAGCATTCGGGCAATCAGGTCACATTGCGAACCTCGGCCACGGGCTATACCCTGACACGGAGGTTGACAAAGTGAAGTGCTTCATTGATACCGTGAAGGAATTTAAAGGCTAACCACCGACGGTCATACGGTGTCCCTCACTCACTGCGAAGTGACTTTACCGGGTTGATGATGGCCGCCTTGATGGACTGGTAGCTCACAGTGACCCAGGCAATCAGCACAGCCGTGAGGCCGGCAAGTAAGAATACATCGAGTCCGGGAGTGATCCGGTATGCGAAACCCTGCAGCCAGTTGTCCATGAGATACCAGGCCAGAGGTCCGGCAAGAACAAAGGCCACAGCAACGAGTTTAGTAAAGTCTTTTGACAGGAGCATCACAACGCTGACGGTCGTGGCGCCTAATACTTTGCGTATACCTATCTCTTTCGTGCGTTGGGTTCCTGTATAGGCCGCAAGTCCGAAAAGTCCCACGCACGCAATGAGGATAGCCAGCGCGGAGAATACGCTGAAGATCTGCCCGGCGCGTTGCTCGTTTTGATATTGTGCGTTCAGGTTCTGGTCAAGAAACAAGTATTTGAACGGCTGGCCTGGCATCAGTCTATGCCAGAGCTCCTGGATGTTTTCAGTAACACGGGAAACATTCTTTCCCTCAACACGCGCGTACGCATAAGTAACAGCGCCGTTGAAGCTTTCATTGCTTCGAATCGTCAGGGGAGTAATGGGATCATGCAGTGACTGAAAGTTAAAATCGGCAACGACTCCCACAATGTTGAACTTCACTGTGGTTTGCCCCTCAGGCGTATTCACGACCTGACTAAGTTTTTTGCCTATGGGATCTGTCAATTCAAACGTTCTGACCGCAGTTTCGTTGAGGATCACGGACAGCGAGTCATTCATGTCTCTGCTGAATCCCCGCCCCGCAAGAAATTTGAATCCGATCATGTCAGCGAAATCATCGTCGATAGCCATACTTTTTGTTGTCAGTATCTCCGACGATCCCTCTGAAGTCCATTGCTCGCCAAAAAAATCTCCCGCTCTTCCTCCGCCAAGCAGCGAAAGAGAGCCACCCGATGATTCAACCCCCGGCAGCCGTTTCAGTTCATCAAGGAAGGTCTGCAGAGTTTCATTCGGGTTTGCCAAAAGACCTTCGACCACGAGCGTTTGATCTTTGTTGTATCCAAGTGACTTTTCCTGCATGTACTGCATTTGTTTTTTGACTACCAGGGTACAGGTTATAAGAATGATGGAAACCATGAACTGAAATACAACGAGACCGTTGCGAAGAAGGGCGCCTTTACTATTCGAAGCGAAATTGCCTTTCATGACAAGCACGGTATTGAAGGACGACAGCGCGAACGCAGGATAACTTCCTGCAAGCAGGCCGACCACGACCGCGACTGCAGCCAGTGCCACAATCGTATTCATATTCAGTACGAAATGAAGTTGTTTTCCTGCGAGATCGTTAAAATAGGGGAGGGCTGTATAAACGATCAATACAGCCAGTATGGTAGCGCTTAATGAAACGAGGACAGACTCAACCAAAAACTGTTTCACAAGTTGAGACTTGACTGATCCCATGGCTTTTCTAACGCCAACTTCCCGCCCGCGCTCTGCAGACCGCGCGGTGGCAAGGTTCATAAAGTTTATACAAGCTATGATAAGAATAACCGCCGCAATAGAGATGAGAAAGTAAACGTAGTTTCTGTTTCCGCCAGGCTTCATCTTCGCTTCTATGTGGGTCGGGTCGAGGTGAATCTCGCTGATAGGCTGGAGAAAATAACGGTACGCGTTCCCTTCGCGCTGGTAATCTTCCCAGGATTTTTGAAGGTTCGTTTCTATCTGTGCTGCTGCGTAGGTATCAACCATCTCCGGGAACTTGGCCTCGAGTAAGCGTGGGTCCGCGCCCGGTTTTAGTACTACATATATGTGACTGTTGAAAGCTATAAAATTAGGTTGGCCATTCGCGAAGAACGCATCGTCGGCACGGAGAAGAAAATCGAACTTCATGTGCGAGTTGTCCGGCACGTCTTCGCACACAGCCGAGACTGCGAAATCCTGATTCAGAATTCGCAGGGTCTTGCCTATTGGACTTTCTTCCCCGAAATATCGGCGGGCCGACTCTTTGGTCAGCACCACATCACTTCGCTTGCCCAAAGCGGTTGCGACATTGCCCTGGGTTATCCCAATATCGAAGACGCTGAAGAAGTTTGAGTCTGCGGCCATCACGAAGTTCTCTTCAAAGAATTTTTCTTCATTGCTCCCATCGCGATAGCTGACGGCGGTATTATTAAAGGGCCCAGCCATGCGGACAACTGTTTGCACCTCGGGAAAATCCCGTTGTATCACATCAGCGAATGAATGGGGAACGACTGCATAGTTTGTGGAGTGGGTAGGGTATACCCTCTCAAGTGCAAGCTTGTAAATTCGGTTGCGTTGTGAATGGAATGAGTCATACGAAAACTCGTGGCTGACGAACATAAGGATCAAGGCGCAGCTGGCAATGCCTATGGCCAAACCAAGGATGTTGATGACAGAATAGATCTTTTGCTTGAAGAGAGTCCGGAGGGCAATCTTTAGATAGTTCTTGATCATGACGGTGTGTTCAGGCGGCAAATCGAATTGCAATCGCTATGCCACACCAAAGGCAGTTGGGAAGGCTTTGGGCGTGGATCTAAGGACGAAGCCACAGCGTCGCGTGTCCGGAAAGGAAAATATTTGTGCGGATGCGGACGAGATAATGCTCAAGGAGATCAATAATTTCCTACGAGCCTGGATTGGGTTCCCCCGTTCGTTTGATGAACAGGAGACCTCTCAACTTTGAAGCATTTTTAATAGCGTAGTCAGCCGGGTCTTAAGACTTCTCCTGTCGATGATGAAGTCGAGGAAGCCATGCTCCAGAACGAATTCGGCACTCTGAAATCCTTTCGGAAGATCCTTGCCAATGGTTTCACGAATGATGCGAGGGCCTGCAAAACCGATGAGTGAACACGGTTCTGCGATATTGAAATCTCCAAGCATCGCGTATGAGGCTGTTACACCTCCCGTTGTCGGATCCGTTAACAGTGAAATATAAGGGACCTTGGCCTGGTCAAGTTGTGCGATCTTTGCGGATGTCTTCGCCATTTGCATAAGCGATAATCCTGCTTCCATCATCCTGGCACCTCCAGAGCGGGAGATCATCAGGAAAGGTTTTTTCTTCTTCAGACTATGATCCATAGCTCTGGCAATTTTTTCTCCGACAACCGAGCCCATGGATCCTCCGATAAAGGCGAAATCCATGCAGCCGATAGTGATGTCAATGCCATTCATTTTGCCATAGGCAGTGCGTACGGCATCCTTCAGTCCGGACTTCTCCTGAGATTCTTTGATGCGTTTAGGGTACGGTTTGCTGTCAGCAAATTTCAACGGATCAGCAGGCTCCATATGCGGATCGAGCTCTGTGTATTTGTTGTCATCAAACAACACCTCAAAGTATTCCTCGGATCCAATGCGCACATGGAAATCCTCGTCCGGGACTACATACGCATTCTTTTTCAGCTCACGCGTGTGAACAATTTTTCCGGCCGGAGACTTGAACCATAATCCATCCGGCACCTCGCGTTTTGCTTCTGTCGGAGTTAGGATACCTTTATCACTGCGTTTGAACCAGGACATAATAAATATTTTTTAATGGCGCGCCGGCTTCGCTGCGCACTTATGCGAGATCAATCGATTTGTCGAGGTAAACATCCTGAATGGCGTTCAGGATCTCTACACCTTCTGCCATCGGTCTTTGAAATGCTTTCCTGCCCGAAATGAGACCCATTCCTCCGGCGCGCTTGTTGACGACTGCAGTGCGAACTGCATCTGCAAGATCGTTTGCACCTTTCGACTCACCTCCAGAGCTTATCAGCCCCGCGCGTCCCATATAACAATTAATCACCTGATAACGGCAGAGGTCAATGGGATGCTCTGAACTTAATTCAGTGTATATTTTTTCATCAAGCTTGCCGTAACTGCTTCCCCCCGTATTCAACGCTTTGTAGCCGCCTGTGTTTTCCGCAAGTTTTTGTTTGATGATATCAGCCTGGATCGTGACGCCAAGATGATTTGCCTGTCCAGTCAGATCGGCTGACAAATGATAATCCTTTTCTTTCGTCTTGAATGCGTTGTTGCGGATGTAGCACCAAAGGATCGTTGCCATGCCGAGTTCATGCGCACGTTCAAACGCTTCGGCGACTTCCTGAATCTGACGCGTGGAGTTGTCTGATCCGAAATAAATGGTGGCGCCAACAGCCACTGCGCCCAGATTCCATGCGTCCTCTACCGACCCGAACATGATCTGATCATGCTTGTTTGGATAAGTGAGCAACTCGTTGTGGTTGATCTTGACGATAAACGGAATCTTATGCGCATACTTCCGTGATGTCATAGCAAGTGCTCCGAACGTAGTAGCCACCGCGTTGCATCCGCCCGCAAGCGCAAGCTTGATGATATTTTCAGGATCGAAGTAAATAGGATTTTTTGCGAATGACGCTCCGGCGCTATGTTCAATCCCCTGATCAATGGGCAGGATGGACAGATATCCTGTATTTGCAAGACGGCCGTTCCCAAATAGAGTTTGCAGGCTGCGGAGAACTTGTGTGTTGCGGTTAGTCGGTGCAAAGACCTTGTCAACAAAGTCTGGGCCTGGTTTGTGGAGGAGTTCTTTTTTAACGGTTTTACTCTGATGCTTCAACAGCGATTCTGCGTCTTTGCCCAGGAGCTCAACAATGTTTTTGGCCATCTGTTTCAGTCAGTTGTTTCGGGAAGGGACAAAGTTATCAATAATTTGATTGTATGCTAACAATCGAAAATTGTCTGTTTTAAGGCCAAGGACTAGGTTTTTACCGACTGCCGGAAACAAAAAAACCATCCTGAAATAACTTCAGAATGGTCTTCAATATGTCAATACAAACTAGATCTTCTCCTTGATTCTGGCTGCCTTGCCATGACGACCCTTGAGGTAGTTCAGCTTCGCTCTGCGAACCTTACCCTGTTTGAGAACTTCTATCTTATCAATGGAAGGAGACACAAATGGAAAGATACGCTCTACGCCAACGCCGTTAGAAACCTTCCGGACTGTAAACGAGGCACCATTTCCCTCGCCACGGCGCTGTATGACAGTGCCCTGGAATTGCTGAACCCTTTCTTTATTCCCCTCTTTTATCTTAACGTGAACGTTAATTGTATCTCCAGGCTTGAAATCGGGTAGACTCTTGCGCTCCTTGTTAAATTCCTGCTCAACAACTTTAATTAAATCAGCCATATTTCGGATGGTTTTAAAACGGAGTGCAAATATATGAAAGGGGCGCGAGTTCGCAATAGCACATCGCGAAATTCAATGGCTACTCGCCATCAAGTAGATGCGGTCGCCTCGACCGCGTGCGCTCGAGCGCCTTTTCATGTCTCCAATCCTCGATTTTCTTCTCGTGCCCGGAAAGGAGTACGGATGGCACCTCCCATCCCTTATAAGCAGCCGGGCGTGTGTAAACTGGCGGTGCAATCAAACCATCCTGAAAGGAGTCACTTAGCGCGGAGGTCTCATCGGAAAGTACGCCAGGAATCAATCGAATCACGGCATCGGCCACAACGGCAGCCGGCAGCTCTCCTCCAGACAATACATAATCACCAATACTGAGCTCACGTGTGATCAAGTGCTGTCGTACTCGTTCGTCAACCCCCTTATAATGGCCGCACAGCAGCACCAGGTTCTTTTTCAAGCTTAGCTCATTCGCGATCGACTGGGTCAAGCGCTCACCGTCGGGACTCATATATATTATGTCATCGTAATCCCTCTTCAACTTAAGTTCCTCAAGACATCTGTCGATCGGCTCTATCATCATAACCATTCCGGCGCCACCACCATAGGCGTAATCATCAACAGACTTATGCTTGTCTGTGGCATATGTTCGGAGGTCAATAATGTTGATTTCAACTAACCCTTTGGCCTGTGCGCGCTTCAGGATAGAATCCGAAAATGGACTTTCAATAAGTCGTGGAAGGCATGTGATGATGTCAATATGCATATCGCTCGTATTACAGCTACCGGCTATATTTCAAGAAAGCCGTCAGGCAACGTGACGGTGATCTTCCTGCGGCTTTTGTTAACTCCTTCAATGAAAGGGCTATTCAAAGGTATCAAGACTTCTCTTTCATGATGGTTGACGGACAACAACTTGTTTGGCCCGGCGAGCACGACTTCAGTAACTTTCCCGATAACACCGAGATCAGTATCCTGCACTTCGAAGCCAATTACTTCATCATCATAGAACTGTCCCCGTCCTGACTTTGCTCGCGAGGCTTTAGGAAGATATATTGAAGACTTTGAAATCCGTTGCGCTTCTTCCTGGCTGTCCACTTCTTCGAGTTTGAGGAACGCCTTGTTGCCTTTCATCGATATGCTCTCAATAAAATAGGGCAGTAGTCTTTCCTTCACCTCGACAAATACATTCTCAATTTCTTCAAAATTTTCCGGCGCTTCGGGATCAAGAGAAATTGTAACCTGCCCTTTCAGGCCGTGCGGCTTCATGATAAAACCTATTTTATAACAGTTTTCTATTGTCATAAGGACTTAAAAAAACAAAAATGCCAATGCGGTGGCGCACTGGCATTTCGATTCTCGGATTTGGGAGGTCTTGGAAAGAATATCTTATTCCGCCTTTGCTTCACCGGCAGGTGCTTCTGCTTCAGCCGTAGCTTCGGCATTCTGTTCGCCCTGTGCAGCAGCGGCAGCAGCTTCCGCTTTCTTACGGATTGCTTCCGCGCGAGCTTCTCTCACCTTGCTTTCAGCATCGCGACGCGCTTTCGCCTGCTGTTCTTTAGATTGTGCATGCTTGCTGGTCGTCGCCTGGATCTTCTCTTCCTTCGACTTCAGCCAATCCGCCAATTTAGAGTCAGCCTGATCCTGCGACAGTGCTCCTTTGAGCACTCCGATCTGCAGATGTTTTTTCAACATCACTCCTCGGTAAGACAACATTGCCTTCACCGTGTCTGACGGTTGCGCACCCTGCATTAGCCAGTGGAACGCGCGGTCATTGTTCAGCTCGACCTTTGCCGGCACAGTCAGGGGGTTGTATGTGCCTAATTTTTCAATAAAGCGACCATCACGTGGTGCTCTGGCGTCTGCGACCACTACGTCATACATCGCCAGTTTCTTTCGGCCTCTGCGGGCCAATCTGATCTTTACCATTTTCTTTTACTTTTGGATCTCGTCCGTTTTTTTAGAAGACCGCAAAGATACGCTTTTTTCAAGATCTGTCAACCCTGTGAATCGGCTCGGGAAATGGCCTAAAACAAGGCTTCCATAAGTATTTGCTTATGCGGTTTAGCAGTTTTTGTTATATAAATCCCGTTTTTTACCTTTACAGGCTCACTTTAAAACCATGGACAAGTACTCATATATCTCAAATGCGGAAATCGGTTACGTTGACCAACTTTACCAAAATTATAAAAAAGATCCCGCCTCGGTTGACGTCACCTGGCAGAAGTTCTTCGAGGGTTACGATTTTTCAGTGCAACGAAATGGAGAGAACGGCGGGGCTACCGCTGTAGAAGATACGCTATCCATCAAGGAGACACAGGTTCGTAACCTGATATTCACCTACCGATCTTTCGGCCACCTTGCTTCCAAAACTAATCCTGTTCGGGAGCGCAGAAATCATAATGTTGATTTTGATCACAAAGCAGTTGGCCTGACAGACGCGGATCTGGATACAGAGTTTGATGTGGCATCCGAAATAAGCATGGAGCGGACAACGCTTCGGAAGATCATTGAAAAGCTCAAGTTCCTGTATCTAGGACCCATTGGATGGGAATACAACTTCATCGGAAACGATGAGGTACGAAAGTGGTTCTTTCAAAAATGTGAAAACGAATACTATAAGTACAATCCGGGACGCGATGAAAAGAAGCGGATCCTGGCAAAACTGAACGAGGCCGTAGTTTTTGAAAACTTCCTCCACACGAAGTTTTTGGGTCAAAAGCGCTTCTCAATCGAGGGGGGTGAAAATACCATCCCTGCTTTGCAGACCATCATCAATCGGGCGGCGGAGCTCGATGTCAAGGAAGTGGTCATTGGGATGGCCCACCGGGGAAGACTCAACGTGCTTTCGAACATTCTCGGAAAGACCTATGAGCAGATCTTTACCGAGTTTGAAGGTAATGTTAACCCCGACCTGACAATGGGCGATGGAGACGTAAAATATCACCTCGGATATTCAAGCTTCATCACCTCGCAGTCCGGTAAAAAAATATACGTTAAGCTGACACCCAACCCTTCGCACCTCGAGGCTGTCGATCCCCTCGTGATCGGATATACGCGGGGACAGATCGATGACGAGTATGGCGGACAGGTCAATACGGCGATGGCCATACTTATCCATGGTGATGCTGCAGTAGCGGGACAAGGTGTGGTTTATGAGGTGGTCCAAATGTCGGGCCTTCAAGGCTATACTACTGGCGGAACAATTCACTTCGTCATAAACAATCAGGTGGGTTTCACTACAGATTATGATGATGCCCGAACAAGTATTTACTGTACGGACATTGCCAAGATCGTTGATGCGCCGATCCTTCATGTCAATGGCGATGACGCAGAGGCTGTAACATTCGCATCAAACCTGGCGGTAGAGTTTCGCCAAAAATTCGGCAAAGACATCTTTATTGATCTGCTGTGCTACCGACGTCACGGCCATAACGAGAACGACGAGCCGAAGTTCACTCAACCCAAGTTGTATAACCTCATTGCAAAGCATCCGAATCCCAGGGAGGTTTATGTTAAAAAACTTGTAGAACGCGGAGATGTTGACGCTGCATTGGCGGATGAGATGGACAAGCGCTTCCGCAAGCAGTTACAAGACAGGTTGAACGAAGTGAAACAAAAACCCCTTCCCTACAAACCTCAGAAAATCGAGGCCGAGTGGGAAAAGCTTCGCCGTGCAACCCCTGAAGATTTTGACCAATCGCCCGACACTTCCATCAAACAGGAGGTGATAGATAAAGTGGGGAAGGCGCTTGTTTCAATTCCAGAGGGATTCAGGCCACTGAAGCAGATCGAGAAACTGCTGAAGGACAGGAAGACAGCTTTCTTTGAAGATAAAAATCTGACATGGGCTGATGCTGAACTACTTGCATATGGTTCATTGCTGACCGACGGTGTTCCGGTGAGAATGTCGGGTCAGGATGTAAAACGTGGTACTTTCTCACATCGCCATGCTTACATCTTTGACGCAAACACCAATGCGCCGTATTGTGGACTGGATAACATCGAAAAAGGACAGAACAAGTTTCATATCTACAATTCTCTACTGTCTGAGTTCGGTGTGCTAGGATTCGAATATGGTTATGCGATGGCCACACCACATGCCCTCGTACTGTGGGAGGCTCAGTTCGGAGACTTTGTGAATGGAGCACAGGTGATGATCGACCAGTTTATGTCCAGCGCGGAGTCGAAGTGGCAGCGTATGAATGGTCTGGTGATGTTGTTACCGCATGGTTACGAAGGTCAGGGGCCTGAACACTCGAGCGCGAGGCCTGAAAGGTTTTTGCAGCTGTCTGCTGAATACAATATGGTAGTAGCTAATCCGACAACACCTGCAAACTTTTTCCACCTGCTTAGGCGGCAGGTGATCTGGCCATTCAGAAAACCGTGTATCGTATTTTCACCGAAGTCACTGTTGAGGCATCCGTCGGTGATCTCTCCTATGAAGGAGTTTACGGAGGGGTCATTCAGAGAAGTGATCGACGACGCAAATGCAAATGCGAAAGAAGTTACACGCCTGGTCCTGTGTTGCGGGAAAGTGTACTATGATCTGCTCGAGACACAGCTCAAGAAGAAGATCAAGGATACGGCGATCGTGCGAATCGAACAGCTTCATCCTTTTCCTGAAAAACAGATTAAAGCGGTCCTTAAGAAATACAAGAACGCCAAAATAGTTTGGGTACAGGAAGAGCCGGCAAATATGGGTTATTGGTCATACATTCTGAGGATGATGCCTAAGACCGACATTGAACCGATAACTCGCAAGGCGAGTGCCTCACCTTCCACCGGTTACTCCAAGATCCATAAAATCGAACAAGAAAAAATCGTCAATCAAGCCTTCAGCATCTAACGTCATAAAACTATTCTATCATGGGAATTCAGGTTAAAGTACCTACCGTCGGCGAATCAATTTCCGAAGTAACTATTGCCAACTGGTTGAAAAAAGATGGCGACGCTGTTAAAGTAGACGAAGTAATAGCTGAGCTAGAGTCCGACAAAGCAACATTCGAATTAACCGCGCAGAATGAAGGCGTATTGAAGATAGTAAAGCAAGCCGGCGAAACCGTTCCGGTCGGTGAGGTCATTTGTGAGATCGAACCGAACGGTCAGGCTGCAGCTGCAAAGCCCACGGCGCCACGTGAAGACCAGAAAGCCGCGAAAGGGAATACCACAGAACCTGCGCCTGCAGGTGCACCGCGTCCGACAGGGGCAGTCAAAGAAATGAAAGTTCCTGCGGTGGGCGAATCAATTACGGAAGTGACCATCTCCACGTGGCTGAAGAAAGACGGTGATATGGTTCGTCTTGACGAGGTGATCGCTGAGGTAGAGTCGGATAAAGCAACCTTCGAGCTACCCGCTGAGGCTAACGGGATACTCCGCATTGTGGCCAAGGAGAAAGAGTCGCTGCCCATCGGCGGACTGATCTGTCGTATTGAAATAGTTGAAGGTGCCGCCGGCGCCGCCGAGCAGGCCCCGCCTTCTGCTGCGCCTAGCCAGCCCGTTAAGACTGACGCATCGTATGCTGCGGGTCACCCCTCGCCCGCAGCCGCAAAGATCATTGCTGAAAAGGGAATGAGCCCGAATCAGGTTCAGGGTTCCGGCGTGGGTGGTCGTATCACCAAGGACGACGCACAAAAGGCACAGCCTGTTCCGGAAAAAACCGCGGAGTCGAAGGCGGCCAAGCCTGCAGTCCCATCTGGCCCTCCAGTAATTGCAGACCAGGGCGGAAGAAATGAACGTCGTGAGAAAATGACCTCTCTTCGCCGCACAATCGCAAAGCGTCTGGTGTCAGTAAAGAACGAAACTGCAATGCTCACCACCTTCAATGAGGTGGATATGAAACCGGTCATGGATCTTCGCTCGCGCTACAAAGACAAGTTCAAGGAAAAGTATGGGGTCGGTCTGGGCTTTATGTCGTTTTTTGCAAAAGCCGTGTGTGCCGCATTGAAAGAATTCCCAGCGGTTAACGCGTCGATCGACAAGGACGAAATCATTTACCATGATTACTGCGATATTTCCATCGCCGTTTCCACACCGCGAGGTCTGGTGGTCCCTGTCATCCGTAATGCTGACAAGTTGAGCTTCGATCAGATTGAAAGCGAAGTCATCCGCCTTGCTACCCGCGGCCGCGACGGAAAGCTTTCAATAGAGGAAATGACCGGGGGAACGTTTTCAATAACAAATGGCGGTGTGTTTGGCTCGATGCTGTCCACGCCGATCATAAACCCTCCACAGGCTGCTATCCTCGGTATGCATAATATTGTTGAGAGACCTGTAGTGAAAAACGGCGAAATAGTTGTGAGACCAGTAATGTTTGTCGCCTTATCTTATGATCATCGCATCATCGATGGGCGTGAGTCCGTAAGCTTCCTTGTAAGGGTAAAAGAGATGCTGGAAGATCCTGGACGCCTGATCCTCGGTATCTGATTTACTCTTGAACTATTTCGCTCACAACTCACTGATCTTATAAACTAATATGCAATACAACGTCACAGTTATTGGCTCGGGCCCTGGTGGCTACGTAGCGGCCATCCGGTGTGCCCAGCTTGGATTCAAAACTGCTATCATCGAAAAGTACGACACTCTAGGCGGCACTTGTCTTAATGTTGGCTGTATACCTTCAAAAGCATTGCTGGATTCAACGGAACATTTTCAGAACGCGAAAACCCACTTCGCAGAACATGGTATCGACATTGCCGCGCCAAAGGTCAACTTCACACAGATGATCAAAAGACGTGGCGACGTTGTAAAAGCAAATGTGGATGGTATCGCATTTCTGATGAAGAAGAACAAGATCGATGTGCATACCGGCGTGGGCTCTTTCGTCGATAAGAACACCATTCGTGTAACTGGAAAAGCGGGAAAAGAAACTACGATCACGACCGATAATGTAATTATTGCCACCGGCTCAAAGCCTACGCCCCTTCCGTTCGCACCGTTTGATAAGAAACGTATCATCTCCAGTACCGAGGCACTTGAGCTGAAAGAGATCCCGAAGCATCTCATCGTCATCGGAGGCGGAGTGATTGGCATGGAGCTGGGGTCAGTGTATGCACGAATCGGCTCTAAGGTGACTGTGGTTGAGTTCCTCGACAACATAATTCCCACGATGGATTCCACGATGGGCAAAGAGTTGTTTAAGGTGACAAAAAAACTCGGCATTGATTTCTACCTGGGCCATAAAGTCACATCGCTGCAGAACAGCGGGAAGGAAGTTACCCTTAAGGCCGAATCAAAAGATGGGAAGTCAATTGAGCTTAAGGGTGATTATTGTCTGGTGAGCATTGGCAGAAGGTCATATACAGAGGGTCTCGGTCTGGAAAAAGTTGGCGTTGAAACAGAGAAAGGACAAATCAAAGTAGATGACCATCTCAAGACCAATGTTGACAACATCTATGCGATCGGCGACGTGGTGAAAGGCGCCATGCTCGCACATAAGGCTGAGGAGGAG
>Ga0307416_100000451_pt1 | contig 21079 bp, 18 predicted proteins | sample DK1Cmetagenome_2_FD_203821 | JGI IMG/M metagenome (GOLD analysis project Ga0307416, IMG submission 203821) | Maize rhizosphere microbial communities from greenhouse at UC Davis, California, United States - DK15-C-3 | ecosystem: Host-associated > Plants > Roots > Rhizosphere > Soil | place...
TGACGGCAAAAAATCACGAGCACTGCGCCTGGGTCTTGGCCTCGGTTTCGAGCTTCTTGAGGTCGGGGCGGATCTTGGCGCCATAGACGGCGTCGAGCTCGGCATACGCCTTGCACGCCTGCCCCGGCTGGCCGAGCTTCATCAGCGCCTGGCCGAGGTAAAAGAGGCTGTCGGGTGCGCGCTCGCCGCCGGGGTTGCCGCGATAATTGGCCAGGAGGGCCTCAGCCGCCGCCCGCGCGTCGCCCTTGTCGAGCAAGGCGCGGCCGATGAGGTTGTTGGCGAAGCTGACCCGCCGATGCTTCGGGTAGGCCGAGGTGAACGAGCGCAAAGAGGCGACCGCCTGGTCATACTGGCCAGCCTCCCACAAGCGGAAGCCCTGGGTGTAGGCGTCCTCTCCTTCGTCGGTTGCCGATGTCGACGCTGAAGCCGTTTCGGCCCCGCCAACAGCCGGTGCGGCAGTCGCGCTCTTGGGCGGCGGCGTCGTCTTGGGTGGAGTGGTCTTGGGCTTGGCGGGGGTTGCCGCCGGACTCGATTCCGGCGCCTGCACCGGGGCCGCGGCCGGCGCTTCGCTCATCCGTTGCTCGAGCGCATTGATGCGCTGGTCCTGGTCCGTCTTGAGTTGTGACAGGCCCGCCTCGAGGCCGCGCAGGCGGTTGCCGTTCTCCTCCGAGGCACGGACGAGGTCGGCCATCTGCCGTTCGACCGCGTCGAGCCGTTGGTCGAGGGTCACGACCGACGACTGGGTCGCCGCGGGGTCGTCGGCGAAGCCGGCGGTGTCAGCGGGGCGCCCTTTCGGGAAAACCTGCCGCTGCATCTGCTGGACCTGGCGCTCGAGCCGGTCGATCCGCTGCTCGGGGCTGGGCGGGGGCTGGCGCTGCGCGAACAGTGCTGATGGCGCGAGCGCTACGGCGGCGCCCGCCGCTAGGGCGGTGATCAGGCGAGATTTCACTTAGTTTTCCCCACGCTTCACTTCCGGAAGTCACTGTGCATGGCCGCGGCTTGCGCGGCGATGAATCCTATTGGCTGTTGGTTGTTGGCGGCGTTTCCGCGGGCGGCGGCGGTTCAGTCGCGGCCGGCGCTGCCGGGCGGGCCTGCGCTCGAGGCCGGGGCGTCGGCGCTCGGACCGCCGGCGGTGGCGCGGGAGCTGCCGCCACGGGCGCCGTGGGCGCTTTCATGAGGTCGGCCGGAAGCAGGCTGACGTTGGAGACGGTCGTTGCCGCTGGCCCGACCGAGCCCGCGATTACATTGCCGACATTGATCCGGAGCGCTTCGGGCTTGCCGGTCTTGAGCACCGGCGCGGTCGCCGTTGCCGGCACCGTGTAGGTCTGCCCGGGTTGCAGCAGGCCGGAGAACAGATTCGCGCGCCCGCTCTCGCTGACTTGGAGCCAGACGGGCGCAATGGCGGTGAGCACGACCGGACCCTGCGCGGCAGCCTGGGGCGCCGGCGTTGGTGCAGCCGCCTGGGCCAGGGGTGCCGATGCCGCTGCATTGGTTTCCGTGGCCGCCGGCGGTTCGGTCTGGTCGAGCGAGCGGCGGTTGAGCCAGCTCATCAGCACGACGAGCACGATCACCGCGGCGATCGCGCCGATCACCAGCCCCTTGGGCATGGTGCGCGCCGGATCGGCGGCTTCGAACAGGTCGTTCGAGGTCGATGCGAAGCGTTGCCCGCCCATCTCCTCACGGAGCTGGTTGCCGATCTCGCTGCGGTCGAGGCCGACCGCGCCCGCGTAGCTCTTGGCGAAGCCGATGGTGTAGGTGGCCGCGGGAAGATTGTCCCAGTCGCCGGTCTCGATGCTGGCGAGGTGACGCTGGGGGATGCGCGTCTGCGCGGCGAGATCCTCGAGGCTGATGCCTTTTGCCTCGCGCGCGCTGCGCAGCTGCTCGCCGACCGGCGAAATTTCAGGCTCGGCCAGCTCTTCTTCCACGGGTTCGATGTCAGGTTCGCGCTTGGCCATGACTCTTGTTCAGTCGCTCGGGCGCGGGTGTCAACCGCAAGCTAGCCGATGGTGACATTATGGCGTTTCGCCCAGTCGGTGAGCGCCTTGCGGACGTCCTTCGGCGGCTTGACCAGCAGCTGCTCCATGCGGCTGCGGATGGCGGCCGCGTCGAGCGAGCGCGTCATCGCCTTGATCGGCCCAACGCCCGCCGGAGTGATCGAGAAATTCTCGGCGCCGATGCCGATCAGCGCCATCGCCTCCAGCGGCCGCCCGGCCATCTCCCCGCAGATGCGTACAGGCACCGCCGCGGCGCGGGATTGGTCGAGGATGCGCTTGAGGAACCGCAGGATTGCCGGGCTGAGCCAGTCGTAACGCTGGGCCAGCCGCGGATCGGAGCGGTCGGCCGCGAACAGGAACTGGGTCAGGTCATTGGTCCCGACCGAGATGAAGTCGAGCCGCGGCAACAGCTGATCGAGCATTTCGGCGAGGCTCGGGACCTCGAGCATCGCGCCAAATTCGACGCGCCTGGGCAGCTTGCGATGACCCTGGCGCGCCCACTCGATCTGAGCCTCGAACAGCGCGCGGGCCTGCTCATATTCCCAGGGTTCGGAAACCATCGGGAACATCACTCGCAGCACCTTGCCTGCCGACGCCTCGATGAGAGCGCGCGCCTGCGCTTTCATCAGGGTCGAGCGGTCGAGCGAAAGGCGCAGCGCGCGCCAACCCATCGCCGGGTTCTCGGCATGCTCCTCGACCTCGTCGGTGAGGTACGGCAGCGCCTTGTCACCGCCGATGTCGACCGTGCGGAAAACTACCGGCCGATCCCCCGCGGCTTCGAGCACCTTGGTGTAGAGCCGCAGCTGCCGGTCGCGTCCGGGCAGCGTCGCCGAAACGAGAAACTGGAACTCGGTCCGGAACAGCCCGATGCCGTCGGCACCGGTCATCGGCAGCGAGACAGCGTCCTCTGCGAGGCCGGCGTTGACCATCACGCTCACCTGGACCCCGTCGACCGTCCTCGCCGGCAGGTTCTTCAGCGCCGCGAATTCCGCGCGGCGCTTCTGGCTCAGGGTCATCCGGTGGTCGAACCCGGACGTTAATTGGCGATTGGGCCGGATGATGACGCTGCCGTTGTCGCCGTCGACGAGGACCGTCTCGCCGTCCTCGAGGCTGTGGCGGATGTCGTGGAGCCGGCCGATGACTGGAACGCCGATCGCCCGCGCGACGATCGTCATGTGCGAGGTCAAGCTGCCTTCTTCCAGCAGCACCGCCTTCAGGCGGCGGCGGTCATATTCGAGCAGCTCCGCCGGACCGAGATTGCGGGCGATGAGCACGGTGTCGTGGGCGAGGCCGGTCTGGGCCGCAGTGCCCATCCGGCCCGAGACGATGCGCAGGAGGCGGTTCGACAGGTCCTCGAGGTCGTGCATCCGCTCGCGCAGCAGCGGATCGTCGATGTCGCGCATCCGGGCGCGGGTCCGCTGCTGGACGCGCTCGATCGCGGCCTCGGCGGTAAGGCCGCTGTCGATGGCCGAATTGATGCGCCGCGACCAGCCTTCGTCGTAGGCGAACATGCGGTAGGTTTCGAGTATCTCCTGGTGTTCGCCGGCGATGCCGAACTCGGCCTCCTTGGCCATGTTGTCGATCTGCTCGCGCATCTTGCGGAAGGCCGAGTAAACCCGGTCGCGTTCAGCTTCGATGTCATCGGCGACGGTGTGCTCGACGATCACGCGCGGCTCGTGGAAGACCGCCGCACCCTTGGCCATTCCGGCGACCAGCTTCAGCCCCGAAAGCCGCAGCGGCCCGGCGCTGCGCAGCCGGCTGCGGCGGGCGCCGTCGACCAGCCGGGCGGCCGCGATCATCTCGGACAAGACCATCGCCACCGTCTGCAGCGCCTCGATCTCGACGTCCTCGTAGCGGCGGGGCTCGGCATGCTGGACCGCGAGCACTCCGATCGGGCTTTCGAGTCTGACGATCGGAACCCCGGCGAAACTATGAAAACGCTCTTCGCCGGTTTCGGGCTTGTAGATGTAGGCGGGATGATCGGCCGCCTCGGCGAGGTTCAGAATCCGTCCCTCGGCCGCGATCGTGCCGACCAGGCCCTCCCCCATACGAAGCCGGGTAACATGGACGGCTTCCTTGCGGAGACCGTGGGTGGCGAACAGTTCGAGCTTGTTGTCGCGCAGCAAATAGATCGAGCAAACCTCGCTGCCCATTTTCCCGGCGATCAGGTCGACGACCTTGTCGAGCTTCGTCTGGGCGCTGCCGCGCGCGCCCATCACCTCGTGCAGGCCGGTGAGGATCTCGCGGGCGGAAGCAGCGGCGGAAAGCGGCATGCGCTCCGGCTATCAGATGCAGCGCGCGCGTGTCACGCGCCGGATGTCAGCGGTTCGGTCGGGTCAGTGCGACCAGCAGGCCACCGACGACCAGTCGCCCTCGCGTTTCATCTGCACGATCGTCTCGTCGGCAATCGCCTCGTCGAACTGGACTCCGCACTTGTCGCCTTCCCGCCAGACGACGGTCGCCATCGCGTCGAGCGAGCCCACCAGCATCAGGAGGTCATCGCCGGCGGGGGGCAGATCGCGGCCGCCCAGCTGCGCGCCTTCGAGTGAAAGATCGGTGACCACCACCGACCGCGACCTGGCGATCGCGAGCGCCGAAGCTGCCAGGACCACCGGCAATCGCGGAAAAGCGCGGCGGCAAGCTTCGCTGGGAATAGGTTCATCGATGCGCACGGCGCTGACTCCTAACAATTCGCTAACGCCGTTTTCCCACCGCGACGGTCATCGCCAAAGGCCGCAAATCGGGCTGTTCCAGCGCGGGACGGTGACGAGCGCGAACTGCACGTAAGCCAATCTTTACCGACGCCCCCTAGAGGCATTGCCATTCCTGCGATCGTTGCGGAGACTGAGTGCGTGTCGATATCGGTTCGCAGCGAAACGGCTCCGCCCGCGATCCGGTCGACGCTGGCTGTTGCACGGCCGTCGCTTCGAAGCTCGCTTCTCATCCTCCTGGCCGCGCTCTTGCTGATGGCGCCCGAGCTGACGATCGGGATGACGGTCACCGACAATTACCGCTTCAACCTGCTGTGGCCTGAGCAGTTCGGCGACTTGCTGAGGAACGGTAGTCCCTATCCCCGCTGGCTTCCGCATGCGTGGAAAGGGTTGGGCACGCCCGCCTTCTATTTCTACCCGCCGGTCTTTTTCTGGGTGACTGGCGCGGTCGATGCGCTGACCGGCGGAACGCTCTCCTCGGAGCGGTTCGTGCCGATCGGCACGCTGATCGTGCTGATCGCATCGGGGCTGGCGATGCGCGCATGGCTGAGCGTTCATGCCAGCGAGCGGCGGGCGTTGATCGGCGCGATGGCCTACATGGCCGCGCCTTACCACCTCTATGACATCTACTGCCGGGGAGCGCTCGCCGAAGCGACTGCCTATGCGTCGGTGCCGGTCATCATGCTCGCTTTGGCGCGGCTCGGCGAAGGCCGCGCCCGCTACCTTCCGCTGCTCTCGATCGCTTATGCGGCACTGCTCCTGACCCACCTGCCAACCGCGTTGCTGGTCAGCCTGCTGCTGATCCCGGCCTATGTCGGCTGGGTCGCGCTCAGCCTGGAGCGCCCGCTTCGCTTCCTGATCAACGCTCTTGCCGGCGGCCTGATCGGCATCGCCCTTGCGGCCATCTACCTGATCCCGGCGCTCAGCCTGCTCTCGTTCGTCAACCCGGCTTCGCTGACCAGGGCGTTCTATCGTCCCGAGACGTGGTTCTTCTGGAACTTCCCGTCGGGCACGCATGGCGTGCGGATGATGCTGTTCATCATCCCGCTGTCGGTCGGCGCGGCGTTGCTGGCCGCCGCAACGCTGACGTCGCCTCAATCCGGACAGGGAAGGCGCGGGCCCCTGCTTTGGGCCGCGGTCACGGTTCTTGTCGTCGTCATCGTCGCCGGGCTTATTCCCCCGTTCTGGAAATTGCCCGGGCTGGCTTTGGTGCAATTTCCCTCGCGCGCCCTGCTCATCGTCGAGTTCGCTACGATCACCATGCTGGCGACAACGACCTGGTCGCTGCGCAATCCAGCGATGCTCGCCGGCTCAATGCTGGTCGCGTTGGCCTATGTCGCGTTCGGCCTGATGGCGCGCCATACGATCGGCCGCACCGCGACGGAGCAGGCGCTGACCGCCTCGCAAATCCGTAGCGCCTATCTCGACGCGCCCGAATATCTGCCCGCGGGCGTGAAGGTGACCGAAGGCGCCGGACCCGATGACGTCGAGGTCGAGCTCGCCAAAGTGCCGCTGGCGCAAGCGTCCGATCCACGCGCCAGGATCGCGGTCTCAGAGGCCGAGGACGGCGGCATGACCCTCACCATCGACAGCCCCTCGGCAACCGAGATCGCAGTGCGGCGGTATTACTTCCCGCATTGGCGCGTGCGCGATGCTGGCGGCCGCGTCATTCCAGTGGCTCCGGAGCCGAAAGAGCGCGTCGTCACCTTCCAAGTGCCGGCCGGCAAGTCGGTCACTCGGCTCGAGCTCGGAAGAGCGCCGAACGAGCTCCTCGGACGAATCATCAGCCTGATCGGACTTGCGCTTCTCGCGATCGCTGCGGTGGTGACTCGCCGCGAGCGGATCGCGCGCTAGCCCCGGCTTTCCAGCGCCGCGGCGGCTTCGTCGACCAACTCCTGGATGATCGCCGCCACGGGCTCCTCGCGGTTGACCATGCCGACCGACTGGCCGGCCATCACCGATCCGGATTCAATATCGCCGTCGATCACCGCGCGGCGGAGCGCGCCGGCCCAATAATGCTCGATCTGGAGCTGAGCCTCCGCCATTTCGATCGCCCCTTCGTCGAGCTTCTGGGCGACCTCGCGCTGCTTGGCCGCGAAATTGACCATCTCCTGGTTCTTGAGCGCCCGGACCGGGATGACCGGCAGCCGCGGATCGATCTGCACCGACGGGATCGCGTCGCGCGCCGAGGCGCGGATGAAGGCCTTCTTGAAACTCGGATGGGCGATACACTCCTGCGCGCAGACGAAGCGGGTGCCGAGCTGGACTCCGACAGCGCCCATTTCGAGGTAGGCGGCGATCGCCTCGCCGCGCCCGATGCCGCCGGCGATGAACACCGGAATATCCTTGCTGACGTTGGGCAGGATTTCCTGGGCGAGCACCGAGGTCGAAACCGGCCCGATGTGGCCGCCCGCCTCCATCCCCTCGATCACCAGCGCGTCGACGCTGGAGCGCATCAGCTTCTTCGCCAGCGCGAGTGCGGGCGCGAAGGCCATCAGCCTGGCGCCGCTGGCCTTGACCTTGTCGAGCGCCCAGCCCGGCGGAAGGCCGCCAGCAAGCACGATGTGGCCGACGCCATGCTTCACGCATACGTCGATCAACTCGGAGAGCTGGGGATGCATGGTGATGAGGTTGACGCCGAACGGCCGGGCGGTGCGCGCCTTGGTATCGCCAATTTCGGCGTCGAGCAGCTCAGGCGACATCGCGCCGCAGGCGATCACGCCGAAACCGCCGGCATTGGAAATCGCCGACACGAGGTTCCGCTCCGAAATCCAGCTCATCGCGCCGCCCATGATCGCGACCTCGCAGCCGAGGAACTCGGTTCCGCGATGCATCAGCTCCTTGAGCCGCGCGTGGCCGACGCTCGCATGCACTGCGCGCGGCTCGGCGATCAGTCCCTCGCCGCTCACGCAGCTTGCTCCGCGTCGAGGCCGAAGGCCGTGTGCAGCACGCGGACTGCGAGCTCGGTATATTCCTCGGGCAGCAGCACGGAGACTTTGATCTCCGATGTCGAGATGGCGAGGATGTTGATCCCGCGCTCGGCCAGGGTCTCGAACATCTTGGCGGCGATGCCGGCATTGGAGCGCATGCCGATGCCGACCGCGCTCACCTTCACGACGTCGGTGTCGGTCATCACCTTGTCGAAGCCGATGTCCCCCTTGGCTTTCTCGAGCTCCGCCACGGCATGAGCGAGCGAAGCGGTCGGAATGGTGAAGGTCAGCGTGCTGGTCCCTCCCATGCCGGCGCCGCTCTGGACGATCATGTCGACGTTGATGCCGGCCTTGGCGAGCGGGGCGAAGATGGCGGCGACCGTGCCCGGCCTGTCGGGAAGGCCGGTCAGGGTGACGCGCGCCTCGTTCTTGTCATGGGCGATGCCCGTGACGAGCTGCTGTTCCATGTCGAGTTCCTCGATTCTGTCGTCGCCGACGATCAATGTCCCGGGCTTGTCCTCGAATGACGAGAGCACCTGCAGCGCCATATTGTAACGCATTGCGAGGCCGACCGAGCGGGTCTGCAAAACCTTGGCGCCGACCGACGCCAACTCGAGCATTTCCTCATAGGTGATGGCGCTGAGCTTTCGAGCGCGCGGGACGATCCGCGGGTCGGTGGTGAAGACGCCCTCGACGTCGGTGTAAATGTCGCAGCGGTCGGCCTTGACCGCGACGGCGAGCGCGACGGCGGAGGTGTCCGAGCCGCCGCGGCCGAGCGTCGCCACCTCCCCGTCGGCGGTAATGCCCTGAAAACCCGGGATTACCGCGATCCCGCCCTTGGCGAACACGTCTTCGAGGATGTCGCCGTCGATATGGTCGATCAGCGCCGAGCTGTGGCCCGACGCGCGGATCGGCAGCTGCCAGCCCATGTAGGAGCGGGCATTGACACCCATGCCGCTGACCGTGATCGCGAGGAGGCCGGCGGTGACCTGCTCGCCGCTGGCGACGACCACGTCATATTCGCGCGGGTCGTAGAGTGGCGCGGCTTCCTTGCACAGCTGGACCAGGCGGTCGGTTTCGCCGGCCATGGCCGAAACGACCACCGCGACCTCGTTGCCGCGGTCGGCTTCTCGCTTCACGAGTCCGGCGACATGGCGGATGCGCTCGATCCCCGCCATCGACGTGCCGCCGAATTTCATCACGATCCGTTGCCTTGGGCGAGCCATCGCGCGCGGCTTTAGCTGCTGGGCTCACCCGCGCAACCGCCGATCCAGTCCGGCACCCGGTCGCCGGCGATCAGCGCATCGACACCGACGCGGGGACGGACCACTGCCCAGCGGCTGCCGTCGACCAGCACCTCGGGGGTCAGCGGGCGGCTGTTGTAGGTGCTCGACATCGCCGCTGCATAGGCCCCGGCAGTGCGGAAGACGACGAGGTCTCCGGCCGCCACTTCATCCATTCGGCGCGCGGTGGCGAAGGTGTCGCCGGTCTCGCAGACGGGACCCACGACGTTCGCGGTCCGCTGCGCCCCCGTGGGCCGGACCGCCTCGATCCGGTGCCAGGCGTCGTAGAGCGCCGGGCGCATCAGATCGTTCATCGCCGCGTCGACAATCACGAACGGATCGGTCGCCCCCGGCTTAACCCGGATCGCACGCGACAGCAGGACCCCGGCATTGCCGACGATCAGCCGTCCTGGTTCGAACACCAGCCGCGTGCCCCAGTCGCCGGCGATGCGGCAGACCATCGCCCCGTACTCGGCTGGGGTCGGCGGCGGCGGCTGGTCAGGATCGTAAGGCACGCCGAGGCCGCCGCCCAGGTCGGCGACGCGGATATCGTGGCCAGCGGCGCGCAACTCACCGATCAAGTCGCCGACACGGTTGAAGGCCCGTTCCAGGGGCTCCAGGCTGGTCAGCTGGCTGCCGATGTGAACTGCAACCCCCTGGACCGCGAGGCCGGGCAGCGCCGCGATCCTGCCATAGGCCGCAACGGCGTCGCCGATCGCGATCCCGAACTTGTTCTCGGCGGCGCCGGTGGTGATCTTGGCGTGGCCGCCGCCAGCGACGTCGGGATTGACCCGGAAACCGATCGGCGCGCTTCTCCCCATCGCGGCCGCGACGGCCGACAGCAGCTCGGCTTCCTCGACCGATTCCAGATTGAACTGATAGATGCCGCCGTCGAGCGCGAGACGCATTTCCTCTTCGGTCTTGCCGACGCCCGAGAAGACGATCTTGGCGCCGGGCACGCCTGCCGCTCGTGCCCGCTGATATTCGCCGCCCGATACCACGTCGGCGCCGAGACCCGAGCGAGCCAGGGTCGCGATGACCGCGCTGTTGGGATTTGCCTTCATCGCATAAGCGATCAGCGGGTCGTCGAGCGGTGCCAGGGCCGTGCGCAGCGCCGCGGCATGGCGGCACATGGTCGCGGTCGAATAAACATAGACCGGCGTGCCGACGGCCGCCGCGATCTCGGACAGCGCGACGTCCTCACAGTGAAGCTCGCCGTTGTTGAGCCGGAAATGATCCATCGCCCGTCCAACGCATGAGGCGCTTTCGCTTTGCAAGTGAAGAAGGCATGGAGGCGCCGTGAGCAGCATCGTCCACGATGAAGTGAAGCAGTTCGCGGCGCAGGCCGGCGGCTGGTGGGACCCCGATGGACCCGAGGCGATGCTGCACAAGCTCAACCCGGTGCGGCTGAAATACATCCGCGACCAGGTCGACCGGCACTGGCAGTGCGACGAATGCTCGCGGACGCCGCTCGCGGGAAAGACGGCGCTCGACGTCGGCTGCGGGGCCGGTCTCCTGACGGAGCCGCTGGCAAGGCTTGGGGCCGCGGTCAGCGGACTCGACGCTTCAGCCGACCTGATCGCAGTTGCGCGGCAGCATGCGCGAGCGGCCGGAATCGAGGTGGATTACCGCGCCGGCGACCTCACCGAGATGGAAGGTCAGTTCGACCTCGTCACCTGCATGGAGGTGATCGAGCATGTCGCCGACCCGGCCGGATTCGTGAACGCGCTGGCCAGGCGGCTCGCGCCTGGCGGCCTGCTGATCATGTCGACTCCGAATGCCACCGCCTGGTCGAGGCTGCTGATTATCAAGGTCGCCGAAGGCCTGGGCCGGATCTCCAAAGGAACGCATGATTTCGACAAGTTCATTGGGCCCGACCGGCTGAAAGCGCTGCTCGGCGATGCTGGCCTCAAATGCCTGGACGTCGAGGGCATCGCCTGGTCGCCGACGCACGGGCTGCACCTCAGTGACGATGTGCGGCTGAACTACCTCGTCACCGCCAACCACGATCGAGGCGGCTCGTCCCGCTAATCCACCGCTCCGCGCTTAACGGCCATTAACCATCTGGCCGCTTTGCCAGTCTTCCCTAAGCCTTTGGAAATCGGATTCGTTTTCAGACCGGGGGGTCGACCGTGCGCTCATTGTTCAACTTCGCTTCGCGCGACATCGCAATCGACCTCGGCACCGCCAACACCGTTGTCTACGTGCGAGGCCAGGGGATCATCACCAGCGAGCCATCCGTCGTCGCGCTGGAAGTGACCAATGGCGTGCGCAAGGTGCGGGCGGTCGGGGACGACGCCAAGCTGATGATGGGCAAGACGCCCGACAACATTCGCACCGTCCGTCCGCTTCGCGCCGGAGTCATCGCCGACCTCGAGGTCGCCGAGGAGATGATCAAGCATTTCATCCGCAAGGCGCACGGCGGCCCGAGCCGCTTTTCGCGCGGGCCCGAAGTGGTGATCTCGATCCCGTCAGGCGCGACCAATGTCGAACGGCGCGCGATTCGTGATGCGGTCAGCAACGCCGGTGCCGACCGGGTCTCGCTGATCGAGGAACCGATGGCCGCGGCGATCGGTGCCGGCCTGCCGGTCGCCGAGCCGGTCGGCTCGATGGTCGTGGACATCGGCGGCGGCACCACCGAGGTCGGGGTCATTTCGCTTCAGGGGCTCGCGCTGTGCCGTTCGGCCCGGGTCGGCGGCGACAAGATGGACGATGCGATCGCGTCCTACGTCCGGCGCAACTACAATTTGCTGATCGGCGAGGGTACTTCGGAGCGGGTCAAGCTGGAAATCGGCGCCGCGGTCCGCCCGGGCGACGGCAAGGGCCTGACGACGCTGGTCCGTGGCCGCGACGTCGGCCGCGGCATGCCGGGCGAAATCGAGCTCAACCAGGCCCAGATCGCCGACGCGTTGAGCGAACCGGTCAACCAGATCGTCGAAGTCGTGCGAACCGCGCTCGAGCATACCCAGCCGGAAATTGCCGCCGACGTCATCGACCAGGGCATCACCATGACCGGCGGCGGCTCGCTGCTGCGCGAAATCAGCACAGTCATCCAGGATTCGACGGGTCTGCCGGTTCACCTCGCCGACGATCCGATGAGCTGCGTCGCACTCGGCGCTGGCCGGACGCTCGAGGACCAAATCTATCGCGGGGCCCTGATCGCGGCTTAGCAGGAGCTGCCAAGAGCAAGCGAGCTTTGCGAAGCAAAGACGCTTGGTCGAGAGACAGCGAATGCCGGCCAGCGGTCCGCGAAGCGGTGCCGACTGACGTCACGCGATTCACTCGCGTGACGGCCCCTTGCCGGAGTGCGCCGGCGCGGAGTGAATCCGCGCCGTCGGTCCTGTCGGGCTAACGCCCGCAGGCCGTCCGGCATTCAGCAGCTCTTCGCGCTGCTCTGGCGACGCTTCGCGTCGGCGTCGCTGCGCTCGGTGCCTCTGCTAGAAATCGACCTTGTCGTAGTGCCCCGGGGGCACGATCACTTCCATCCGCTCGCCCAGCAGCGGACGGAAGCAGGGCCGCGACTTCATCACCGCATACCAGTCCTTGGTCTGCTTGTGCCCGCGCCAGTCGAGCGCGCCGAGATAGTCGATGACGCTCAAATGCGCGGCCGCGGTGAAGTCGGCGAGGCTGAGGCCCGGTCCGGCGAGCCAGCGGCGGTGGTCGAGCAGGTAATCGATATAATCGAGGTGCTCGCTGGCGACCCTCATCGCTTCGCGAAGAACGCGGGTGTCCGGTGATTGCTGGCTGACCAGCCGCTTCCTCATCCGCTCATTCATCAGCGGCTCGACCGCCTCGCGATAGAGCTTGATGTCGAACCATTCGGTCACTCGCCGGATCTCCGCGCGAAGCCCGCCGTTGCCGTAGATCATCGGCATCCGGTCGACCGTCTCATCCAGATATTCGACGATCGGCTGCGAGCCGATCAGCGTCACCCCCTGGTCGGGTTCCACCATGACCGGCGTTTCACCCGCCGGGTTCAGGTCGATGAACTCGTCGCGCTTCTCCCAGGGATTCTCGCGCACCAGCTCATGGCCGACGCCCTTCTCGGCGAGGACGAGCCGCACCTTGCGCGAAAACGGACACAGCGGGAACTGGAAGAGCTGCCACATGGCAGCGCAGCTTTAGCGGCTGAGGCCGGGGCGTCTAGCGCCTCGGATAGGTCGGGTCGGGCATGTTGGCGACAGCCCGTTCGAGCGACTTTTGCGCCTCGTGAAGGCTTCGCATCATCTCCGGCAGCGCGGTGTTCAGCGCATTCATGCTTTGCCGCATCACCGGCGCGACGTTTGCCATCCGTTGCTGCATATGGCGGTCGAAATCAGGATCGTCGCGCCGCGCCATGTCGCGCACGGTCATGTTACGCTCAGCCCCCGTTGCCGGCCGCCCTTCGAGCGCCGCTTTGACCTCGCCGATCCTGACGTTGAGAAACGCTTGGGACAGCGCCTGCATGGCGCCGGCAAGCTTGTCGGCGGTGGCCGGATCTGTGAGCTCGGGCGGCAGCTGCGGTGCAGGCTGCGCCAGTGCCGGGCTGGCGGCGAGGAGGAGCGGCAGAAGGATCAGGGTCTTGCGCATTGCGATCAGCCTCTAAGTCGCTGAATTATCGGCGCGATGCTCAACCGGCGCAAGTGAAAATCAGCGCATCGAAAGCCAGGCGAGCGCGACGATGCCGGCAGCGATCCGGTACCAGGCGAAAGGTGCGAAGCCGTGCCTGGAAATGTATCCGACGAAGGCGCGGACGACGACGATCGCGACCAAGAAGCTGACCACGAAGCCGACTGCGACGGCCGCGAAGCCGACGCCGCTCGCGCCCGCCATCAGCGTGTCGCGATGCTTGACCAGCTCCAGCGTGGTCGCCCCGAGCATGGTCGGGATGGCGAGGAAGAAGCTGAACTCGGCCGCGGTACGCCGTTCGACGCCGAGGCTGAGCCCGCCCATGATCGTCGCGCCCGAACGGCTGACTCCGGGGATCATCGACAGGCACTGGATCAGTCCGACCCCGATCACCGTCTTGAGCGGCATTTCGGCGACGCCGACGATATCGGTCCGCTTCACCAGCTTCTCGATCACCAGGATGGCGACGCCGCCGAGGATGAGCGCGACAGCGACGAGATGAGCGTTGCCCAGCAAGGCTTCGATCTTGTTGATCAGCAGGAAGCCGAGGATCGCGGAGGGCAGGAAGCCGATGAGAATGTTGCGCACGAACCGCCACGACACGGCGTTGCCCTTGAACATGCCTTCGAGCACCGCCCAGAAGGTCCGCCAGTAGAGAACGACGATCGCCAGGATGGCGCCCAGCTGGATGATGACGTTGAACGCCGCCCATTTTTCGGCATCGAAGCCGAGAAGCTCCGTGGCGAGGATGAGATGTCCGGTCGAGGACACCGGGAGGAATTCAGTGACGCCCTCGACGATGCCGAGGATGAGCGCGATCAGCAGGATTGGCATTGGCCGAAGTCAGCCGCTCAGTTGGTCGCCGTCAAGTGAATCCGCCGGCCGGCGGACTTGCCGCCGCGGTTGAAGCGCGCAAGCCAATCGTAACCGACCGCCGCGAGCGGTGTCGGCCTGATCCCGAAGGCTTCGAGGCCAGGCTTGTCACCCGACGCAACGCTGCCGCGCTGGAGCATCATCCACTGGTCGCGGGTCAGCGGCGCGCCGGGCAGCCAGCCGAGATAGGCAATCGCATTCCCGACGAAATCGGGCAGCGGCATGATCTCCGGCGTCTGCCCGGACAGCTCGAGGATCGCCCGATGAAGGTCGATCATGCTCATCACCTGCGGCCCGCCAATCTCGAAGGTCTGGCCCCCGAACCGCTCCGGCTCAAGCGCCGCCATCGCGATCGCCTTAGCGAGGTCGCGGACATAGACCGGCTGGAATTTGCTGTTCGCCGCAATTACCGGGAGGATCGGGAGGCGCGCCATCGCGGCAAAGCGGTTGGTCAGATCGTCGTCCGGCCCGAACACCAGCGAAGGCCGGATGATGGTGCCGCTGGGGAACGCCTCGCGGACCGCCTCCTCTCCTTCGCCCTTGGTGCGGCCATAGGCGGACTCGGATTCGGCGCTCGCGCCGATCGCCGAGATCTGCACCACAGCGCCGAGGCCGCCGTCGCGCGCTGCCTCGGCGACGTTGCGCGCACCCTCGACATGGACGCGGCGCATCTTCGCGCCGAACACGCCGGCGAGGTTGATGGCCGCGCTGGCGCCATGAAGCGCGAGCCGGACGCTGGCGGCATTGCCGAGATCGGCGGCGACGGCACCGAACTGCCCGACCTGCGCCAGCGGCTGGATGGTATAGGCCTGGCGCGGGTCGCGCTGGGCGACGCGGACCCGGACTCCGCTCTTGAGCAGGAATTCGCAGACGTAGCGGCCGATGAATCCGCCGCCGCCGAAGACGGTTACAAGCTCTTCCGACCGGTCGATCATGGGGTGGCGCGATAGCCGGTCGCTTCCTAGATTGACAAGGCAGGCCGAGGCCTCTTAAGCGCCGCCGCCTGCCGAAATGACAAGCCCCTGTGCCCAGGTGGCGGAATTGGTAGACGCACCAGCTTCAGGTGCTGGCGCTCGCAAGGGCGTGGAGGTTCGAGTCCTCTCCTGGGCACCATCGCCACCGGAGAATGTCCGGGGGACATTCGAGGATGGCGAGCGCGAGCGTAGCGAGTGCAGCAGACTTGCCACCCCGCGCCTCGCCCGCTTAGTGCAGGCCATGAAACGTCAGTTCAACGCCAACGCGATCGTCGACCAGCTCGCCGCGATCTACGACGAATCGGTCGCCAATCTCCGCCAGGCGCTTGCCCGTTACGTCGAAGACCGCACGCCGCCCGACGCCCGGGCGCGCAAGAAAGGCGCTTTCGCCTACCCCGAGTTGCGGATCGATTATGCCGGCAAGGCGCCGGTCGCCGCCCCGTCGCGCGCATTCGCGCGGCTCAACCAGCCCGGCGTCTATGCGACCAGCATTGCCCGGCCCGAGCTGTTCCGCGACTATCTCGTCGACCAGCTCGAACATCTGAACCGCGATTATGACGCCACCATCAGCGTCGGCCATTCCGCGAGCGAAATCCCCTACGCCTATGTGATCGAGAACAGCGGCATCCAGGTCGGCGACATCGGCACCGCCGAGCTGTCCCGCTTCTTCCCCTCGAACGAGCTCATCCACCTTGGCGACGAGATCGCCGACGGGGTGTGGAAGCACAGCCCAGAGGAGCCCCGGCCGCTCGCCTTGTTCGACGGGCCGCGCACCGACTTCAGCCTCGCGCGGCTGAGGCATTACACCGGCACGCCGCCCGAGCATTTCCAGCAATTCGTGCTGTTCACCAATTACGTCCGCTACGTCGACGAGTTCGTCGGGGTCGCGATCGACGCCCTGCGCCGCAAGGATTCGCGCTTCACTTCGCTGTCCGTCCCAGCAGCGACCTACGAGCGGGGCGAGCTGGTGAATGCCGAGGCCGAGATCGCCGCCGGCCAGTGGCGGCGGCACCAGATGCCCGCCTACCACCTGATGGCGGAGGATCGCACCGGGATCACCCTGGTCAACATCGGCGTCGGCCCGTCCAACGCCAAGACGGTGTGCGACCATGTGGCGGTGCTGCGCCCCGAAGTGTGGCTGATGATCGGCCATTGCGGCGGCCTTCGGCCCAGCCAGACGATCGGCGATTACGTCCTCGCCCACGCTTACCTGCGCGACGACCATGTGCTCGACGACGTGCTTCCGCCCGAGGTCCCGCTGCCCGCGATCGCCGAGGTTCAGAACGCCTTGTTCGACGCGACGACCGCGATCACCGGCGAGGACGAGGACAGCGTTAAGCGGCGGCTGCGCACCGGGACCGTGGTGACGACCGACGACCGTAACTGGGAGCTGCTCTATGCCGCTTCGGCGCTACGCTTCAACCAGAGCCGGGCGGTCGCGATCGACATGGAATCGGCGACGGTCGCGGCGCAGGGCTACCGGTTCCGCGTGCCCTACGGGACGTTGCTGTGCGTCTCGGACAAACCGCTGCACGGCGAGCTGAAGCTGCCCGGCCAGGCCAACGCTTTCTACGAGCGCGCGATTAGCCAGCACCTGAGGATCGGGATCGAGGCGCTGAACCTGCTCCAGCGCGAAGGCGAGGGCCTGCACAGCCGCAAGCTCCGCAGCTTCGACGAGCCGCCGCTGCGCTAGGAGATAATGCGGATGCGGTTCGGCTCCGGTGGAGTCCGTCCGCGGGAGATCCACTCGACCAAGGCGTCGAGGTCGATGATGCCCTTGTCGGTGATGTCGGTGCCGGCCGTGAAGGCGCTCAGGCCGTCGCCGCCCGAGGCGAGATAGTTGTTCACAACGACGCGATAGTTGGAAGCGGGATCGATCGGCTTGCCGTTGAGCCGCATCCCGACGACGCGACTTCCCTCGGGCTTGGACATGTCGACGGTGAAACTGAAACCGGCTGAGGGCGCGAGAGCCGCTGGCGTATGGAAGCCCGCCTTGATCGGCGTTGCATACTGCTGCTCGATCGCGGCTTTGAGCTGTGCGCCGGTGAGCGTCATGACGACGAGGTTGTTCCCAAAGGGCATCATCGCAAAGGCGGCATCGTAGCGGACGCCGCCGCCGGACAAGTCTACGCGGACGCCCGTGGCATTGACCAGCGCCAGCTGGGCGCCGCCATTTTCGGGCGCCTTGGTCGCGGCCAGCATCGAATCCGCGATTAGGTCGGCCGCGGCGCTTTCGCCGTCCTCGGTGTTCTTGGTCGCGGAGGCGCTCAAGTGCCCGACGATCCGGCTGGCAATCGGAGCAACCGCTTCCGCATAGCGGTCGACGAGCGCCTTCTCCGCAGCGTCCTCGCCGCGCTCGCCATTTCCGACGACGAAATTGCGCGCGTCCTGGCCGATCAGGCGATGGCTCGCCGGATCGAACTCGAGCCTGAGGTCGGTGACGAAATAACCGTATTTGCCGGCGCTGGTGAGTAGCCGCCTCGCGCCGACCTGCGGCGTTCCGCGGCAGACATAGGCCCAGTGCGTGTGGCCGGAGACGATGGTGGTGATCGCCGGGTCGAGCTTGGGCAGGATCGGCAGGATTTCGCCGTACAAGCCGTCGCAAGTGTTGCCCGTGGTGAAGTTCGGCGTCTTGCCGCCTTGGTGGATCAACAGGACGATCGCGTCAGCGCCCTGTGCCTTCAGTTGCGGGACGAGTGCATTTGCGGTTTCCGCTTCGCCCTTGAACGTCAGACCTTTCACGCCAGACGGGGTGACGAGATTCTGCGTGCCCTTCAGCGTCATGCCGATGAACCCGATTTTGACCGGTCCTATTTGCTTGATCGCGTAAGGCGGAAAAATCGTAGTGCCGTCGCTCTGGACGACGTTCGCGGCCAGGTAGCGGAACTTCGCGCCGCCGAACGGCTCGACCGCACACGGCGCTCGGCGGGTGAACTTGGCGCAGCCGCCCGTTTGCATGCGCTTCAATTCGTCGCTGCCCCGGTCGAATTCGTGGTTGCCGACTGAATTGAACTCCAATCCCAGCAAATTCATCGCGGCGATGGTCGGCTCGTCGAGATAATTGGCCGAGATTAGCGGCGAGGCGCCGATCGTGTCGCCGGCGGAGACGGTGACCGTATTCGCGTGGCCGGCGCGCAGTCTGGCGAGGGCCGCCGCGAGATGCGCGACCCCGCCGGTCGCGATTTTGTGCTTAATGCCGTCCCCCTCCGTCACCTCTACAGGCGCCGGCGGCTCGATGTTCCCGTGTAAGTCGTTGAAGGCCAGGATCTGCACCTCGACAGGCGCTGTCGCGACCGAACCGAGAGCCGGCGGCGCGACCTGCGCCGTGCACGCAGCGAGCGAGAAAGCCGCAAGCGCGGCGGCGAAGCGGCGGATCATTTGGCGGGAAGCGGCTGCGGTTCGGCGAACAGCGCGTTCAGATAAGCGGCGAGCCTGACGCCGCCCTGGCTCAGCCGTTGCTCCATCAGCGGAGTGAACTTGTAGACGTAGGAATAAGACAGCTCCGGCACCTTCTTGTCCTTACCCTTCGCCCCCTTCTTCGGCGGCGTTCCCGGCGCCGGGTAAAGCGTATCGCGATATTCGGCGCTCTCGCTAGTCCAGTCGCGCGGGTTGATGTCCCACCATTTGATCACGTCGTCGTTCGAAATGTGCCGCCGAAGCTTCGCGGCGAGCTCGGTGAATGACAGCTGCTCCTCGTCGACCAGCTGCGAATCCCACAGTGCGTGGAGGTTGGTCGGCTTGCCGAAAAAGGTGACTTTCACGTCATTGCCCCCTTTGTCACAGCACCTGCCGTTGTGAAGCGGCTGGTGGAGGTCGCCGACGAGGTGGACGACGAAACGCAGCGCGAGCTGCTTGTCGGCCAGGCTCGCCTTGGGGCCCTTGAGCACCGCGCTGAAATGGTTGAGCGCCTCGAGCGCATCGCCCTCCGGCGGCGCATGATCGTAGATGATCCCGTTGAGCGTGACGTAATGCCAGGGCGTTGCAGTCTTCTGCCAGAAGTCGCCCGGCGCCGACCGCATCTCGTCCGGCCAGTTGGCCGCCTCGTCGAGGCTTTCGCCGGGTCCGAGGATTTCCTCCACATGCGCGCGGGCGAGCCCGCTGAGCTGTGTGTCCGCGATCGCCGCGACCACGCGGTGCCCGGTCTTGCCCCAGGCGAGCGCGGGCGAAGGCATCGCGAACGCAGCAAGTAAAAAAGCAGCCCGAGCTCGCATCAGCACCCTTCCGTCATGCTGAACTTGTTTCAGCATCCATTGCCGAACCTCGCCGCGGGTGGAGGAATGAACCCTGAACCAAGTTCAGGGTGACGCCCTTCGAGTCCCGAGCGCCGTGCTTTTCCTAATCGTGGTAGCTAAAGACAAGAGCATGACGGATGAACAGTTACTCGACCTGGCCCACGCCGCGGCCGCGAAGGCCTATGCGCCGTATTCGAACTTCCACGTCGGCTGCGCGATCGAGAGCGTTGACGACGAGGTGGTGACCGGCGCGAACATGGAGAACGCCTGCTACCGCCTCGGCGTCTGCGCCGAGCAAAGCGCGCTGACGACCGCGCAGCATGCGTTTGGCCTACACAAGGTAGCGCGGATTGCCGTTGTCGGCGGCACCGACGCGATTGTCTGCACGCCGTGCGGCGGCTGCCGACAGGCGATCCTCGAAGCCGCCCAACTCAGCGGCCGCGACGTCGAGATTTTGTGCGGCAGCGGGGACGGTTCAGCCATCGAGCGTCACACCATCGGCGAGCTGATCCCGTTTGGGTTTGGGCCGGCGAATCTCGTCTAGACGAGCTTGATCTCCCGCAGCCGTTCCTGGAGGTAATCGTTGGCGGTGATCGGCGGCCATTTCGGCTGCTCGCCCGGCGCCACCGTTTCCCTGAGCGGATCAATCAGGAAATCCGAGCGGAAGTGGAGGAAGAAGGGCATCGAGTAGCGCGCCTTGCTCGCGCGGTCGGGCGTCGGGTTGACGACGCGGTGCGTCGTCGAGCGCAGCTTGCCGTTGGTCAGCCGCTGCAGCATGTCGCCGATGTTGATCACCAGCTCGCCCGGCTTGGGCGAAACGGGGATCCAGCGGCCGTCGCGCGTCAGGAGCTCCAGCCCCGCCTCCTCGGCGCCGAGCAACAGGGTGATTGCGTTGATGTCCTCGTGCGCGCCGGCGCGGATATGCTCGCCGGTCGGCTCGGCCTGCGGCGGGTAATGGAGCGCGCGGAGCACGGAGTTGCCGTCGCGCACAGCGTCCTCGAAGTAATCCTCGTCGATCTTCAGGTAGCGCGCGATCGCCTTCAGCACCTTGAGGCCGGCGGTATCAAACGTCGCGAACAGCTCGGTGAAAGTGTCCTTGAAGCTGGCAACTTCGGTCGGCCAGAGATTGTCCGACATGTGATCGCGGAAGCGGTGACCCTGCGGCAGGTCGCGGCCCACGTGCCAGAATTCCTTGAGGTCGTGCGCCCGCAACCCCTTGGCTGTTTCGATCCCAAACGGCGTGTAACCGCGCGCCCCGCCGCCGCCGGGGATCAGATATTTGCGCTTCACCTCCTCGGGCAGGGCGAAGAAGGCCTTAGCCTTGTCCTCGGCGCGATGAATCAGCTCGTCGGGAATGCCGTGGTCGGCGATGATCGCGAACCCATATTCCTCGAAGCTCTTGCCGAGCTTCTGCGCGAAGCCCTCGGGGTCGCGCTCGGCGTCCTTCAGCGAAACGGACGCGATGTGGTCATCA
>Ga0307416_100000452_pt1 | contig 21051 bp, 16 predicted proteins | sample DK1Cmetagenome_2_FD_203821 | JGI IMG/M metagenome (GOLD analysis project Ga0307416, IMG submission 203821) | Maize rhizosphere microbial communities from greenhouse at UC Davis, California, United States - DK15-C-3 | ecosystem: Host-associated > Plants > Roots > Rhizosphere > Soil | place...
CGGGCGTGTCTCCGTGGCTGCCGAGGGCGATCCCGACAGGCTGCTAACCGGCGCGATCATCGTCGCGATCCTCCTCGCTGGAGCTGGCTTCCTCGTCTACCAGTGGTGGCGCGCGCGAGCCGCACGAGGTGTGCCCGGCCCCGACACAGCCAGCGACGTTGCTTCGGCGACTGCACCGATCCCGGCGCCGGCCGAGCTCTCAGGCCCTGACCTCGAGCGATGGGCCACGGCGCTGCTCATCGCCGCCGACGAACTGAGTCGAACCGCGCGCTCGGCCGTGGAGATGGCAGCCAGCGGCGATGGGCAGCGGTCCGTCGCCGGTCTCGACGACGCCTTGCCCGGCGCCGAAGCCGACCTGCAACAGGCGTTCGCCATCCGCCGGAATCTCGATGCTGGACCCTCCGGCGAGGACGCCGTGGGCCAGGACATGCTGCGCGGGATCGTCGAACTCGCGAAGCGGGCCTACGAAGCGCTCGACCCCGCCATCCGTCGGGCGGAGGCGCCAGGGGCCCGGGATCGTGAGCTGCAGCCCTCGACCGAGGGGCCTCGCGGCACCGACGAGCATGTGGCGGCGCGGATCTCGCAGGAGCTCGCCGAGGCGGACCGCGATCTGCGCGATCTACGATCGGGCCTGGCAGAGCTCGGTCAACTCGACGTGGGGGTCGCGGGTCGGGTCCGCGAGGTCGAACGGACCCTCGACCGCGCGCATGACGTGGCCCGCGAGCGCCCGCTCGATCCTGTCGCAGCCCTTCGACTCGCGACCGAGGCGCATCGGATCGCGGCCACGACCCTGCTCGTGGCTCGGGAACCAGATGCCGTTGCCGAGCGCCTCGCGATCGCGGCCGATGCCTCGATCCAGACGGCCGCCGGCGAGGTCGACCGCGCGACCGCGCTGATGGCCTCCGGGCGGCGCGGCGTCGGCGTCCTGGCCCGCGCCAAACTCATGGACGCGCGCCGCGAGCTGGCCGCCGCCACGAGCGCGGCGGACGGCGACCCGACCAGCGCGACAGACGCGGCGAGCCGCGCGCAACAGCTCGCCTCGGAGGCGTATCAGGCGGCGGAGGCAGACCTCGCGGGATCGGCGAACGGCGGGCTGGGCTGGGGCCTCCGCTCGGGCACCGACGACGAGGCGACCGCCGAGATCATCGAGCGCCTGCTGGCACGCTAGGATTCCGCCCATGCAGCAGATGTACGACCCATCGGACCTCGCGTCGATGGACCCGCTCGTCCTGATGAAGAACCTCGATCACGTGCGGATGACCAGCCGCCGTCTGTCGTACATCCTCCAGCAGCAGGTCCACCTCTACGCGCCGGAGGCCAACCAGCTGCGCGAACAGATCGACCGCTACGTCGAGGCCGAGCGCCAGATCGAGACAGAGATGGCGAGGCGCACGATCCGCGCCTGACGGGTCACCAGCCGCCGATCCCGGGAGACAACGAAAGACCCCGCCGTCTGGCGGGGTCTTCGCGGATGAGTGCGGTGCCGGTCAAGCCCCGGCGGGCACCGCGGCGAAACGCACGTGTCGCTCGCCTCGTCGATCGCTCGCCGACGTCTCGGCCTCGGCCGTGCCCACGTCTTCGATCCCCGGTTCGCTCGGCGTGATCACCACGGTGACGGGCCGACGGAGCGCCTGCTCCTGCGTGACGATCCCGGCCGCCATCGAGGCGAGTGCCGGCATGTCCGAAAGCCCGAAACCGATCCCGTGCGCGGCGAGGTCCTCGACCCCGAGACCGCGGAACAGGCCACGTGCGGCGACGGCGCACATCTCGTCATAGAGCTCCGGCCAGCCCACGCGTCGGCGCCGGTAGCAGAACCTGATGAACTCGGCCGCGTCCGGGTCTGGGACTCGCGTTGCGGCGGTCGTTGGCGTCATCGATCAGCGGACCCTCCCTTCCGGCGGGCAGCCATCGACCCAGGGCAGGGTCGTGCCGACGCGCTCGCCAACGGCGGCAATAGGAAACCAAGCCCGGCTCGAGCGGTGTGTCGGGAGCCGCTCACCGGACCGTCGTCCCTGGTACCCGGTCCCGCCCTCCAGTGGTCGCGGTGACCGATGTCGCGCCATGGTAGGCGTCCGACAGACGGCCCGGAAGAGGGCTTGTCCACGAGTTCGTCCACAAAGTTGTCCACGTAGGTGGATAGTCCCTAGAACGCGGGTTCGGTACGTGCGTGAACCGATTCAGGCGGGCGTTCGAGCGAGTCCGAGACCCGGACCATCAGCCAACCGCCAGCGCTTGTCCGGGCCGAGCTCGAGGCCCTCGAATGGGTCGTCGGCGAGCAGCAGGTTGCCGTCGAGATCGACCCAATCCGCGAGCGACGCGACTACCGCCGAGCCCGCGATCCCCACCGAGGTCTCCTCCATGCACCCGAGGAAGGTCCGGAAGCCACGCTCGCGAGCCTCCTCGAGCATCGCGTGCGCCGGGGCGATGCCACCACACTTCGCCAGCTTGACGTTGACGCCGGCGACGAGCCCGTCGAGCGCCTCGAGATCCTCCGGCAGGACGCACGACTCGTCGGCGACGACCGGCAGGGCAGAGCGTTCCTGGAGCCACGCGAGATCGCGATAGGCACGCGCCGGGAACGGCTGCTCGATGAGCTCGACGCCGAGATCGATCAGCTCCGGCAGCAGCGTAACCGCGTCGTCCCGTGTCCAGCCCGTGTTGGCATCGACCCGGATCGGTCCGGCGTAGACCTCGCGGACGGCCCGCAGCGTGGCGAGATCGGCGGGACCGCCCACCTTGATCTTGAGCGCTGGGAAATCCGCGGCGCGCTCGGCGCGCTCGGCGACGATCGATGGCTCGTCGATGCCGATCGTGAAGTCGGTCGGCGGCACCTCGGCCGGCAGCCCCCGCAGGGCGTGCGCCGGCACTCCAAGGACCTTTCCCGCGAGGTCGTGGAGCGCGATGTCGAGCGCGCAGCGCGCGGCACCGTGCCCGCGGATCGCCGCGGCCATCGTCGCCGCGGCAGCATCCACGCCGGCAAGATCCAGGCCCGGCTCGCCGATCGCCTCGAGGAGCATCGGCATGACGGTCGCCATCGTCTCGGGCGTCTCGCCGTAGAAGCGATCGGGGTAGCCCTCCCCCAGCCCGACGACGTCGGGATATCGGTCGTCGCGTAACTCGATCACGACAGTGGTGATGCGCGTGCCGGCGTCGTGGTCGGAGCGGGCGATCCGGAACGGGTCACGGAGCGCGAGCGACAGGACCTCCTGGCGGAGCGTCAGACCCACGGCAATGCGTCGACCCGGTCGCGGATGGCCGGCCACAGCCGATCCGCCCCGAAGCGGACCGGGTCATCGGCCGGCAGACCGGTCTCGGCGGCGATGTCGTCGATCACGCGACGCGCCTCGGCGTCATCGCGGAACAGCGAGGTGTTCAGCGCGATCGCGACGACCTTCGACGGCGCGACCATCCCGGCGATCCGCTCGTGGAGCTCGATGAAGGGTCGCAGCTCGGCGATCGGGAACGAGGCGTCAGCGAGGTGGTCGAAGTCGTGCTCCTTCATGCCCGGCTTGTGGACCATCACCATCGCGTGCGGCGTCGCCCCGTGGATGAGGCCCATGGTCACCGCGCTGTAGGCCGGGTGGTCGATCGATCCCTGCCCCTCGACGAAGACCCAGTCCCCCCGGCTCTCGCCCTGCTCGACGAGCCACTCCACGGTGCCATTTGTGAAATCGCTGATGACGCGGTCTACGGCGCACCCCCAGCCCTCGATCATCATCCCGGTCTGGCCGGTGGGGACCATCACGGCCGCCGAGCCATCCCGTCGCGCCGAGGCGACGAGCTCCAGGGCGACCGACATCTTGCCGATCGCGCAATCGGTTCCCACCGTCAGGATCACGCGCTTGCCCGGCTCGTGCCGCCGACCGACGGTCGTCTCCATCCGATCCGGCGGGCGCCGGTAGTCGATCAGGCGGGAGCCGGTCCGCCGGGCCGCCGCGGCGAACTCCGGGTCATCACCAAGGAACTGATGCAGGCCGGAATGGATGTCGAGGCCCGCGTCGATGGCCTCGAGGATCGTCGCCCGCCACGACGTCGGCAGCTTGCCGCCCGTCGGCGCGATGCCGATCAGCAGCCCGTCTGGGCGCGTCGGTCCACTCAACGCCTCGGCCACTGAGCCGACGAACGGGATGTCGCGACCAGGCATGAACTCGGACAGGTTCCGGCCCGCCATCGTGGAATCCAGGATCGCCACGATGTCGTCCCGCCCGTAGCGGATCACGCCCATCGCCGTCTTGGCGTCGTGGATCCCGAACTGCCCCTCGGTCAGGATCACCAGGTGGCGCGGTTCCGTGGGGAGCATCGGCGCAGTCTAGCGACGCCGACACGTCTGGTGCCGGAGACGCCGAGGCCCCATCCTGTCGTCGTCAGCGGAGCGAGAGGGGAAGCCGTCGATGACCGAGGTCGTCCAAGAGTCCAGACCCAGCGGTCTCCGGCTCGTTGCACGCCACGCCGCGGCGTGGCTGATCGGCCTGGGTCGCGGCGCGTGGCTGTTCCCGCTCGACATGCTCTTCAAGACCGTCGGCCTGCGCTACGGCTGGCTCACCCAGCTGTTCAGGCGCACCCCGCCACGGATCCTGGCGGGTCTCGGCCAACTCCGGGCCGAGCGCGCCGCGTGGCGGGCCGCTAAGCGCGTGCCAGCCTATCGCGACTTGCTGGAGCGCCAGGGCGTCGATCCCGACGAGCTCTTCCCGCTCGGCATCCTGAGCCGCCTGCCGGAGACGGAGAAGCGCAACTACATCGACGTCTACGGGCTGATGGAGCGCTGCGTCGACGGTTGGGTCGCGTTCCCCGGCACCACCATCGACGAGTCGAGCGGGTCGACCGGGACGCCGTACAACTGGATCCGAGGCCGGCGGGAACGCGAGGTCGCCCATCGCAATATCTCGTTCTTCGCCCGTTACGCCTTCGGGACCGAGCCGCTGGTCACCTTGAACGCATTCTCGATGGGCGCGTGGGCGGCCGGAATGAACATGAGCCTCGGCATGACCCGCCACGGCATCGTCAAGTCGATCGGGCCGGACGTCGACAAACTGCTTTCGACGCTCACGTACCTCGGACCAACCTATCGCTTCCTGATCTCCGGCTACCCGCCGTTCCTGAAGCACCTCCTCGATGAAGGCACCCGCCGAGGCTTCCCCTGGGGCGACTACGAGGTCCACGGGCTGGTCGGCGGCGAGGGCATGACCGAAGAGCTGCGCGACGTCCTGCTCGACCGATTCCGGTCGGTCTACTCGGGCTACGGCGCGACCGACATCGAGATCGGCATGGCGGCCGAATCACCCGTGAGCGTCGCGCTTCGGCGTCTCGCCCGCCAACGACCCGACGTGCGCCAGGCGCTGTTCGGGCAGGACCCGCGGCTGCCGATGGTCTTCCAGTACAACCCGCTGATCCACTTCCTCGAGGTCAACGACGACGATGAGATCATCTGCACGGTCTCGCGCCTCGACCTGCTCGCGCCGCGGATCCGCTATAACGTCCACGACGAGGGTGGCGTGATCGACTTCGCCCGGGTCCGCGAGGTCCTGGCGGGGTTCGGGTTCGACATCGCGCGGCTGGCCGACGCCGAGGAAGCCGCGGGACCGCGCGGTCCGCTCCCCTGGTCGCGTCCCATCCCGCTGCCGTTCCTGTGGGTCAACGGCCGGCGCGACGCCACGATCAGCGTCATGGGCGCCAACATCTATCCCGAGGACATCGAGACGCTCGTCTACCGCGACGCCAACCTCGTGCCGCGGCTGCATTCGTTCCTGCTCTCGACCGTCGACGACGAACGCGGCGGACCCCGACCGATGGTCGCGCTCGAGCTGGCTGACCTCGACGGGGTCGACGTTGCGTGGCGCGCCCGGATGGCCGACCAGCTCCGCGACGGCCTCATCGGGCTCAACATCGACTACCGCTCGTCCATCGCCGAGTTCCCCGACGCGATGCAGCCGATCGTGACCACGCACGGGCTGGGCGAAGGTCCATTCGCGGCCGACGCGACGCGGATCAAGCAGCGGCGGATCGTCCGGCCGAGCGGCTGAGGAGTCACTCCGCGATGGCAGGCGGAGTCACCGTCCCGCCTCGCGCTGCTCGCCGTGCACCTCGCGCATGAGACAGGATCCATAAGGGTCCAGATACGGCGATCGCCGCTCCGAGCGCCGTGACCACCCTGCGCTACGATGGGACCGATGAGCGTCGAATCGCCGCCGCAGAGTTGCCCGCGGTGCGACGCCAGCGTGGCTGCGGACGCGAGGTTCTGTGCCAATTGCGGCCAGGCCCTACCCGACGCGGCTGCCGCTGACGCGTCTGCGATCAACGCGGACGCCACCCACGCCCGTCTGACTGCGGCCGCGCCCACGCCACTCATCACGAAGATGCGGGCGGCCCGTCTGACCGGCGAGCGCAAGCCCGTGACGGCGCTCTTCGTTGACGTCGTGGGCTCGACCAGGCTCGCAGAGCAGATCGACCCGGAGGACTGGACGGCGCTCATCAACGAGGCCTTCGACCTCATGTCTCGCGCTGTCTTTCGCTACGAGGGCACGATCGCCCAGCTCCAAGGCGATGCGCTGCTCGCGTTCTTCGGCGCCCCGGTCGCGCACGAGGACGACCCGGAGCGCGCCATCCTCGCCGCGCTCGACATGCTCGATGCCACCGACGAGTTCGCCCGCCAGCTGAAGGCAACACAAGGCATCGACTTCCGGATCCGGGCCGGCATCAACAGCGGCCCGGTCATGGTCGGCAACGTGGGGTCCGACCTGCGGTACGAGTACACGGCGCTGGGTGACGCGGTGAACGTGGCCGCGCGGATGCAGACCGCCGCAGAGCCCGGCACGATCGTCATCACCGAGATGACGCGCCGCCTTACCGGCGACACGTTCGACCTCGACGATCTCGGCGAGATCGAGGTCAAGGGCAAGACCGAGCCGATCCACGCCTTTCGTGTCATCGGCCGAAAGGCCGCGCCTGCCCGCCGACGCGGGCTCGAATCCGTCGGGCTCGACAGCCCCATGGTCGGGCGCGCCGAGCAGCTGGAGCGCTTGACCTCGCTGCTCGACATCATTGCCACAGGTCGGGGTCGGGCCGCGTTCATCGTCGGCGAGCCGGGCATCGGCAAGAGCCGGCTTCTCGCCGAGCTCAAGATCGCCGCCCTCGCCCCACCGTCGACCGCCCGCTGGTTCGAGGGCCGCTGCGTCTCGTACGGGCGCAACTTGCCCTACCACCTGCTCATCGACCTGCTCCGGTCGATCCTCGGCTTCTCGTTCGCCGCGACGGAGTCGGAGGCGCGCGCGGCGCTCGACGCCGCCCTCCTCGACGTCCTGGGCGTGGACCAGGCCGAGGCCGAGGACACCGGGGTGTACCTCGCCGACCTGCTCGGACTGCCACTGCGGCCGGGGGAGGCGATACAGACCGAAGCGCCGGACGTACTCCAGGGCCGTTACATCGCGGCGACGCACCGGCTCCTGCGCGGGCTGGCCGCGCGCGGGCCGGTCGTGGTGGTCTGCGAGGACATCCACTGGGCCGACCCGGCGTCCATCGACGTCGCACGCCAGCTCATGCCGCTCGCGGGCCAGCTGCCCATCCTCTTCGTCGCGGCGTTGCGCGCCGAGACGGACGCCCCCGGCTGGGCCCTCATCGGCCACGCACGGGAGCTGTTCGGCGAGGCGCTCACCGAAATCCCACTCGAGCCCCTCACGGAGGCCGGTAGCAAGACCCTCGTGGCCAACCTGCTGGAGATCGAATCGCTGCCCGCGCGCGTGCGAGATCTGATCCTCGCGAGGTCGGAAGGCAACCCGTTCTTCGTCGAGGAGGTCGTCCGAATGCTCATCGATCGCAGCGCGATCGTGCAGGAAGGCACGCGCTGGGTCGCCACCGCGGACGTCACCTCGATCGAGATCCCGGAGACGCTGCACGGGCTGCTGCTGGCGAGGATCGACCAGCTGCCCGACGATGCGAAGCGCAGCCTCCGGGTTGCGGCGGTGATCGGCCGCCAGTTCCCGGTGCGAGTGCTGGAGCGCGTGATCGGAGCCGAGCCGTGACCACGGCCACCCGGGTGGACGTCCTCGAGGCGAAGGGCCTCATCCGACTCGCGTCCATCCGCCCGGAGCTCGAGTACCTGTTCCGGCACGGCCTCGTCCAGGACGCGGCCTACTCGTCGCTGCTCAAGCAGGAGCGTCGCGAACTCCATGGGCGGGTCGGCGCAGCACTGGAAGCGTTGTACCCGGAGCGCGCGGGCGAGCTCGCTCTCGTGCTGGCCATGCACTTCGAACAGGCCGGCGACGCCGGGCGCGCGATCGAGTACTACGTGGCGGGTGCCAAGCATGCGCTTGGCCAGTACGCGATCCAGGAGGCATACAGGGCGTTCGATCGGGCGGCGAGCCTGATCGCCGAGGAGGAGGCCGGCGCGGTCGCCGTCGAGCTCTCGGCCGATGAAGCCGATCGGCGCCGGCGCCGCCGCATCGAGGTCGACCTCGGCCGGGCGGAGGCGGGCTACAGCATCCGGACGCCGGAGGAGACGTTCGATGCGCTCGAGCGCATCGTCGAGCCCGCCGAACAGCTCGGCGATCTCGAGCTTATCGGACGCGTCCACACGCTCATCGCCCTCCAGCGGCTTCTGAATGGGGAATCGGCCACGGAGCCCATCGTGAAGCGCTCGCTCGATCGGATCGTGGAGGTCGGCGAATCGATCGGCGACGCTTCCCTGGGCGCGATGCCACTCGCGCTCATCGGGCTGAGCAATGTCTTCGGTGGCGATGTTCGGATGGGCACCACCCAGCTGGAAGAGGCCCTGCCGTTGATGGAGGGCCGCCAGGACACGGTCGGACCTGCCTTCGCCCGGGGTGCGCTCGCGATCGGCTACGCGAACCTCGGCGAGTTCAAGAAGGCCGATGCCGCCGCCGCACAGGCGACGGCACTGGCCGGCGAGAGCGACCTCATCGCTCAGCTCGACGCGCTCATCGCGGAATCCATGGTTCGCTCGATGGAGGGCGACCTCGAGGGCGCCGTTCCGCTCGCCCGGCAGTGCGTCCAGCAATCGGAGGACACCGGGGCGACCGCGTGCATGGTCGCGAGCTCGTGGATCCTCGGGGACGCGTTCTACCGCCAGGGCAAGTACACCGAGGCGCGGGACGTGCTCAAGCGCGGATCGGACGTCTCGGCCGTGGTCGATCGAAGGGTCTGGCGGCCGACGTTGCTCGCGTGGCTCGGCTCGACCATGGCGGCCCTCGGCGCGGCGGACGACGGCGATTGGGAGGAGGCACTGGAGACCGCCCGCTCGATCGGCAACCGGGTCGGCGAAGCCGGGATCCTGGCCAAGCGCGCCGAGGCATTCGTCACGCGCGGCGATATCGACGCGGCGCGACCGGACGCCGAGGCGGCGATCGACATCACGGCGGAGCTCGGGCTGCGACCGCATCTCGCTCGCACGCAGCGGGCCTGGGGCGAGGCGCTCCGCGTCGCCGGACTCGCGACCGAGGCCGAGCCACACCTCCAGAAGGCAGCCACGCTATTCGATGAGCTTGGCCTCCACGCCGAGGCCAAGGCCGTCCGCGCCGAGCTGGCGATGGGCGAGACGAAGATCGCCTTCGACTGATCTTCACGTCAGACCGGGGGCAGGCTGCCAGTTGACGGCCTGATGTGCCCCCAGGCTTGCCCCCGACGTGGCGACGACCCGACTCGCGGCAGATGAGTTGTTGCCTCTAGGGATGCGGCACGTGGCTCCGTTCGACGTCGGCTTCGTCCAACATCGCGCGCACAAGTGCCTGGGCCGCCCAGGAGTTCACCTCACGCTCTCGCTGTCGAGCATGACCGCGGATGTCTTGGAGAACGATCATTGCCTCCCAACCCAAGACGATGCAGAGCGACGACACCAAGCGGTCGCGCTGCTCGTCGCTGAGGCGGTCGCGCAGCGGTTCCACGGCCCGTTCGATCCAATCGACTCGACGTTGGCCCCGGCGTGGACGGTCGGTCGAAGGTGCCGCTGCGGTCAACGCGACCATGCGTCGGCCAAGCGGTAGCCATTCGTCCGCATGCCCATAGAGCGTTTCGATGATGGAGTCGACGCGATCTGCCGCGTCGGCGTCGGGCTCGAACTCTGCCTCGACCTCGCTGCCGGCCATCGCCCCCATCGACGCGTCCAAGATCAGCTGGTCAAGTGTCGGAAAGTGCGTGTAGACCGTGCGACGCGCCACGTCAGCTGCTGTCGCGATCTCGTCGATCGTTGGCGTCCTTCCTTCGGACAGGAGCCGCATCGTCGCAGCGATGATCGCGCTGCGTGTTCGCCGCCGCTGTGCCGAACGCCCGGTCGTAATGGGGGTTGACGCCCTGGCCATGGCCCGATTATACCTATATGCAGTTATTGCATACTAGTGCACTTATGGATGGCACCAGGAGCTGGGGATGTCCGCCACGTTCGACGACGCACTGAACGCTTTCAATGCAGCACAACACGACTATCTGAACGGGGATCCCGGACCAGTCCGGGCGATCTTCTCCCGACGCGACGACGTCACGCTGTGCAATCCAGTCGGACCTCCCTGCCGCGGCCCTGAGTCGGTCGATCGGGCGGCATCGGAACCGAGCTCGCACTTCTCGGATGGTGCGGTCAGCGGATTCGACGAGATCTCCCGATTCGTCACCAACGACCTCGGCTATGTCGTTCGGATCGAGCGCGGGCAGACCCGTATCGACGGCAGCCCGGACCCCGTGCCCTATGCGCTACGCGTCACGATGATCATCCGGCAGGAGGGCGATGGCTGGAGGATCGCGCACCGGCACGCTGACCCGATCACGGCACCGCGACCGCTCGACACCATTGCCGAAGGACGGGGTTGAGGCGAGCACGCGTCAAGCCAGTCGCTCCGGTGCCGACGCGGTCGAACGCGCGACCGACCGAGAGGCGATCTGCTCGACGGCCGCTCCCTCGGCTCTGGTCGTTACGTAGGGGTTGGCGAAGTCGAGGCGATCTCGTACACCTCACCGTCCGCGGGATGCGACTATCGCTTGAGGCCGTCCGCGCCGAGTTGCGAGACCCCGCGGCGAGCAGCGTCGCTATCGGGCTTTGGGTCGGCGTGGCGATGCACGACCTTCCATTCATTGTCCTCGCGCCGACAGATCGTCGTAACTCGCAGGTCATACGCCTCGGGCTCCGCGCCGTGGATCGAAACGGAGGAGTGCTCGATGCCGACGATGTAACCGAGGTCGCCGCTCGCGCCCGCGGCGAGGACCTCGTACTCGTACGTCCCGTTCGAGAACTGTGATTCCAGCCAATCGAACAACTGACGCAGCTCGTCCCATCCGCTCCCGCTTCGCGCGGCGCCGAATAATGTCACCGGATCGTTGTGCGACCAGACGGCCTTACGCGGGCCGGCGTCACCGTTGTGGAGCGCGGTGTCCGCTTCGGTCAGACGCGGTAGCACGGACGCCACAAAGGCTTCGGTCTGACTCATCTCATCCTCCTCTCGTCGTCTCAGCATCGGGCGGCCGCGAAAGTCGCCTACCTCTGTGCTCACGGAATCTCCGATACAGGCGAACTGTTCTCAATACTGTTAGAGTGTATCCAATGAGGGACGAAGTCAAGCGGCCATACCGCTCCGCGCGGCGTCGCGAACAGGCCGGTGAGACTCGGCAACGGATCATTCGCGCAGCACACGACCTGTTCGTCAACCAGGGGTACGGGCGGACCACGATGGCCGACGTCGCCAACGCCGCGGGCGTCGCGGTCGAGACGGTCTACGCGGCATTTCGCAACAAACCCACGCTCCTGCGACAGGTCTGGTACGCCACGTTCCGAGGCGACGAACAGGACATTCGGCTTCTCGATCGGCCGGAGATCCGCGCGGTGCTCGCCGAACCCGACCTCGCCACCCGGCTGCGAGCCCACGCCGTCGCCCTTACACCAGTGTTCCGGCGCATCACTCCGCTGTTGCGCGCGCTGCAGGGAGCGACCACGAGTGAACCGGCGGCGGCCGGGATGCTGGCCGAGTTCGATGAGCGACGCCTCGATGCGTCGAGGCACTATGCGCGAGCGGCCGCGGCTACCGGCCAACTTGGTGTCAGCGAACAGGAGTGCTCAGATCTGCTCGCAGCGACGATGGAAGGTGGGCTCTGGTACCGCCTCGTCGAAGAACGCGGCTGGTCAGAGGAGCGATTCGCTCACCTGCTGGGCAGTATCTGGGTCGCTGCTCTGGTCCGAGGCGGGCCCAGCCACGACCGCTCCCTGGGGAGTGGCGCCTGAAGGTCATTCAGGGTTATTTGCGGTTGAGCGGACGCTCGAGCGCCGACCTTCGGCGACGTTTGTTGGGTTCTGCGGCCCGCTGCCGTACAAATCTACCCAGATCACCGACACCGGCCCCCCCTCGAAGAGGTGCCGTGACCCAGGAGCAGTCGGCCCGAGTTACCCCTCCTGATCGCGGACGGACTCGATCGCCCTCGGGGTCGTGATCGGATCAGCCTGGCGAAGGGCGATCTTCCAGGTCCAAACCGCCGCGCCGCGGGCGCGAAACGGCCCGATCTGAGCGTGGATCGGGCGAAAAGGGCGAGATTGGTACCGCATACCGGATTCGAACCGGTGATCTCCGCCTTGAGAGGGCGGTGTCCTAGGCCTCTAGACGAATGCGGCGCCGGCCGTCGGGTGCCACCACGACGGCCGACAGGATACCAAAGGATCCCGGCCCGGTCGCCCGGGCGGGCCATCACTGCGGAGCGAGCACGTACAGCCCGTCCACCGCGACGGTCGGACGACCGGACGTGCCGAGAACCTGGATGCGCAACGTGTGTGCGCCGTCCCGGACGTTCGCCGCCCAGACCACGTCGCGGGCACGGAACGTGCGCGCGTACATGTCGACGGTGGCCACCAGCCGGCCGTCGAGGATGATCCGGGCCTTGCCGCGGGTCGGTCCGATCGGGCCGGCCCACGCCACGGACGTGCCACGGAACGCGAACGCGGCGTAGGCGCTGCGCGCCTTCGTCCAGTGCGCGCGGCGGCCCAGGTACTGGCTATAGCCCACCGAGGCCCACGGCCCCTTCCAGCGGACCGCTCGGGACGCATCGGACACGGCGCTCGGCACTGTCCAGATGGACGATCGCCAGTCGCCGGCCTCGCCGTTGCGGTCGATCGCCCGGACGCGGTAGCGCACCTCGGCACCCGACGGGACCACGTGCCGGGTGGCACTGGTCGTCGGGGACGCCAGGCGCACCCCCGCCCAGTCGCGGGTGCCGACCCGGTACTCCAGCTGGAACGTCCGCAGACCGGCCGGCGCAGACGTCAGGCCCCAGTCGACGACGACGGGAACACCGGACGACGGCACGGTCGATGCGGCCGACAGCTTGATCACCGGCCGAGTCACTTCGGGCGGAACGCTCGACTGGCTCGGTCTCGACGAGGGCGACGGGGCCTTCGTCGGTTCCGGAGTCGGGTCGGGAGTCGGGTCCACCGTCGGTGCCGGCGTGGCAGCCGGCCTCTCGGTCGCCTGCGGGATGCCCGTCGCCGCGTCCGTGGGCGTCGGGGTCGGTGCGGACGTCGGCGTCGCGCCCGGGTGGTCGGTCGGCGGCGTCGGCGCCGGGGTTGGCGCCGGCGTGCCCGTCGGGGCGACGGTCGGTGTCGGGGCGATGGTCGGTGTCGGGCTCGGCCGAGGCGTCGGACTCGACGTCGCCGCTGGTGCCGTGGTCGGCGCGGCCGTCGGCCGCGGTGTCGCGGTCGGCACCGGGGTCGCGGGCACGGGCACCGGCGCCGAGCCTGATTCCGCCGGCCCATACAGCCAGTCGGTGAAGCCGAAGTTCTTGCCGCCGCGCGTCGGCGGCGGCGGGTGATACGACGTCCCATACCGGGCGTCGATCAACCACGTCTGCCACTCGTCGTCACCGCTCGCCGGCCAGTGCGCCCGGTCGTACAGGAACCGCACGGCTCGCAGGATGGCCTTGTTCGACCACGACCACGCGTCGTAGCCCTGCGCGCGCAGGAGCTCGGCCTGGAGGACGGCACCCTGCAGCCCCTCCCACGGGTAGCCGGTCGAAGACGGCGGCCACTGGAGCGGGCCGCCACGACGCATGTCGTCCGGCATCACGCCGCCGATGTCGATGCCGAGCCGAGTGCACGGTGGATTGATCCCGACCGGCTTCACCGGGTCGCACTGCCAGCTGAGCTCGCCGAACGAGAAGCCCGTGTAGGCGGTCCGGTCGCCGAGGTAGCCGCGGAACACTTGGGCGGTTCGGGCCAGCTGCCCGGCGTCGCCGAGATATCCGGCGACGGCAGCGCGCGCCGCCCCTGCATGGGTGCCCCAGTTGTTGGGCCGCCCCTCATGGGTGCTGACCATCGTCCTGCCGTCCAGCGGCTTGCTCAGCAGGGAACGGAGCCACGGTCGGAACGTGCCCTGGTCGAATGACGGGTCGGCGGCGCTGAGATCGACGAAATCGGCCGCCAAGACGTAGCCGGGCAGATTGCGACCGAGGGCCAGGGTGCGCCCGCCGGTCTCGGTCCCGACGGCCGCCTTCAAGGCGGCGATCACGGCAGTCCGATACGACGCGATGCCCGTGCGGGCGAAGACGAGGGACTTGGCCAGGGTCGTCTGATCGGCGGATTCGTCCTGGTTCGAAATGTCAGGACTGCCGACCGACGAATCGGCACGGGCCTTGAGGGCGGTCCAGGCGGCACCGGACGTGGGTCGCGAGAGCAACTGCGATCGCGACATCAGGATGTAGTCGGTCGCCGCGGACGTGGGGCTGAGTCGGGCGATGGTGAGCATCGACGCGATCGCGGCGGCAAGGGCCGCGAAGGTGACGACCAGCGAGGGGATGGTCCGACGAGACGCCCACTGGGCGCCGGTGGAGACCGCCGACATGACGCTCCTTCCTACCTGGACGCCGCCGGGGGGCGGCGAACGAAGGCTGTCCGGGCGTGACAGGACACGGGCCCGGGGTGACGAGGGAGCGTTGGGGGGATGCCGGTGACCGGTCGTCAGTGAGCGCGGCGACCGAGCGCCGTTGGGGGACTCCCTGCGTGTAGCATCGTCGCACACATCACAGGGGCATGTCCCCCGAGGCCGTCTACATCACACCCCCATCGCAGCGGAGCGGTGCGCAAGCGCACCGGAAACCTACAGCCGGTGCGTCTCCAGGAACGTCCGGACGGCCTCCGCGACCTGCTGGTAGCTGCCTTCGCCGTGGATCAGGCCGTAGTGCGAATGAGCGCCGAACGGTTCGAATCCAGCGTCCAACCACTCCGCCAGACGCTCGGCGTCGTCGAGCGAGGTGTAGCGGTCGAGCCCGCCCGCGATGACGAGGCGAGGGACCTGCGACAGGACCCGTCGATCGATCGGGATCCCGGCGATGACCTGGCGCCGCGCCAGGCCCGACTCGTGCGGCTTCTGGCCGAGGAGATGCTGGATGCGAAGCACGTCGTCGAGCGTGAGATCGCGGTCGTCCCGTAGCAGTCGCTCGGGGAGCGTCTCCCAGCCGATGAGGCTGCGACCGTAGACTTCGGGCACCTCGCGCAGTTCGTACGGCCGCGCCGGCGGACGGAGGTCACGCGGCATCTGCGGGGCGATGAGGACGAGCCCGGAGATGGCGACCCGTTCGACCGCTTTGAGCGTCAGCAACGCCCCCATGCCGTGACCGATGGCGACGGTGGTCGGGCCGAGACGGTCGAGCGCCGCCACGACGTCCTCGACGTACGTGTCGAACGAAAGCGACGCGGGATCGGCGGTCTGCGACCAATAGTGGTTCCGCAGGTTGACCGCATGGCCTTCCCAGCCCCGGCCGGCGAAATAGCCCAGGAACCGCTCCCAGACCCACGACCCGGCGAGCTCGCCGTGGACGAACATCAGCGGCTTGCGCCGCGAGCGCCGCTCCGGCAGCCACGACTCGATGTAGATGCCACGGTCGTGCAGCTCGATCTCGTCCTTGCGGACAGGCCGGCCGTTCGACGGCGGGACGCCGGCGCGGGTCAGCATGGGCTCGGGCATCGGGTCGGGCATACGGCTCACCACTCGTGCGGGTTGATGACTAGGCCGGTCAGGGCCTTGGGGTAGAAGTAGGTCGATTTCTGGGGCATGACGTCGCCTTCGCGGGCGACGGCCTCGATGGCGGCGACAGGCGTCGGCTCGAGCAGGAACGCGGCATCGATCCCAGTATCGGCGTCGACCGCCGCGACGGCGTCGGACGCCGACTTGGTGTATTCGACCGCGCCGGCGGCCACGCGGTCGGCGTCGATGCCTGCCAGATGGTCCAGCGCCGCGCCGAGGAGCGACACGTCGAGCGATCGAATGGCCTCACCGCCGGCCGGCAGCAGCGCATCGAAGGCGTCGCGGCGAGCGGTCAGGGCAGCGCCGCCGTCGCGGGTCCAGAGGCCGAAACGCCCACGTCCGCCGGCCGGGCGACCGCCCTCGGCCATCGCCGTGGCCAGGTCCCCTGCGGAGGCGACCGGCGTCACCTGGAATAGCTCGGGCAGCCGGGCCAGCAGGTCGGCGCCACCATCCGCTGCCAGGCCTCGCACGAGACGGTGCGTGGGCAGGACCGTGAGGTCCTGGCGTGACGCCTCCAACATGAGCGCGAGCACATAGTCGAACGGCGGGTCTTCGTCGCACGAGCGCGTCATCCGCCGCTCGTCGCGATAGCGCAGCGCGGTCTCATAGCGATGGTGGCCATCGGCGATCGTGACCGGTCCGGCACCGGCGGCCTCCAGGAGCGCGCCCGCCACGATGCTCGCGGGACCGTCGCCTGAGGCGGGCAGCGCCCACAGCCGATGCACGACGCCGTCGTCGTCCGTTACGTCGACATCGGGCGGCCCCGCGACGACCGCGGCGAGCCGTTCGGCCGTCCCGCCGCTCGGATCGTCGAACAGGGCCACCACCGGGCTGGTGTTGACCCCGGTCGCCCGCAGCAGCTTGTAGCGATCCTCCTTGGGTCCGCTCAGCGTCCGCTCGTGCGGCAGCACCCCGGCGTCGGGGCCGTAGCTCTCGAGCCGGAGGCGCGCAAAGAAGCCCCGCTGCGCCCGATCCACGTCGGTGCCCGGGACGCGGTAGCGCTGCTCGTAGGCGTAGATCGATGGATGCGGGTCCTTCCGGAGGGTCCCATCTGACCGCCAGGTCGCCAGCGTGCGCGCGGCCCGCCGGTAGCGGTCATCCGGTCCGTCGCCGAGCTCCTCGACGGGCAGATCGAGCCGCACGACGTTCGCCGGATGCTTGGCCGCCAGTCGTTGGCGCATCGACGGATCGATCACGTCGTAGGGTGGCGCGACCACCGCGCCGAGGTCACCGACGCGCGACGGCTCATAACGCAGGGCGCGGAACGGACGGAGGTTGGGCACGGGTCCTTCGGGGATGGCGGCACGCGGCCTGCGGGGCTCAGGGGACGACCCCATCGTACGATACGTCCCGTGCGGACCGCGACCGACGAGTCGACGACCCGCGACGAGGGGCCATACGCAACTTTCACCGGGGGTCAGGCGTCCTTGCTGCGTCCATCTCCTCCTGACGACAGCTCCGGAGTCCGCGTGTCCGTGCACCGATCCCTGAGGGAGTCGATCGCCTCGCGCCTCGCGCGGGTCGGGGCCGCGGTCGTCCTCGTCATGGCGCTGGTCGGTGCCCCTGCCGCCGCGACAGCGGCACCCATCCGTGCGAGTACGGTCGTCACGCCGCCGCCAGGCCTGACGATGGAGGCCAGCGCCCTGCTCGACGGTCACGCGCGCGTCGGCGCGTGGATGGCGATCGATGTCCACCTCAAGAACGATGGACCGCCGCTGGCCGGGGAGTTGCGGCTCACAGGTGGCACCCAAGGTCGGACCCGGTTCGGGACGGCCGTCGAGGCGCCCACCCAGTCCGACCAGACGCACCGCCTGTACGTCCAACCACCCGGCTTCGGCAGCGAGATGGAGATCAGCCTCGTGTCGGGCGACACGACCATCGCGACGACCAAGGCGACCTTCGCCCTGCATGACGTGACGCAGATGGTCGTCGGCATCGTGGCGGAGCAGCCGGGCGACATCATCGGAGACCTCGACCTGCTGCCGAACATGAACAACGTCAAGCCGCTCACCGTCGGGCTCCAGATCGACGATCTGCCGGATCGGGTCGAAGCCTGGGGCGCCCTCGATCGGGTGATCTGGCAGGACGTCGATTCGGATCGGCTCGACGTGGACCAGCTCGAGGCACTCCGTGGCTGGGTGGCAGGCGGCGGGCGCTTGATCATCACCGGCGGGACGTCCGGTCCGGCGAGCCTGTCGGCCTTCCCCGATGCCCTCTTGCCCTATCGACCATCGACGACCACCGACGTTGCGCCGTCCTCGCTCGTCGCCATCCTCGGCGAGGTGCCCGACGACGCGGCGGACGTGGCGGCGCTGTCGGGCGAGCTGGCGGCTGGACGATCGCTCGCCACGGTCGGCGGGCAGACCGTCGCCGCGGAACGACCGTACGGCGCGGGCGCGGTCACCATCATCGGCTTCGACCCGACGGCCAAGTGGCTGGCCGGCACCAACGTCGCCGAGGGTCTCTGGCGCCGGATGGTCCCGAGTCGCGCGGCTGGCACGGCCGGCAGTGGCGACGACAGCCAGATCGTCCAGGCCGCCGGGCAGCTGCCCTCGCTGGCGCTACCGCCAGTCGGCGGCCTGATCGCGCTGCTGGGCGGGTACATCCTGCTCATCGGCCCGATCAACTACATCGTCCTCAAGCGCCTCGACAAGCGCGAGTGGGCGTGGGTCACGATGCCGCTCCTCATCGTCGCGTTCGCGGTCGTCTCGTATGGCTTCGGGTCGCTGATCCGCGGCACGAACGTCCTCGTCAACGAGGCTGCCATCGTGCGCGGGGCTCCTGGCACGACCGAGGGCCTTGCCCAGACCTACATCGGTGTCTTCTCGCCGTCGCGTGCCTCGTACCAGGTCAAGTTCCCGAACGGCGCGCTGCTGTCGGCGCCCACAAATGGCGACTTCCTCGGCGACGGGACGGCGGCGTCCCTGGACGTCCTGCAGGGCGAGCCGTCACGCGTCCGCGCCCTCGCCGTGGGCTTCGGGTCTCTTCGGACGATCCGCGCCGAGAGCCCGGTCACGGTGCCGTTGGTCCAGGCCGACCTCCGACTCGAGGAGGGTCGGCTGCGGGGCACCGTCACCAATGCCTCGCAGGAGGTCCTCCAGGCCCCAGCAGTCGTCCTCGGCGGCACGGTCGCCAAGTTGAGCGACCTCGCCCCGGGTCAGAGCGCCAACGTCGATGCGGCCCTGCAGGCGGTCCAGATGGGCCAGCAGCTGTCCGACAAGATCGTCGGACCGGTCTTCTTCGGTGACCCTCGCCAGGCCGGCGAGGGCTCGGCTCGCCAGTACGCCCGTCACACGATCCTCGACCAGCTCACCTACGACCCCAACTGGGGCTTCACCGGCCAGCTGCCGGCGGAGGGCGCGGTCGTCCTCGCGTGGTCCGATCGCGAGCTGCTGCCGGTCGACATCGAGGGGCAGGTCGTCCGGCGGACGGCCAACGTCCTGTGGTTCCTCCCGGCCGACATCGCGGTGAGCGGCAAGACGACGTTCCGCCAGGACCTGATGCGCAACACCGTCGTATCGAGCGACGCCGCGTTCTTCAACAAGGACCTCTTCAGCATCAACTTCGGGCGGGGCAAGGCCGAGTTGTCGTTCCGACCGATCGCCTTCGACGGGTCGATCGATACCTCCCAGCTGTCGATCGGCTTCAACTTCGGGGAGGTCGGCCTGCCCCTCGAACCGAAGGCGGTGAGGCCGCTCGACAAGGTGCCGGTCGCCTGCGGTGACCAGCCGGTCGAGGGTTGCAGGCAGCCCGTCTTCGATGGCCTCCCGGAGGTCGAGCTGTACGACCTGACCAGCGCGTCGTGGCGACGATTGCCGCATCTCGTCGGCGGCGCGCGATACGCCGTCGACGATCCCGGTCACTATGTCGATGCGGCGACGGGGACGGTCCTCGTCCGGTTCATCAACGACTTCAGCGACGGGGTCGGATTCAACCTCGACCTGTCGATCACGGGGAACGTCAAGCCATGACCGACATCGTCCGCACCGACGGCCTGGTCAAGCGCTATGACGGCACGCTCGCGGTGGCGGGTATCGACCTGACCGTGCAGCCGGGCGAGATCTTCGGCCTGGTCGGCCCCAACGGCGCGGGCAAGACCACCACGCTGCGCATCCTCGCGACGCTCCTCGCGCCATCCGCCGGGACGGCCGAGATCGCGGGACTGTCCGTCACCCGGAACCCGGACCAGGTCCGCCGCGTCATCGGCTTCATGCCCGATTCGTTCGGCGTCTACGACGACATGAAGGTCTGGGAGTACCTCGATTTCTTCGCCCGCTGTTACGGCATTTCTCCGGCCGCGAGGCGGCGCGTGATCACCGACCTGCTCGAGCTCGTCGACCTCGCCCCGAAGCGGAACGAGTACGTCCAGACGCTGTCGCGCGGCATGCAGCAGCGGCTCTGCCTGGCGCATTCGCTCGTCCACGACCCCCAGGTGCTGCTGCTGGACGAGCCTGCGTCGGGCCTCGACCCGCGCGCCCGCGTCGAGCTGCGCGAGCTGCTCCGCGAACTCCGCTCGATGGGCAAGACGATCCTCATCAGCAGCCACATCCTTCCCGAGCTCGAAGAGCTGTGCACGAGCGTCGCGATCATCGACCGCGGCCAGGTGCTGGCCCAGGGCCGCGTCGCGGAGATCGAGAAGCGCCTCCGCTTCGGCGCCGTGCTGCGTGTCCGCGTGCTGCTCGAGGGCGAGGAGCTCGAGGCGGCCCGTGACCGACTCGCCAGCGACACCGATGTCGCCACCGCGGTCCTGCTCGACGACGGCACGATCGAGCTCGGGTTCCGTGGCGACGACGAGGCGACGGCCCGGCTGCTCAAGACGTCGGTGGCGGCTGGGATGCCGATCATCAGCTTCGCCCGCGCCGCCAGCGATCTCGAGGAGCTGTTCCTCCAGGTCACCGCGGCCGACGAGCCCGTGGCCGCGGCGTAGGGAGACGAGCATGGCCGAGATGACCGCCGAACCGCTCCGACCGACGCCCCCGCGCCTGAGCCCCTTCGTCCGGACGATCGGTGGCATCGCCGCGATCGGCGTCAAGGAGCTGCGTGGCCGGATGCGGGG
>Ga0307416_100000453_pt1 | contig 21031 bp, 19 predicted proteins | sample DK1Cmetagenome_2_FD_203821 | JGI IMG/M metagenome (GOLD analysis project Ga0307416, IMG submission 203821) | Maize rhizosphere microbial communities from greenhouse at UC Davis, California, United States - DK15-C-3 | ecosystem: Host-associated > Plants > Roots > Rhizosphere > Soil | place...
TGGTCTTGTGGACACCACTCCCGGGTGTCGACCCGGACTTCGGCCGCTTCATCTCCGTCGGCACCAACTCGATGTCGATCGACTTCGGCGACATGCAGGTCAACGACGTCGACCAGGTCATCGGGCGGGCCGGCGGGCAGGTGGCCGATCCGTGCGCGTTCGTGTGGCGCCCGGACCTGGGCTCCCGCGAGTTGCTGTCGCCCGGCGTGGAGTGCTTCAACGACGAGTTCGGGTCGCCGGGCCGCGCCCTCGCCCAGCAGAAGACGGGGACGCTCGTCGTCGGGTGGGGCAACTTCCCCGGGGTCGGCGCCCACGCCGCGCTCTGGCGGGTGCCGGCCGTGAACCGCGCTGGCTTCCCGCAGGTGAACGCCAGCCCGATCGTCTTCACGTCCACCATCAGCCTGTCGCGCACCGGAGGTCGCTACTACCAGTTCTACCGGGCGACCCAGTCTCCTGCGGCCGGGCCGTACCTCGAGCTCGTCGACTGGGGCGACGGCACGACGTCGCAGCGCAGCCGAGCCAGTATTGGCGTTACCACGTCGCAGAACCACGTCTACACGAAGACCGGCACGTTCTGGACGCGCGTGTACATCCGCGACGCGCTGGGCCGTTGGGCCGTCGCCGAGCGCAAGCTGACCGTCACGCCGTGAGCCGTGCGTTCGGAGCCGGGGAGCGCGGGGGCCTCGCACCACGGGCCCCGCGCTCGTTCGCATCCTGTTAGCATTCAGGCATGGCGATCGTCCAGCGCGACTACATCCTGCGGTTGATCGAGCAAGCGGCGGCCGCCCTCCGGCGCGTCCTGCGGCTCACCGCCGACGGCGAGCCCGCGGCCGCCGTGCGCGAGGCCCAGGACGCCGCCCGCGCGCTGCTCGGCCCCATGGCGGACGCCCTGACGGCGGTCGACCCGGCCACGGCGGCACAGCTCATGGGCGACCCGGCGCGGCTTGGCGCCTGGGCGCAGCTCCTCGCCGCCGAGGCGGCCGCGCGGAGGGCGCTGGATCAAGGGGCGACCGCTGACCTCGTGGAGCGCCGGGCGCTCGCCGTCGCGCTCGAGGCGGCGGCGCGCCAGCCCCCGGACGGCGGGCCCGAGGCGCGCTCGGCGGTCGCCATGCTCCGCGGGAGAGTGGACGCCGCGCTCCTGCCCGACCGGTACCGCGGCCTCCTCGCCGCGCTCGACCGCTCGCCCGCCGAACAGCGTTAGGCAGGTTCGGGCTTGCCCGCGGGAGCGGTCTGCTCTCACACGCCCGAGCCGCGCGCGGTGGCCGATCAGGTGATCGCCGAGTTCGACGCGGCCGAGGTGTGGGGCGCGCCGATCGTCGCCGAGCTGGCGCCCTCCCCCGCGTTCTACCCCGCCCGCACCTCGTCGTCCCGTGACGAGGCGCCGCGGGGCTCAGCCAATCTGTGGATGCGGGTGGACGTCGACGTCGGATTTGGGCTTACGCGGGCGCGCCCGGGGCTCGGCGCGGGGTGCATCGGCAGCGGGGTCCAAGGCGTGCCCGCCCTCGGCGGCGCGCCCGATCGAGAACAATCCATCGCCTAGCGACGCCTGAGCTTCGTGCCGGTGCCTCCCGTTCTCGGCGTCGTTTAGGAGCTGAGATGGCCCCGTGCTGGCACCGTCGCCCGCCGGCACGTCAGGCGCGGTGAGCTCCCGCGCTAGGCTCGTGAAGGGGCGGGTGGGGACCCGACACGCAAGGACCTCCGCGATCCGGGCGTACAGCCGGCGAAGATCGTCCGGATCGCCGAGTGTGATCCCCTCACGGAACGAGAGCGGGAAGGGCAAGTCGCACGGCCTGAGTCCGGCGTGGCAGACCGGAATGATTGGCATGGCGAGCATCCACGCTGCCCCGGCCTCGAAGTTGATCCACGGGCGGCGCACCGACGCGGGTCTGCACAGCGCGATCAGGAGCGCCGAGTTGCGAAGCGCGGCCTCCACCGAGTCGAGCCAGTCTGCTCCGGCAGGTGCGCCCCCTCCGTCGGACAGCAGGCAGATGTCGAGGTTCCCGAGGAAATCTCGATCCAGCGCCGCCCTGAGCCTCGCGGCCAGCGGGGCATCTTCAGCGATGTGACTGATGAATGCTTGCTTCTTCGACATCAGTGTATTCCGCTCGTGTAGTCAGGCAGGTACAGGCAGCCGCGCTCGGCTGCGGCTGTGCCTGAGGCGAACTGGGCCGGTGCCTCGGCGTCGACCGCAGCTTCGAGGGGCGCACGCGAGCTCGCTTCGACTCGACACTCTGTTGGCCTGTGTCGAGCGTCGGTCGATGCGTACCGTACCGTACGCATCATGAAGAGATTATGAAGGTCCGATGACAGTTTGTTCCCGGTCGGAGCCTTGCGGATCGTAACCCCGTGCGGCGCGCCTTCCGCGCGCCTGACGCCGGGCCGGCCCACCGGCGCGAGCGCGCCGCGGACCTCGCCGACCGGTCGGGACCTTGCTGGCGGAAGCACGCCAGCGCAGAGTACCGTGGCAGGGCCACTGACCCGGCCGCGCTGACGTCCACGCCCATGAGCACACCTTCACTTCCCGAAGTCTGGCTGCGCGGCCCGGTGCACGGCATCGACGCCGCATTGCAGCCGGTCGCGCACGCCCTGCTGCAGGCGCGCGAGGACCTCGCGCGCGCCACCGCCGGCCTCGGGCCTGCCGAGCTGTGGGCTACGCCTGGCGGGGCGGCGTCCATCGGCTTTCACCTGCGGCACATCGCCGGCAGCATCGACCGGCTCCTCACTTACGCGCGCGGCGCGGCGCTCGACGACGCGCAGCGCGCCGCGCTCGCCGGCGAGGGCCGACCGGGCGAGCCGCCGGAAGAGCTCGATACGCTCATCGCCGGAGTGAACCGGTCCATCGACCGGGCGCTCGAGCAGGTGCGGGCGACCGCGCCGGCCACGCTCGACGCGGCGCGGACCGTGGGCCGGTCGGCGCTCCCGTCCACCGTCCGCGGCCTGCTCTTCCACGCGGCCGAGCACGCCCAGCGGCACGTGGGCCAGGTGATCACGACGGCGAAGGTGGTCCGCGCGTCCGGCGTTCCCGCATAACGCGACTTCCGCGGCACTCTCACGCTCCCGAGGACTCCTCCCCATGACCGCTGGGCAAGGCTCCACCGGCAACGTCATCGCGGCCCTCTGCAGCTTCTTCGTGCCCGGCCTCGGCCAGCTCATTCAGGGGCGGCCCATTCGAGCCCTCGTGCACTTCGTGCTCGCCGGCCTGCTCTGGATCGTCCTGCTCGGCTGGGTCGTGCACCTCTGGTCGATCCTCGACGCTGCCCTGTGGAAGCCGAAGGCGGCGTGAGCGCGGCGACCTAACGACAGCCGCCCGACGGGTGCAGCCGGTCGCGCGCGCCGCCCTGCTGGTGCAGGGGACGTACTACGTTCTCACTGGTGTGTGGCCGCTGGTCGCCATGTGGAGCTTCGAGCTCGTCACCGGCCCCAAGACCGACGACTGGCTCGTGCGGATGGTCGGCCTGCTCGCCGCCAGCATCGGCCTGACGCTGCTCGCCGCCGCCCGGCGCCGGCGGGTGACGCCCGAGGTGCGCCTGCTCGCCGTCGCGAGCGCGCTCAGCTTCGCGGCCATCGACTTGGTGTACGCGCTCACGGGCCGCATCTCGGCCGTCTACCTGCTGGATGCGGCGGTCGAGCTGCTGTTGGCCGCGGCCGTCGGGCTCACGCGGGGAGCGGCACCGAACGATGACGTCCCACGCCGCTCCGGCCCCGGCGCCGCGCACCGCTGATGGCCGCCCCCTCTCGTTCGAGCCGTCCGACGTCACCTCCGGACCGCTCGAGCCCCCGCAAGCCGACGAGGGCCGAGGTGCTCGCGTGCGTGGGCAAGCGCGTGCCCGACGTGATCGCGCCCGGACTGCGGGCGCTGTTCTGCGGCATCAACCCGAGCCTCTACTCGGCGGCGGTGGGCCACCACTTCGCGCGCCCTGGCAACCGGTTCTGGCCGACGCTGCACGCCGCCGGGTTCACGGAGCGCGTGCTCTCGCCGTTCGAGGACGGCGAGCTCCTGGCGCGCGGCTACGGGGTCACGAACGTGGTCGAGCGCGCGACGGCCACGGCGGCGGAGCTCTCGCCAGCGGAGCTGGTGGCGGGCGGGCGCCGACTCGCCAGGCGCGTGCGGCGCTACAAGCCGCGCGTGCTCGCGGTGCTCGGGATCAGCGCCTACCGCACCGCGTTCGGCCGACCGGACGCTGCGCTCGGACCGCAGCCTCACACCGTGGGCGGCGCGCGCGTGTGGGTCCTCCCGAACCCGAGCGGCCTGAATGCCCACTACCAGCTCGCTGATCTGGCCCGGCTCTTCCGCGCACTGCGTGTCGCGGTGGAGTAAACTGCGGCTCTCGGCTCTCGGCTACTGCGGGACGGGCAGGAGGACCTCCCTCGTGCCGAGGGGTTCCTCGTAGACGCCCCAGCCGAGCGCCGAGGGCCGAGAGCCGAGAGCCGCAGTTCAGCGTCCCCAGCATTGCGCTCGTACGCTTTCGGGCCAAGCTTGACACTACCCTCCACTCCCCACTCTCCACTCCCCACTCTCCCATGCGCTCCGCCCTTTCGCTCGCCGCGCTCCTCGCCGTCGTATCGACGCCCGCGATGATTCCGGGGCTCGCTGCGCAGGCGCCCGCCACGTCACCCGCAGCCGGTGCTGCTCGCGGGCGCGTGCTGCCCGCCGCCGTCCAAATCGCCTCGGCCACGGCCGCCGCGCCGGGCGAGATGCGTGAGGGCGCCACGGTGCTCGGCTACACTGCAGACAGCCGGCTCACGACACTGCGTGCCGGCACGGGCGAGATGGTCTGCCTGGCCAGCGACCCTGCCCGCGACGACTTCCACGTCGCGTGCTACCACAAGTCGCTCGAGCCGTTCATGGCCCGCGGGCGCGAGCTGCGCGCCAAGGGGATGAGCCGAGCGGTGGCGGACAGCGCGCGGACGGCGGAGATCAGGGCGGGCACGCTGAAGATGCCGGCGCAGCCGGCCGCGCTGTACAGTCTCACCGGGCCAGCCACGAGCGTCGACGCGACGACGGGCGCTGTGACAGGGGCGCGGCCGCTCTACGTGGTGTACATCCCATTCGCCACGGCCGAGTCGACCGGGCTGTCGGCGACGCCGGCGCGCGGGACGCCGTGGATCATGTTCGCGGGAACGCCGAAGGCGCACATCATGTTCACGCCGGAGATGTAGGGCAGCTGGGATCGTAGCGCCTTCAGCGTGGGTACGTCCGGCAGGTGCGTACCGGGGCGATGGCGAGGAAGCGGCTCAGCGCACTTGCCCGACAATCGGGGCGCCCCTACGTTGGAAAACCCGCCCCGACGCGTCGGACGCCGCCCCGCCGCCGGCCCGACGCCCCGCGCCGGAGCCCCTCCGCCAGAGGAGGTGCGCCGTGCGTCCGCGCCACGTTCCACGCTCCGTGCTGTCCCTGCTCGTCGCCGCGTCTACCGTCGGTTGCGCCGACGTGCCACCGACGGCGCCCGCCGCGCTCCCCGCCGGCGTGGATCCCCGACTTCCGGTGGTCGTGGCCGACGCCGCGGCCCCGGGCGGCGGGCCCGCCGCGGGGCGGCCGTCCGTCGTCGCCGCGTCCCGCGCCGGCGCGGCCGGCATTATTCTCCCGCCGCCGGTCCCCCTCAGCGCCTTCTCGGTCCAGTTCAACGGGTACGCCATCAACAACGCCGGGCAGGTCGCCGGGCTGGGCGTGCTGGATGGCCTCGAAGCTCACCTCTTCCTCTGGAGCCCTGAGCACGGCTTGGAAGACCTCGGCACCCTCGGCCGAATGTCCACCGAGGGGGAATTCGGCATTAACGACGCCGGACACATCGTCGGGGAGAGCGACGATCACGCCTTCCTCTGGACTCGGGAGCGGGGTATGGAAGATCTCGGCACCCTCCCCGGCGGATCCTTCAGCGTCGCGACCGACATCAACAACGCCGGGCAGGTCGTCGGTCGGAGTTTCCAGCCGGGGATTGGTTTCCATTGGTTCCTCTGGACTCGGGAGCGCGGGATGCAGGACCTCCGCGCCGTCGTCGGCGAGGACGCCATCGCGACCGCCATCAACGACGCGGGAGCGATCGTCGGGGGGGCTCACGGTCACGCCTTCTTGTGGACACCCGAGCAGGGGATGCGAGACCTCGGCGTCTTACCCGGCGGCTCATTCAGCATCGCGACGGCGGTCAACAACGCCGGGCAGGTCGCCGGACAGAGCGACACGGAGGGCGGCACCCAGCGAGCGTTCCTCTGGACCCCGGAGCGCGGGATGGAGGACCTCGGCGCCCTCATGAGCGGGGGGCCCAGCACGGCCTACGGCATGAACGACGACGGGCTGGTCGTCGGCGCGAGCGACATGCGCTGCTGCAACCCGGACCTCGGCGAAGATGGCATTGTCCAGAACGCGCCCTTCGTCTGGCACCGCGGCACGGGGATGGTGCGACTGCCACCGCCTCGCGCAAACTCCGGGACGGCGTTCGCGGTGAACAACAGCGGCCAGATGACGGGCGAGGTGACGGGCGGGGGGGTAACAGGGGGGGTACTCTGGACGGTACGGGTGACCAATGTCGGCGCCCCAGCCGTGGATCACGTTGCGGCGGCCGTCCTGCCGCCGGGCGTGATGCCCGGCCTGAGTGGCGTCTGGCTTCGCGTGCGGCTCAACGACCCCGGCGACGCCGGCCGGTGGAACTGGGAGATCGACTGGGGGGACGGCATCGTCACCACGCCTACGGAGATAGCGTACACCGGCGAGTTCGCCTTCCTCCGGTCGGCGCAGTACAGGGGGCCGGGCCCGCACACCATCCGCGCGACGGCCACCGACCCAGATGGCGTCACGAGCGCCCCGGCGGTGACGGTCGTGCCGTAGCCGCCCCTCGCGCGCGGGGGCCACGCCGCGCAGCGGGTGTGTCCAAAGTGTGTCCCCGCGCCCGGCGAAATCCGGCGGAATCCCGCGTCGATCCGGCGATTCCGCCGCGTCCTCCGCAGTGGAGCGGCGAAGATCGCCGACTTGTTAGGTGCCCGACACGTCCACGCCGGACATGCGGTAGAACGGCGAAGAAGCAGCGGTACCTTAAGGCGCTCGCTTCCGACCTCGCCACCACCTCGGCGCCCAGCGCTTCGAGCGCGAGGTGCGGCTGGGAGCGCGACTCCAGCACCCGCCAGATTCCAGGTTACAGTCGAGGCGCAAGACTCGCTGCCCGCGAGCACCGCAGCGATTCCGTGGGAGCACCTGGTCGCAGGTCGCTCGGGGTCGGAGATTGCGGTGCGGCCGGTAGCACACGGCGCCGCTCCGGCCGTAGGCGTCGGCGCCCCAGCAGTACGCCGCGCCGCGCACCGCTCGGGGCCGTTCCCCCCTCACTCCCAGCGGAATACCTTCGCCGAAAGCGCGGTGAAGAGCAGGAAGTAGAGCGCCAGCGCCCCGACGTCGCCCACGTGCGCCGACCACGCGTCGCCGCGTGCGATTCCCTTGAGCAGCGCGACCGCGAAGGTGAGCGGCAGATAGCGGAGCGGCGCCGGCACCATCTCGACCGGCACGGCGAGCCCCGACACCGCGAGCATCGGGTAGAGCGTGAACGCCGCCACCGGCTGCGCGAGGCGCGCGGTGGGGACGACGCTCGCGATGAGGAAGCCGATGGAGAGGATGCTCAGCGTCGTGACGAGGAGCGCGACCGCGAACGACGCGGCCGGCAGCTGCGTGTCGGCCGGCACGTAGCGCCGGCCGACGAGGATCATCAGCGTCACCGTCACCGCCGTGAAGAAGAGCTTCACGAGCACGTGCGCCAGCAGGATCGTGTGCGGCCGGAGCGGCGTCGCCCGCAGGCGCTTGAGGATGCCGCCCTCGCGGTAGATCGACACGACGGAGACGAGCGAGAGTACGGCGCTCACCGCGATCAGCATCGCCGCGAGGACCGGCAGGTCGGGACGCGTGGCGGTGCCGCGCGCGAGGGCGGTCGACACCGACGGCCCGCCGCGCGCGACCATGTACTCCGTGACGCGCCCGACCACGACGAACACGACCACCGGCACGAGGGTGCCTAGCGCGCCGAGCGGCTCGCGGAGAAAGATCCGGATCTCGACCCAGGTGAGCCGCCAGAGGCCGCGGAGCATGGGCGGCGTCAGGCGCGGATCGAGTGGCCGGTCACCTCGAGGAACACGTCCTCGAGCGTCGGCAGCACGGTGCGGAACGTGGTGACCGGAATCCGCTCGTCCGAGAGGCAGCGGATCACCGCCGTCACGAGGTCGTCGCCGGTGCCGCGGATCGTGTAGCGCTCGCCGTCGCGTTCCACCGTCCTGACGTGCGGGATGGCGCGGAAGTGCGCGGCCGCGTCCGGCAGGCCCGTGTCCAGCACCACCGTGCGCTGCGGGCAGTGGCGGCGCACGAGCGCCTCGGGCGTGCCCATGTCCACGATCCGTCCGTGGTCGATGATCGCGACGCGGTCGCAGAGGCGCTCGGCTTCCTCCATGAGATGCGTCGTCAGGAACACTGTCTTCCCGCGCGCGCGGATGCCACGCACCAGCCCCCAGATGGTAAGTCGCGCCTGCGGGTCGAGCCCCGTCGTCAGCTCGTCGAGGAACACCACCTCCGGGTCGTTCACGAGGGCGAGCGCGATGAAGAGCCGTTGCTTCTGTCCGCCCGAGAGGGTCATGAACCGCGCGTCGCGCCGCTCGGCGAGGCCGAGCTGCGCGAGCAGCCGGTCGCCGTCGGCCGCGGGGCGGCGGTAGAGCGACGTCCAGAGCCCGATCGCCTCGCGCACCGTGATGCGCTTCTGGAGCTGGGCTTCCTGGAGCTGCACGCCGATGCGCTGCTGCAGCGCGTACGCGTCGCGGCGCGGGTCGAGGCCGAGCACCGAGATCCGACCGCGGTCCGGCGTGCGCAGCCCCTCGACGCACTCCATCGTCGTCGTCTTCCCCGCGCCGTTCGGGCCGATGAGCCCGAAGATCTCGCCGTCGCGCACGTCGAACGAGACGTCGTCCACAGCGACCATGGCGCCGTACGTCTTGCGGCAGCCGGAGACTCGGATGACGGGCGGCGTCGGCGTTGACGATGACATGCGCCGCCAACATGGCGCGGGGCGCGCGTCGCGGGTAGGGGCGACCACGGCGTCGTCGCCGGCGGTGGGCTGCGGGTGGCGCATGCTGCCGCGCGAGTACCCGCCATGGCCGACAGTTTCTAGGGCGTGTGCAACCCTGGTCTTGTGCTGCCGGCGCGGGACGCACGCGCCGCCGGCCCGGCGCGCTGACTCCCGAGCCGGGCCGGGTCGTTCGCGTCGGGCGGGGCGCGCCCGGCGCCCCGCCCGCGGCGGGCGACGTCGTCGGGCTACTTCGTGAACTGGAAGTCCGCCTGGTGCTCCGTGCCGTCGCTCAGGCGCACCGTGAGCCGGCGGCAGGAGGACGCCCACGCCTTGTCGGTCACCCAGGCGTACGTGTAGGTGTCCGTCGCCGCGTCGTACGTCAGCCCGCTGCGCCCCACACTCGCCGTCTGCTCGATGGGGTCGGGCGTCTGGCCGAGCGCGCACGCGATCCCTGCCGACGTGGGGGCGCCCGCGAGCACGCCGAGCCCGCGGTCGCCGCCGAGGCTGAACTTCACCGGGATCGCGCTCCCCGCCTTGGCCTTGTTGAGCGCCGGCAGGTTGTCCACCGGCTGCAGGAAGCCGCCGAAGGGGAAGGTGACCGCCACCGGCACCGGCTGCCACGCCGGCTGCAGGTCCTCCGTCGGGTCGCTGGTGAGCCGGGTCTGGTCCGACCCGTCGGCTTCCATCACGTAGATGTCGAGGTTGGGCATCTCCCCGCCGTCGTGGCCAGCCTCAGGGTCCGCCGGGATGAGCGTGCGGTCGCGCGCGCTCGTGAACGCGATCTTCGTCCCGTCCGGCGACCACGCCGGGTAGACATCGGCGTCGGGATGGGTGGTGAGCCTCGTCAGCGCGCCGGTCGCCAGGTCGAGCACGTAGATGTCGCTGACGGGCAGGCCGAAGAAGCTGCCGGAGCCGGGGCTCGCGCCGTCGCGGTCGCTGGCGAAGGCGATCTTCGTCCCGTCGGGCGACCAGGCCGGCTCGAGGTTCACGCGCGAGCTGCCGGCCGTGAGGTTCCTCGGGCTCGTCCCGTCGGCGTTCATGACGTGGACGTCCCAGGCACCCGTTGAGGTGTCGTAGCGGGCAAAGGCGATCTTGCCGTTCGCCGCGAGGGCCGCGGGGCTGCTCAGGGTGAGGGCGGCGGACCCCGCCGCGGGCGTGCCGGGCGCCGTCGCGCGGTCCGGCGAGCACGCGGCCAGTGCGACCGTCGTGAGAGTGGCGCCGAGGGCGAGCGTTGGGATCGGGCGCGAGATCGCCGGGCGGCGGGCGGGGTGGAGGGGGGCGTGGGACATGGCGGGGCTCCTGGTGTGCGGCGCGTGGGGCGCGGGTGGCGCGTGCTGGAACGTCTCACCCCCGCCCTACGCAGCGCCCCCGCGAAACCCGCCACGGCCGGGGCGCGGCCGTGAGGAACACCGCTCCTGCCACGTGAGCGCCTGCCCAATGCCGAGCCGCTGCAGGTTTACCACGCGGTGCGCCGCGTCCAGGGCGCGCACGGACTCCGTCGCGGGGCCGGGACGCGGGCTACGTCGGGTGACGTATGGGCGGGCCACGGCGGGGCGTGTAGCGTCGGGTCGTCCGCCGGCGCCGGGCCGGACGATCGCGGCGCGGCGTAGTGGGCGTTAGGCCGACCCGCATCCAGGAGCGAGCGCAATGCCGAAGCCGTCCCCCGCATCCGCCCTGGCCGTGCAGCGCGCCGCCGCGGCGGCGGTGGCGCTGGCCCTCTCGGCCCTCGTGCTGTACATGGTCGGGCGGGAGCTCGCCCGGCCCGACGCCGCCAGCGTCATCCTCACGGCGGTCATCTACGCGCCGGTTGCCGCCGTGGCGCTCGTGTGCGCGTGGTTCGCCCTCCGCGGCCACGTGGAGGAGAGCCGGGCCGAGATGCGGGCGGGCTGCGCGACGGGGGCGGTCGTCGGCGCGGTGGGGCTCGTCGCCGGCGTCCTCGGCCCGGCGATCCTCACGCCGGACTCGAACCAGGGCCCGCTGCTCGGCATCTTCGTCACCGGACCGCTCGGGGCGGTCGCTGGGACGCTGATCGGGATCGTCGCACGCCGGGCGCGTCGAAAGCCGCCGCGGTGAGGGCGGCGGCGCGGGAGGACCGATCGTGCTCCAACATTCGAGGTTCACACTGGGGCTTCTCGCACTAGCGACGCTCCCGGCGGTGACTCAGGCCCAAGCGGTGGGTCCCGCCGCCCGGCGTGCGGCGGTCGAGCGCCTCCGGCCCCGGGCACTGGTGCGCGTCCACACGGTGGCGGGCGATAGCTTCTACGGCCGGCTGCTCAGTACCGCGGGGGATACGATCGTCCTCACCGCGCCCGCGCCCGCCGAGCGCCGCGTGGTCGCGCTCGGCGACGTCGCGGCGCTGGACGTACAGCGCGGGACGTACGCTGACGCTGGTGCACTCGCGGGATTTGTGGCCGGGGCGGCCCTCGGAGGCGCCGCGATTTCCGGCCTGGCGGCGGGCGAGAGCGGGGGCTCGGGCGCCACCGTCTTCGGGCTGGTGGCGGGGGTCATCACCGGCGGGACCATCGGGGGCGTGGTAGGGAGTCTGTTCGGTGCCACCATTCCCCGATGGCGGCGCCTCCATCGTTAGCGGCGCGTGTAGCGGCGCTGCGGACCTAGGAGCCTGGGGTGCGGGTGCCGCAGCCGGCGCGCCTGTCAGGTGGACTCCCTGAAGCGTGCTCGCGCGGTCCACTGTTTGTCGCGGGCCCGATTGCCGTTCGCGTCGGGCGCCGCGCGAGACTGCGCAGGGACACCAGAGGCCCGTTACGCAGCCCCGCAGCGCGCCTCATATGCGAGCTCTCCGCACCGTGACGCAGGTGTGTCCAAACTGTGTCCCACATCCGGCGAAACGCGGCGGACTCCCGAGAAGATGCGGCGATTCCGCCGCTTTTCCTGCTCTGAAGCGGCGAACTTCGCCGACTTGTTAGGCACCTGGTACGTTCACGCCGGACATGCGGTGAGCACGCGCCCGATCAGGGGGCGTGCCCGCGGTCGACTTGCGGCAGGAGTAGACACACCGCGCGGCCGTAGCTCGCGCCGGCCGACCCGCGGGGCGGGGTGATCCACTCCGGCGGCGCAGCTTTCTCCCCGAGGACCGTGCCGCCCTCCCCCAGCACGCTCACGCGGTGCGTTCGCAGGTCGACGACGCCGCCGTTCGCCACCGCGGCGCAAAAGACGTCCTGGTCGAAGAGAAGCGCGCGTCCGCCCCGGTCCCACAGCTCCGCGTTCCCCGCCGTGCGACGCGGGTACTGGAAGCGGAGCCGCACGCGGTACGTCGTACCGGCCCTCCGGTCGCTCGCCTTGGTGTAATTGACCGTATCGACCGCGACCTCCACGCCGTCGATTTCGTCGAGCGCGGCCCATAGTGCCTCGACGGCGGGCGCCTGGGCCCTTGTCTCGGTGGTACCGAGCGCGAGGCCGAGCAGAAGGGGCCACGCGCCGAGCCGGAGGGGGCCGCGAGCCGTGACGCGTCTCGTTAGGCGCGTGCCGAAGAAGCGGTGCGACGCCCAGGCCGGCTGCGCGACGGGGGCGTCATCGGAAGTCACGGTGTGGCCAGCGGACGCCGCCCGCGCGGCCGGATCGGCACCCGGCGACCGGGCGGCACCCTGAGTGGCAGGGCCGCCGGAACCGAGTCGGCCCGGAGCCTGGCCAGCACGCGTCGCAGCGAGTCGTTCTCCACCCGGAGCGCCTGAGCCTCGGCCCGGGCGACCCGCGCGCTGTCGGCCACCGCGGCGGCCGCCGCTTCCCGCGCTCTGCCCGCCGCGAGGCCTCGGACCGAGGCGAAGCCCAGACCGGCCGCGACGCCGGCCAGCCCCGCGGCCACCCACACGCGCCGGATGCGCCAGGGCGACGGGGTGGTCGCCGCCCGAGCTCGCGCGTCTGGTGCCGGCGATGGCGCCACGTCAGTCACACGTACCCCCAAACACGAGTCGTCCCATCGAATCTCTCGTCGGGCTGGTCTCCTGGCACTCGTCGGCCCGCTGCAATCTGACCGGCTACGCCCACCAACGCGAGCCCGGCCGGTGCGGCGAACGGTGGGCGCGCTCCGACACCTGCCCTGGTGCACCGACCACGGCGCGTGCATCGTTGCGCGTGAGCAGCTACCCCGCCATCTACGCCGTCGTGCGGCGCATCCCGCCGGGCCGGGTGGCGACGTACGGTCAGGTCGCCGCGCTTGCCGGGGTCTCCGGCCAGGCTCGCCTCGTCGGCTACGCGCTCAACGCGCTCGCCGACACGAGCTCGCTGCCGTGGCACCGGGTGATCAACGCGCAGGGGCGGGTGAGCCCGCGTGCCGGGGAGCCGGGCGGGAGCGTGCTGCAGCGGATTCGACTCGAGCGCGAGGGCATCGAGTTCGACGCGCGCGGGCGCGTGTCGCTGGAGCGCTTCGGCTGGCGGCCGCGCGGCGGGGCGGGGCAGCGCCCGCGGGCCCACGGTGCCCGGCGCGGCCGCGTCGGCGGCTCGAGCCCCGACGGCACCTAACGCGGGAGCGGTGCATGGGTGAACGCGTGCGGGACTGGCTGCGCCTCTGGTTCACCTTCGAGCGGCGCGTCGGGCGCCGCGAGTACCTGGCGAGCGGCGTCGGCCTCGCGCTGCTCAAGTACGCCGGCGACGCGCTGCTCGTGTGGACGGCCACCGGACGCCTCTGGACCCCGGCCGACTACCTGAGCCCCGTCCATTCGGTGGTGTCGGTGCGGCTGGCCCACGCGCCCCCCTACCTCCTCCCGGCGATGGCGGTGTGGGCGGTGCCGTTCCTCTGGATCGGCGTGAGCATGAGCATGCGGCGGGCACTCGACGCGGGCACCTCGGCGTGGACCGCGCTGCTCTTCTTCGTGCCGTACCTGAGCTACGCGTTCATGGCGGCCATGAGCGTCGTGCCGAGCGATCCGTCCGTCCGGCCCGTGCCGGAGCCGCGGCGCCCGGACGACCGGCGCCTGCCGGGCGCGCTCCTCGCCGTCGCGGCCGGCGCCGCCGTGGGCCTCGGCATGATCGCCTTGAGCGTGTACACGCTCGCGAGCTACGGGATCTCGCTCTTCCTCGGCACCCCGTTCGTCGTCGGCGCGCTCACGGCGTTTCTGTTCAACCGCCGCTACCCGGCCACGATGCTCGAGACGCAGGAGGTCGTGCTCATGACGCTCGCCTGCACGGGCGGTGCGCTGCTCGCGACCGCGGCCGAGGGGGCGCTCTGTCTGCTCATGGTGCTCCCCCTGGCGGTCCTCCTGGGCGCCCTGGGCGCGGTGCTCGGCCGGCGCATCGCCCGGCACGACCCCGGCCCCGCCGCGCACGCCGCCATCGCCGTGCTCGTGCTGCCGATGTCGGCCGCCTTCGACGTGGGCCGCCCGGCGGCCGGCTTCCGTGAGGTGCGCTCGGCGGTCGTCGTCGACGCGCCGCCCCACGTGGTGTGGCGGCACGTCGTGTCGTTCCCGCCGCTCCCGGAGCCGTCGGCACTCGTCTTCCGCATGGGCATCGCCTACCCGCAGCGGGCCCGGCTCGTGGGGCAGGGCGTCGGCGCGGTGCGCTACTGCGTGTTCTCCACCGGGCCGTTCGTCGAGCCGATCACGCGGTGGGAGCCCGGCCGGCGGCTCGCCTTCGACGTCGCCTCGCAGCCGCCGGCGCTCGAGGAGTGGAGCCCGTACGCGCGCGTCACCCCGCCGCACCTGCACGACTACTTCCGCGCCCGGCGCGGCGAGTTCCGCCTCGTGCCGCTCCCCGGCGGTCGCACGCGCCTCGAAGGGAGTACGTGGTACGAGATGCGGATCTTCCCCGAAGCGTACTGGGTCCTCTTCGCCGACGCCCTCGTGGCCCGCATCCACCACCGCGTGCTCGAGCACGTCCGGAGCGCTGCGGAAAGTGACGGGTGACCAGTGGCGAGTGGCAAGAGCTGCGGATGCTCGCCACTCGCCACTGGTCACCCGTCACTCGCTCTCACTCCGCCCGCAGCGCGACGTTCGGGTCGACGCGGGTCGCCCGCCAGGCGGGGACGACGCTCGCGGCGACGGCCACCAGGAGGAGCGCCGCGCTCACGAGCGCGAGCACTGCGGGATCGTGCGCCGACACTCCGTACAGCAGACTGCTCACCCACCGGCCGGCGACGAGCGCGACGACGAGGCCGACGACGGTGCCGGCCGCGGCCACGCGCAGTCCCTCGCCGACGACGAGGCGCAGCACGTTCGCTCGGCTCGCGCCGAGCGCGACGCGGAGTCCCATCTCCGGCGTGCGCTGGACGACCGTGTACGCCAGCACGCCGTAGAGCCCCACCGCGGCGAGCACGAGCGCCAGTGCGCCGAACGCGGTGAACAGGCTCGCGCCGAGCCGCCACGGCCGCACCGACGGCGCCACCAAGTCGCGGAGCGGCTGCACCTCCACGAAGTGGAGCCGCGGCGCGACGGCGAGCACCTCCCGCCGAACCGCCCGCACCACCGCCGACGGGTCGCCGGTCGACCGCACGAACAGCACGCGGAAGGGCCCGTCCCACTGGCGTTGGGCGAGTGGGACGTAGTACTGCATGGCGGGCTCGGGGCGGATCTCTCTCCACCGAGTGTCCTGGGCGACTCCGACGATCGTCGTGCAGGGGATGGTGTCACTGTCCCCGACGCGCATGCACTGGCCGAGCGGGTTCCGGCCGGGCCAGACGACGCGCGCCATCGTCTCGTTCACGACCGCCACGCGCGGCGCGCCGAAGCGGTCGGCCTCCGTGAAGCCGCGCCCGCGGACGATGCGCGTGCCCACGGTGCGGAAGTAGTCCGCGGTCACGCCGTTCAGCAGCGGCCCGCCCGAGGGGAGCGTCGGGCTGGAGTCACGGCCCGGCACGCGCACGTCGACGGTGATCCGCGTGTAGAGCGGCGCGGTGATGGCGAGGCTCGCCCCGCTCACGCCGGGCAGCGCCCGCACCCGCTCGTACGCGCGCTCGTACAGCGCCGGCAGCTCCTCGCTCGTGTAACCGGCCGGGAGCGGGTTCAGGTCGACCAGCAGCACGCGTTCGACGTCGTAGCCCAGGTCGTCGTGCGTGACGTTGCGCAGGCTGCGCACGAAGAGGCCCGCGCCGGCCAGCAGCACGAGCGACAGCGCCGCCTGGCCCACGAGCAGCAGCGTGCGGGTGCGCGACCGCTGGAAGCTCCCCTCGCGCGCGCCCGCCTTGAGCGCCCCAGTCAGGTCGGGTCGGCTGGCGTGCGCGGCGGGCACGAGCCCGGCGAGGAGCCCGGTGAGGAGCGCCGCGCCCGCGGTGAAGGCGAGCACTCGCGGGTCGGCGAGCGCGCCGGGCCACGCCACGTCGGGGAGCAGGACGGCGCGCACGAGCCCCTCGCCCCAGCGCGCGACGAGGAACCCCGCCGCCCCGCCGAGCAGCGCGAGCACGACGCTCTCCAGCACGAGCTGCCTGACGAGTCGGGCCCGGCCGGCGCCGAGGGCGACGCGCAGCGCGATCTCGCGCCGCCGGCGCATGGCGCGGGCGAGGAGCAGGTTGGCGACGTTCGCGCAGGCGATCAGCAGCACGAGGACCGAAACGCCCGCGAGCCACGTCGCCACGCGCGAGTCGTTCGTCCGCTCCGGCCCGCGCTCGCGCTGCACGGGGCCGACGGTGACGCGCGGCCGCAGCCGCGCGACCTCGGCGGCCGACTCGGGCTTCGGCCCGGCCGCCCGCCAGCGGCGGTACGCGAGCGAGAGCTCGGCCTCCGCCTGCTCGTCGCGCACGCCCGGCGCCAGGCGCCCGACGATCTCGACCCACCCCAGATCGCGCACCTGGTGCCACGGCAGCCGCCCGGTGGAGTCGGCCAGGCGGAGGTAGGGGCCGGCGATCTCGTTCGACGCGACGCTGATCGGCAGCCACACGTCCACGCGGCGGAGGTCCACGCCGGAGAAGCCCGGCGGGGCGACGCCCACGACCACGTAGTCGCGGTTCAGAATCCGGAGCGCGCGCCCGAGCACCGCGCGGTCCCCGCCGAACTCGCGCTGCCACATCTCGTAACCGAGGACGGCGAGCGCCGTCCCGAGCGGCGGGCGGTCCTCGTCGGGCGTGAAGAACCGGCCGAGGTGCGGGCGCACGCCGAGCGCCGGGAAGAACTCGGCGCTCACCGCGGCGGCGGGGATCTCGCGCGCGTCGGCGCCGGTGCCGAACACGACCTCGCGGAAGTCGAACGCGGCGAGGCGCGCGAACGCGTGCGTCCCGTCGCGCAGCGCCGCGAACAGGGCGTAGCTCGTCGTGGCGCCGGCCTGCTCGGCGCCGTCCACCGTGGTCGCGAAGTACACCCGCCGCACCCGGCCGGCGTCCACGACGTGCGGGGGCGGGCGGAGCATCAGCCGGTCGACGACGCCGAACATCGTCGCGTTGGCGCCGACGCCGAGCGCCATCGTCAGCACCACGCCCGCCGCGAAGCCCGGCTGCCGCCGGAACCCGCGCAGCGTGTACCGGAGGTCGTGCCGCACGCCGTCCCACCACTCGGCGCGCCGCTCGAGCCCCACGCGCTCCCGGTCGACCTCGCCCATGGCCTCGCTCCAGCGTCGAACGTCCCCGAACCGCCGGAGCGCCTCGGCGCGCGCCGCCTCGGGCGGCCACCCGCGCGCCACGAGCTCCTCGGCCCGCAGGTGCAGGTGGAACGACACTTCACTGTCCACGTCGTCGGCGATGCGTGCCGCCGGCCGCCCCGACGCGGCGAGCCGGAAAGCGCGACGAATGCCGTCGGGAAGGCGCACCGTGCGCGACATCGTCGGCCCCGGGCTCAGGCCGTGCGCAGGGCGGCGAACACCGCCTCGGCGTATCGCGTCCACGCCGCCGTCTTGACCCCGAGCTGCTGGCGGCCGAGGCGCGTCAGCGTGTAGTACTTCGCGCGCCGGTTGGCGTCGGAGAGACCCCACTCGCTCGCCAGCCACCCCTTCCGCTCGAGCCGGTGCAGCGCGTGGTAGAGCGCCCCCTCCTCGATCTGCAGCGCGTCGTTCGTCGCGTCGCCGATCCACCGGGCCACCTCGTAGCCGTGGCGCGGGCCCCAGGCGAGCGCCTTGAGGACCAGCACGTCGAGCGTCCCCTTGAGCAGCTCCAGCTCCTCGTCGCGCACGCATTCCCCTGAATGATTCAGGGAGAACGTGGCGCGCGGGGCGCCCGGCGTCAAGATGGTACGCCCGCCGCTCTCCCGCATCCAGCGTGCACGCGTCATCATTCGGGCAGCCTCACCGAGTGACGTACATGACCGCCCAACCCCTCCCGGGCGAGCACGACGGCGCAACTGGCGCCGCCGAGCCGCGCTCCCGTGCCGCTGCCGTGGCGGCCGCCGTCTTCTCCGTCACCATCTTCGTCAACGCCGCGCTCCTCTTCACGCTGGAGCCGATGTTCACGAAGATGGTGCTGCCGCTGCTCGGCGGGACGCCGTCGGTCTGGAACACGTGCCTGCTCTTCTTCCAGATCATCCTGCTCGGCGGCTACCTCTACGCCCACGTCGCCGAGGAGCGGCTCGGGCCGCGAGCGCAGGCCGGCGTGCACCTGGCGCTCGTCGCGCTCGCGGCCGTCGTCCTGCCGGTCGCCGTCCCGGCCGGGTGGCAGCCGCCGGACGGCGGGTCGCCGGTGCCGTGGCTGCTCGCGGCGCTCGCCGTGGGGCTGGGGCTCCCGTTCTTCGCCCTCTCGGCGGGCGCGCCGCTGCTCCAGCGGTGGTTCGCGCGCACGAGCCACCCCGATGCGGCCGACCCGTACTTCCTCTACGCCGCGAGCAACGCCGGCAGTCTGGTCGCCCTGCTCGCCTACCCGCTCCTCCTCGAGCCCACCCTCCGCCTCACGGAGCAGAGTCGGGCCTGGGCCGTCGGCTATGGCGTGCTGGCGCTGCTGCTCGTCACGTGTGCGTTGCTCGCACTCGGCGCCCGGGCCCGGGCGGAGCCCGTGCTCGGGCTCGCGGAGCGTGCGGCTCCCGGTGCCGTTCGTACCTACGGTCTCGGTGCGCCGGGCGCCGTGGCGGAGCGCTCGCCCGCGCTCGGATGGCGGCGCGTCGCGCGATGGGTCCTGCTCTCGTTCGTGCCGTCCAGCCTCCTCCTCGGCGCCACCGCGTACATCACCACCGACGTCGCGTCGATCCCGCTGCTCTGGGTCATCCCACTCGCACTCTACCTGCTCTCGTTCGTGCTGGTGTTCGCGCGACGGCGGTTGTTCCCGCACGACTTGATGCTCCGCGCGCAGGCCATCGTGATCGCGCCGCTCGCGGTGATGATGCTCGGCGGCACGACGCGCCCGCTCTGGCTGCTCGCCGCCGTGCACTTGCTCGTCCTGTTCACCACCGCCATGGTCTGCCACGGCGAGCTGGCGGCGACACGCCCGTCTGCCGACCGGCTGACCGAGTTCTATCTCTGGATGTCCGTGGGCGGCGTGCTCGGGGGCGCCTTCAACGTCCTCGTCGCGCCGGCGCTGTTCAGCAGCGTCGTCGAGTACCCGCTCGTGCTCGTCCTCGCCTGCTTGCTGCGGCCGGCGGCGCCGCCGCCGCCGGCCGCCGCCGACGAGCCCCTGGTCGGCGGCGGTGGTGCGAGGCCCTGGTGGCGGCGGTGGCGCCCGCACGCCGCGGTCCTCGACGTCCTGCTCCCGCTCCTGCTCTTCGCGCTCGTCGTCGCGATGTTCCAGCCCGCGCTCTTGCCGGGGTGGTTCGCCGGCGGGAAGGTGGCGGGCGGCCGCATCATCGGGGCGTGGGGTGCGGCGGGCGTCCTCTGCATCCTGTTCCGCAACCGCCCGTTGCGCTTCGCCCTCGGCGTGGCGGCGATCATCGTCGGCGGGTACGTGGGGCGGCTCACCACGGTGGACGACACGCTGCTGCGCGCGCGCAGCTTCTTCGGCGTCTACAAGGTGCGGGGGGACTCGACGTTCCGCATACTCGTCAACGGGACGACGATGCACGGGGCGCAGCTCCTGGCCGCCAAGTACCGGCGCGAGCCGCTCACGTACTACCATCGCGAGGGGCCGCTCGGGCAGCTCTTCGCGTCGGTCATGGACGCCCGCCCCGCCCGCCGCGTTGCCGTCGTGGGACTCGGCGCCGGCACCACCGCCTGCTACGCGCGGCCCGGCGACCAGTGGACGTTCTACGAGATCGACCCGATCGTCGAGCGCATCGCCCGCAACCCGCGCTTCTTCACCTACCTGCGCGACTGCGCGCCCGACGCCCGGGTGGTGCTCGGCGACGCGCGCCGCTCGTTGGTGGGGGCGCCGGACGGCGGCTACGACCTGATCCTGCTCGACGCCTTCAGCTCCGACGCCATCCCGGTGCACCTGATGACGCGGGAGGCGCTCGCGCTGTACCTCCGCAAGCTCGCGCCCGGCGGCCTCGTCGCCTTCCACATCAGCAATCGTCACCTCGATCTCCGGCCCGTGGTCACCGAGCTCGCCCGCGACGCCCGGGTGGCCGGCGCGGTGGGCGGCGACGTACAGTTCACGGCTCTGCAGAACCGCATGCTCAAGAGCACGTCGAGCTGGGTGGTAGTGGCGCGCCGCGCGACCGACTTCGCCGCCGTCGTCAGGCAACCCGGGTGGTCCCCACTCCCACCGCGGGCCAACGTGCGCGTGTGGACGGACGACGCGTCGGACCTGGTGAGCGTGCTCACGTGGAAGTGAGGTCCGGCCCGGCGTGGCGCCCCGTCGAGGAGCTCGTGTAGGCGCGCCGAGCGCACGGAGCCGGAGACTTGCGCGCGATGATACGAAACCGTAATATACGAACTCCCCGTCATTGACGCGTGGCGGCGGGCGGGCGGCGCTGGCTTGCCGTTCCGGCCGCTTCCAGCGGTCGCCGGCCACGGACCGCCGGAGGGATGTCCGTGCCTCACGTTTCGCACCGCCGGCTCGCCCTTGCGGCCGCGGCGATGGCGCTCGACATCGGCGCCGCCTGCCGCACCCGCATCCGTTGCCAGTCGACGACGCGCGCCATGGGCGCACGGCCGGTCCGCCCGCCGAGGCGGCGCACGACGCGCGGAGCGAGCGGGATGCCGGACCCACATTCATGGAGACTCTCATGCCGATTGACGATGCCGACGTGTCGGTCCCCGCGTACATCACG
>Ga0307416_100000454_pt1 | contig 21027 bp, 13 predicted proteins | sample DK1Cmetagenome_2_FD_203821 | JGI IMG/M metagenome (GOLD analysis project Ga0307416, IMG submission 203821) | Maize rhizosphere microbial communities from greenhouse at UC Davis, California, United States - DK15-C-3 | ecosystem: Host-associated > Plants > Roots > Rhizosphere > Soil | place...
GAATGCTCTCATCACAGACTCCTCCTGATGAGTTCGTTTGAACTCACGTAGCCCAGTGAACAAAGAGCATTCTTTGTACCTACGCTCCCGTCTCAGCCGTTGGCCTCGACAATCCACTCGCACATCTCTTTCCCCTGGCTCCCGCGCGTCGTTCTACACAAGATGCTAAGCTCGGGCATGCGCCTGCTCGACCGTTGTGTGCCTGCGGCAGCGACACTGCTCGGCCTGCTGATACTGTTTGCCGCCGTTCCCCGCGCGCAGAATCCGCCGGGAGGTCCCGGCGTCCCGAACTTTACGCTCGACCTGGACGCAATATTCCAGGAACGGCCGATCCTCGGCCAGTTCGACGTCTCGAAGAACGGCCGTCTCGATCGCGCCGAGCGGCAGGCCGCTCGCGAATGGATCGCCAAACAGCCGCCATTCGGACTGGCGGCGGTCATGGGACGGCTCGGCGGACCTCCGGGAGCGGCGCCCGGGCCTGCCGGCGCGCCTGCGGGCATGCCTCCCTTCGGCGGCCGCGGCCTCGCGCCGTCGTCGCCCGGCCAGCGCTTCGCTCCCGATTCCGTGCGCACGTTCCGTGACGAACCGCTCTACGACACGCGCGTGCTGCGGACGCTGTTTCTTCAGTTCGAGAACGCCGACTGGGAGAAGGAGCTGTCGGACTTCTACAACAGCGACGTCGACGTGCCGGCGCAGCTGACTGTCGACGGGCGCGTCTATCGCGACGTCGGCGTCCGCTTCCGTGGCATGTCGTCGTTCGCCTTCGTGCCGGAAGGATCGAAGCGTTCACTGAACGTCTCGATGGACTTCGTGGACAACGACCAGCGGCTTCTCGGCTACCGGACGCTCAATCTGCTGAACGCCAACAGCGACCCGACGTTCACGCGCGCCCTGCTCTACAGCGAGATCGCGCGCGCCTACATCCCGGCTGCCAAGGCGAACTACGTGCGCGTCGTCATCAACGGCGAGAGCTGGGGTGTCTACGTCAACGTCGAGCAGTTCAACTCCGATTTCGTCCGCGATCGGTTCAAGTCGACACGCGGTGCTCGCTGGAAGGTGCCGGGCAGCCCGATCGGACGTGGCGGCATGTCCTACCTCGGCGAGGATATCAACGCCTATCGCCGCATTTACGACATCAGATCGCGCGACGACGAGCGATCGTGGCGGCAGTTGATCCGCATGTTCAAGGTGCTCAACGAAACACCGGCCGATCGCCTCGAGGCCGAGCTGGCACCGCTGCTCAACATCGACGGGGCGCTCCGGTTCCTGGCGATCGAAAATGCCCTGGTCAATACCGACGGCTACTGGACGCGGGCGAGCGACTACAACATCTATATCGACGAGCAGGGCCGCGTGCACGTGCTGCCGCACGACATGAACGAGGCGTTCGAAGAAGAGGGAGGCCCGGCAGGCCCAGCGGGTGGCGGTCGCGGGCGGGGCGGTCCGCCGGGAGCGCCACCGTTCCAGCTTCCTCCGGGCATCCAGCTGCCGCCCGGATTCCAGTTTCCGATGACCTTCGGAATGGCCGGCGCTGAGCTCGATCCGCTCGTCGGCCTCGACGACACCAGCAAGCCGCTGCGCTCGAAGCTCCTGGCGGTTCCGGCGCTGCGCGCGAAATATCTCGGCTATGTGCGGGAGATCGCGGACAAGTGGCTCGACTGGCGCACGCTGCAGCCGCTGGTGCAGCAGTACCAGGCGGTCATCGCCGCGGACGTGAAGGCTGACACGCGCAAGCTCTATCCGACCGCGCAGTTCACGGCAGGCGTCGATCGCGGCGACGACAGCCTGAAGAGTTTCGCCGACCGCAGGCGGGCGTTTCTGCTGAAGACCGCGAGGTAAGTTACAGTCCTACGATGCCGCGGCAGGGCTTTATCGCCGTACTTGCCGTGTGGGCGCTGGCCTGCGCGGACACGGGATCGCGTCCCGCTGTTGCGCCGCCCGCGCCGACGATCACCCTCTCGATCGTCGGCACCAACGACCTTCACGGTGGCATCCTCCAGCGCGGCGACCGCGGCGGTCTCGCGCTGCTCGGCGGCTACGTCGCGAACCTGCGTGCGGCCCGCGCCCGCGACGGCGGCGCCGTGCTGCTCCTCGACGCCGGCGACATGTTCCAGGGAACGCTGGAGTCGAACATCAACGAGGGCGCATCGGTCGTCGACGCGTATAACACGCTTCGTTACACGGCGGCGGCGGTCGGCAACCACGACTTCGACTTCGGCCCGGTCGGCGCACCGGCGACGCCGCAGGCACCGGACGACGATCCGCGCGGCGCGTTGAAGGCGCGCGCGGCACAGGCGTCGTTTCCGTTTCTGGCGGCCAACCTGATCGACGAAGCCACCGGGCAGCCGGTAACCTGGCCGAACATCAGGCCATCGACAACCATTACGGCGGCCGGGCTTCGCGTCGGCATCATCGGGGTGATGACCGCACGGGCCCTGTCTGGAACGATTGCCGCCAACATCGGCGGCCTGCGCGTCGCGCCGCTGGCCGACACGATTGCCGCCGAAGCGATGCGGCTGCGAGCGGACGGCGTGTCGGTGGTCCTCGTCACGTCGCACGCCGGCGGGCGGTGCACGGCGTTCACGTCACCGACCGACCTGAGCACCTGCGAGCCGGCCGAAGAAATCATGCAGGTCGCGGCGGCAATTCCGCGCGGGCTCGTGGACGCCATCGTCGCCGGCCACGCCCACTCAGGCATGGCGCACGAAGTGGCCGGCATTGCCATCATCGAGGCGTATATGGGCGGCCGGGCATTCGGCCGTCTCGATCTCGTCATCGATCGAGTGTCGCGGCGTGTCGTCGAGCACCGCATCTTCGCCCCGCGCGATTTGTGCGCACGCGTCGATCCGGGCACCCTGCGCTGCGATCCAGAGGGCGCCAGCAGCGGCCGCATCCGGGCGGAGTACGAGGGGGCACCCGTCATCCCGGATCAGGCGGTGGCCAGACGCATCGCGCCGGCGGCGCAGGAGGCGGAGTTGCAGAAGAGGATGCCGCTGGGCGTCCAGTTGCCCGCACCCATCCGCCGCACCGGCAGCAGCGACTCTCCACTCGGCAATCTGTTCGCCGATGCGTATCGCGCTGGCGCACCCGGAGCCGACGTCGCGATCAACAACACCTCGGGAGGTCTGCGTGCGGACCTGCCCCCCGGCCCGCTCACCTACGGCGGCGTGTTCGAGGTGATGCCGTTCGACAACCGCCTCGTCACGTTCCACCTGACCGGCGGTGAATTGCGCAAGGTCCTGACGACGCAGATTTCGCGGAACGCGGCGCTCGTCGGCATCTCCGGGGTGCTCGCGCGCGTCACCTGCGAGCGGGGCGCGGTCAACGTCGGGATGCTACGGCCGAACGGCGCGCCGATCGCGGACAACGAGCGGCTGCTGATCGCCACCAGCGACTTCCTCGCCACCGGCGGCGATGCCATCTTCGCTCCGGTCACGCCGAAGGAAGGCTTCACCATCGAGCGCGATATCGGCCTCGTCCGCGACGTGGTCGTCGACACGCTTCGTAAGCGCGGCGGGACACTGCGGGAAGACCAGCTCGTCGATGCGGCGAATCCGCGCTGGACGCTGCCGGGGAAAGCGCCGGTGGTGTGCGGGAAATAGGGGATCGGATCGGGGATTGGGGATCGAGGATTGGTAAGTTCATTGTTGCACTGGACGGACATACACGGCTGGTTCCGCTGGCGCTCGGGGCAGGAAGAAGCCGTGCAGCACTTCGCCGAGGGCAGCCGGTTCGTCGAGGTCGGCACCTTTCTCGGCAAGAGCATCTGCTCGCTGGGCGAGGTCGTGCAGCAGAGCGGCAAGCGTCTGTCGATCGTCGGCGTCGACACCTGCCGGGGCAGCGGCCCTGAAGGGCCGAAACAGAAGGACTTTCACGGCGGCGCCGTTGCCGACGGCGGCGGCACATTCGCCGGCACGCTGCACCGCAACGTCATCGAATGCGGCCTCGCCGACGCGATCACGCTCATCGTCGCCGACTCGGTGACGGCCGCCGGGCTGTTCGCGGACCGCTCGATCGACTGGGTACACCTGGACGCTCGCCACGACAGCGAGCACCTGCGCGCCGACATCGCCGCCTGGCTGCCGAAAGTCCGGCCTGGCGGATGGCTGTCCGGCGACGACTATAACGAGGAGAAGTGGCCCGAGGTCGTCAGCACCGTACAGGCGCTGCTCCCCGGTGCGCAGAAGTGGTCCAGCAAGCAGTGGCGGAAGGTGGTGGATTAAGGTTTAAAGGGTTCACAGGGTTCAAAGGGTTCAAAGGGTTCAAAGGGTTAACCTGTGAAGCACGTTCAGTGCGTGAGCGCGTAGATGAAGTAGTTCACTCCCAGCCGGTAGGCGTTGCTCGTGGGATCGGGGTTATACAGTCCCTCGGCTGACCACTCCCAGTACTCGGCGATGTCGTTGTTGTGATTGGCCAGCGCCATCATGCGGCCATTCGGGTCGTTGTCTTCGAACAGCCCGTAATACGCGGGAATCACGCCCATCGAGGGGTGCGGCACGTCGAGCTTCTGGATGCGGTAGAAGGACTGGAAGATTGAGTGCCGCTCATCGATGCGGATCCATTCGAGCTCTGGCACCGCCTGGCGGACCTGCGCGGTCATGTTGTCCCAGTGGCCCGGGCCCTCGAAGTCGTCGAAGATGACGAACCCGCCCTTCAGCAGGTACTTCCGCAGGTTCTCGGCTTCGCTCGGGCGAATCGTCCAGAACCCCGGCTCCCAGACGTAGAGCACCGGATTCTGGAAAATCTCCGGATCGTCGAGCGTGAGGACGTTGGTCCCGTCCAGCCGTACCCGCGCATGCGTGATGTAGTCGATGATGGCACCGACGTTCCGATCCGCCGTGGGATAGTCGTGGTTCCAGGCGTTGCTACCCATGCCGAAGCCGCCAAGGCCGACGTTGTAGGCGATACGGGTGAAGACCACGCGGCCGTCGTAGGGGACGACCTGCCGGACGCCCGACGAGACGCGCCGTCCCTGGGCGAAGCCAATCGTGGCGGCAGCGATGAGGGCGAGAACGAGGAATCCCGAACACCAGAACCGAACCCGAACACGAACCGGGCGAGAAGCGGGAAGCGTGAACGGCGACATTGTGCCAGCGTCAGTGTGTCATCGCGTACAGCATCACGTTGATGCCGACGGCATATCCCTTCGGCGAGAACTGGTAGAAGTACCGCGGATCCTCGCCCTCCCGCTCCCACGCGTCGGAAATATCGGTGTTGTGCGTCATGAACACCATCACATTGCCATGACGATCGAGGATCGCTTTGTGCGCGGGGACCTCGCTGTCGGCGCCGCGCTCCGATGTGCCTGTGATGCGTCGCCACGACTGGATCGACGGAATCTGGGGGAATTCGGTGACGATGAACTGCGAGCGGAACAGCGGATGATCGAGCGGTAAATCGACGATCGGATACTCGGCGGGCGGCAGCACGCGGCCGATCTCCGACTCCCACTGCGCCCACGCCTCGCTGCCCCAGAAGTCGTCCACCCACAGGAAGCCGCCCTTCTGGAACCACGCCCTCAGTGCCTTGATTTCGTCGTCGTCGAACTCGATCGTGCCGACGTCCTCCATGTGGAGCTGCGGACACTGGAAGAGGGCGTCGCCGGTCAGGCGCACGGTGATGAAGTCCGGCGTGCGGGTGCGGTCGAACGCGACGCGCGTTTTGGTCAGCTCGGAGAGGCGAATCGAGAAGTTCAGCTCGGCGTCCGGATAGTCCGTCGACCAGCCGGAGCCGCCGGCTTCAGAGTAGACGCTGGTGAAGATGCCGCGGCAGAAGTTGAAGCCGTGGCCGAACGTGTCGGCGGTTGGAAACTTCGGTCGGGCGCCGCGCCCGAACCCTCCAAACGCGCCGCGTCCAAACTGCGCCGCGGCCGTCGCGGCCACGCAGAAGACGAGCACGGCGGCCAGGAGGGTACGGAACTGCATGACTCAAGTCCCAAATCCCGAATCCCCCAAAACCAAAATCCAAATGCGCTGTCTTGGGGAATTGGGATTCGGGAGTTCGGTTTTCTTCCTACTTGCCACCCTTCGAGAGCGACCGGAAATACTCTTCGTTGGCCTTCTTGTACGCTTCCGGCGACTCGTCGCCGCCCGATAACGCCAGCGCGTTCTGATCCCCTTCCACCTTGCGGCGGAGGCCGAACTCGAACCGCTTCAGGCCCTCGGCCACGATCGACTGCAGACGCGCGAGCTCGGCGACGTTCTGATAGACGCGCGGGTCCTGCATTTGCCGCAGCGCCTGCATCACTTCCTCGAGCTCCCGCGGGTTGACCTCCACGCCACGGGCCCGGCCCAGCAACTCGCGTGCATCGGCGTCGAGCTGACGCGCTTCGTTGCGCAGCTGGCGGACGTCTTCCTCGCTCAGGCGCGCACCATCCCACCAGCCGCCCCAGGTACCGTTCCAGACGCCGCCGCGGTTGGTGCCGCCGCGATCGAAGCCGCCGTCGCGGAGGCCGTCACCAAGCCGACCATCGCCGCCGCGCTGACCATTCTGGGCGTTTTGTCCCTGACCTTGGCCTTGCCCCTGTCCCTGGCCTTGTTGACCCTGCTCGCCCTGACCCTGCTGGCCCTGGCCCTGCTGACCCTGACCCTGCTGGCCCTGACCCTGCTGGCCCTGGCCTTGTTGACCCTCGCCCTGCTGCCCTTCGCGGCCCTGTTGTCCGTCACGACCCTGTTGTCCGCTCTGGCCATTTCGAGCCTGCTGCCCCTGACCCTGCTGCCCGCCGCGCCCTTGCTGACCCTGCTGGCCGCGCTGCGCGCTCTCGCGCGTGCGCTCCGCCAGCGACTCGGCCTGGCGCGCAAGACGACGCGCGCGATCGGCGTTTTCTTCCTGGGTGTTGCGCTGCTGGCCCGCGCCGAGCGCACGCTGCGCCCGCTGGAGCGCATCGCGAACTCCGTCAATACCCTCGCTGATCTGCCGCTCGGCGTCGTTGATCTGGCGTTCTGCGCCGCCACCCAGGCGACTGATGAGTTGCCCCGCGTAGCGCACGGTATCGGGGAGCTGATTGTCGCGGATCTCGTCGGCGGCTTTCGTCAGGCGTCGCGATGCCTCACGTTCTTCGCGACTGGCATCCCGCGCCGCGCGACTGATGTCGGACTCGAGCTGGCGCAGCCCCTGTTCCAGCTTTCCCTTGTCCTCGATGATCTCCCGTACGGCCTCCTGCCGACCCGCGCCCTGGGGCAGCTTGCGCGCCTGATCGGCGATCTCGCGCTGCTGGCCGGCGAGCTGATCGGCTCTTCGTATCGCGTCTTCGACAGCCTGCTGCGTCCGCTGCGCCTGTCCACGTTCGAGACTGCGCTGCGCCTGTCGCAGCTTGTCTGCGGCCGCAGCCGCTTCCGCCTGCGCGCGCGAGTCGCCTGCCGCCGATCGGCGAAGCGCATCCGCAGCCTCGCGCAGCCCGCGCGCCGCCTCGGCCGCGTCCGACCGCTGCTCTTCGCGCGACAATCTCTCGAGCTGCCGCGCCATCTCCTCCAGCTGCTCGGCCATCGCACGCTGCTGGGACGCGCTCGCGCCGCCACCGCCACCACCCTGCTGGAGCGCGCGGCGACGCGCCTCGCTCTCCGCCTGCTGCTGCTGGCGGCGCGCCAGTTCCTTTAACTGTTCGAGCAGCTTGTCGACCTGCTGATCGGCCTGCTGCTCGGACGCCTGCGTGGCGCTTTCATACCGGCTGGCCAGCTGATCGAGATCCTGCTCGAACAGCTCCGACAGCTCCTGCTGCATCGCGCCGCCGCCACCGCCGCCGCCACCCTGCTGGCCGCGCTGCACGGCGATCTGCGTCTCGTACTCTTCCTCGGCCTTCTGCAGAATCTGCAGCGCCTTGTTCTCCGGCTTCAACGCGACGTCAGGCTTGGACTTGGCGAGCTCGGCTTCGGCTTCCTTCATCGCCGTAACAGCCTGCGGCAGCATCTCGCCGATCTTCGCGAACGCGGGATCGCGCTGCACCAGCTCGCTGTTCATGCGCGTCAGCAGCCCTTCGACCTGCTCGCGCAGCTTCGACTGTGACAGCTCGACGACCTTGGAGTTGTCGCGCAGCTTCTGCGGCGTTTGCCCCTTCTTGTCGCGGTTCACGTTGTGCGTGGCCGAGATGATCTGGCGCTGCTGCTCGGAGAGCGCCTCGACCTGTCCGCCGCCACCGCCGCCACCACCACCACCGCCGCCCTGCGATTGCGCCTGGCGGAAGTCCTTCCTGAACGGACGGACGCGCAGGAAATACAGATCGCTGGTCGTCTGCTTGCCGCCGCCGACCGCGTCGTTGTCGGTTGCGCGCGCAAAGTACGACACCGAGTCGCCCGGCTGCACCCCGAGCTCTTCGAGATAGAAGGTGTGGCCAGCCGTGACTTCCGGCAGCCGCCGGTCGCCCTTGAACAGCTTGACGACCTTTTCGGGCCCGCCGTTGACGGAGTAGACCAGCTCGAGATCGCGCACGCCGTAGTCGTCTTCGGCGTTCGCCTCGGCGAACAGCTCCTCGATCGACGACACCGACGTGTCGCGTCCCGGCTTGCGGAACGACACGGTCGGCGCGCGGTCTTCCAGCGTGTCGATCGTGTACTGCGGCGAGGCCGCCACACGCTCCTTCGACGGCGTCTGGAGCTCGATGCGATACGACCCGTCCGCGGTGACGTTGAACGCCGCGGTCAGCGTGCCGTCAGCCTGCACGGTGAGCGGGACGCTCTGTTTGTCGTTGATCGTGATCTGCCCGCCCGGCGTCTTCATTGTCGGCGTGATGTGCACCCGGACTTCGGTACCCTTCAGTACCGCGATGTCGCCGCCGTCTTCGATCTTTTCGACCTCCAGGCCGGTGTACGCCGGGTAGTGGTACTCGAGGTCGAGCTTCTGCACGTACGGAAGGTCAACCACCTTCAGCAGGAAGTCGTCCGATCGCACGCCGCCGGCGGTGACGTAGTAGTCCAGCGGCGCGAGCACGTCGAACAGCATGCCGTCGAAGCTTCCGTCGGCGTTACGGACGAGCGGCACCTCTTCGTAGTTCGCGGTCGGCGTGCGCCGCGCCATGAGCACGACCTCTTCGCTGTTGAACCCGTGCAGCTTCGCCTTCACGACCTGGTCGGCCCCCTTCGGCACGGTCGCGTCGCCGGGGGCGACTTCGAGGCGGTACGGCACGGCCGCCTCGATGCTGCGGGACACGAGAAGCAGCGCGGATGCGGCGTGCCGCAGGAATGCGGGACCAACGACAACCACCAGCACGGCGGCGACGGCCACGCCGCCGAGTCCCATTGCCCACTTCTGAAGCGGGGCCTGGTCAGCGCGGCGGGCGGCATCCATGCGGACACACGCGTCGATCGCCTGCTCCACGACTCTCTGCACCAGCGCTTCCGACTCCGCCGTGATGCCGTTGCGGCTCGACTCGACGGCGCTCAACAGCGTGGCCTGGAGCGACGGTTCATGCTCCTCGAGATAGAGGGCGACCTGCTCGTCCGTGACCCGCCGCCGCAACGGCCGGACGACGAACCACAGGACCGCGGCAATGAACCCGACGACGAGCCCGATGCGGGCGATGATGATCGAGGTCGTCGTGAACTTCACCGTCTCGAGCCCGTAGGCGGCGACGACGAAGAGCCCGAAGGCCGCCGCCAGCAGCGAGACCGCGCCGCGCAATGCGAGCTTCATGCGCCAGCGGTTGCGCACGTGCGCGATGATGCCGAACAGGTCTTGTGGAGGGGTTGAGGAGCGCCGCAGATTGTCGAGCATGGAAGCCCTCTCTGTTCGCATCGGGCCGACCTGAAGGTCGGCCCCTACCGTGTGGGCCGTAGCCGTCGGGGCCGACCTTCAGGTCGGCCCTGCGTCTAACACAAAGAGAATACTAGGTTTTTGCCAGCCGGTTCGACATAAGCGTGTCGGCCCCCAACAGGAGCAATCCGGCGATCAGGAGGTACCACCACAGCCGCTGACTCCGCTCCTGGGCTTCCGGCGTCAAGGGCGTTCCGCCGCCCTGCGCACCGGCGGATTGAGCGCTGCCTGTTGCCGCCAGCGCGATTTCCTTGGGGTCCATCATCGACAGGTCGCCCTCCGCCGGATCGACGTTGGCGGCGACGACGACCACGTCCTTGTCGCGGGCCCGCAGTTCGTAAAACCCCTGTTCAGTCAGCTCCACTACCTCGGAGCCTTCGTCCTGCAGCGGCACCCGCCTGCCGGACGGTGTCAGCACCACCCGCTGCGCGGCATCGTGCTTCACCGCGGCGGTGGACGCGTCCAGGACCTGTCCCACGGTCAGCCACGGCCGCGGCACCGTATACCCGGCCAGGTAACGCATCGACTGGTGAATGAACGGCACGAAGACGCCGCGCGTCGGCAGGTCGCTCCAGGACGTGTCGAGCGCTGACGCCCAGAGCAGCACGCGGCCGCTGCCGACGCGGCGCTCGATCACCGCCGGCGCCACGCCGTCGAACTTCGCCAGCACCTGCGCGTCTTTGGCCGGAGTGATCTTGCGGTACTGGTACACGGGCACGTTCGAGAAGTTGCCGCTGCGCGGCGCGCGGAACGGCTCGAACACCGGATGTGCGTATTCGAGCGCGCCCACCCGTGCGGCATCGCCACGCGTGCGATCGACCGGGCTCTCAATCGATCCCGGCAGGATATCGACCTCCTGCGGCCAGGTCGCGCGCTGTCCGGCCGCAACGAACAAGCCGCCGCCCTGCTCCACGTACCGCTGCAGCCGGCGCGCCTGCGACGGCTGGACCACAACGTCATTCAGCACGATCACCGCGCTGCGCCGCAGGTCGTCGTCGCCAAGCGCCTCGAGTTGCTTGGTGACGACGTCGAAGCGCGGCGCGTCGCCGACGGCGAGCGCACGAGAGAGATACAACCCTCCGCCGCCGCTGCCGCGATCGACAACCGTGACGTGCACGGGCTCGGTCGGCGAGATGATGAAGTTGAAGGTGTTGTCCGCAGCCAGCGCGTCCGGCGACAGCGTAACCGTCGCCTTCATATTGCGGCCGCCGGCGAGCACGGGTTCGAACTCGACGGATGAGGAGCCGCCCGGCTCGAGCTTTACCGGCTTGGAGCCATGCTTGATGCCGTTGACGTCGAGCGTGAGCGTCGTACCGTCGACGGGCTGCGCGGCTCGATTGGTCACCACCGCCGTGACCGTCACCCGCTCCTGGTCGGAAAACGTCGAGCGCGCGAGCGAGACCGCGGGCACACTGGCGTTCACCTTTTCCAGCGAGCCGGTAATGGGAACCGGCGTCACCACGGTGCCTTTCGGCAGCCTGATCCCTTCTTCGCCGCGCCATCCGGTCCGCTGGAAGTCGCTGATCAGCACCACCTCGCGGCGCGGCAGCGTCGACTCGGCGAGGATGCCGCCGGCAACCTTGAGCGCCGGCGCATAGCGCGTCGCTCCCGAACCGGGCTTCGCCGCCGCGACGGCCGCCGCCAGCGGCGAGCGATCCATCGAGGCGCGCACCGCAATATCCGCACCGGACGAAAACAGGACCACCGAGCCGCGATCGGCGCCGCCCATCCGCGTGATCTGCTCCTGCGCCGCCGCCCGCGCACGCTCCCAGCGATCCGCGAAGCCCATGCTGTAGCTGGTGTCGAGCAGCACCACGAGCTCGCGCGCGCCGGCGCCCGGCACGATCGGCAGGTCGGCGCGGCGGATGAACGGGCGCGCAAACGCCAGGATGATCAGCGCCAGCGCCGTCACGCGAACGAGCAGCAGCAGCCAGTGCTGGATCTTGCGCCGACGCACCGACTGATACGGAATCCGCCGCACGAACATCAGCGATGGGAACCGGATGATCTGCTTCTTCTCGCGCTGCGTCAGGTGCAGCAGCACGGGAATGGCCAGGCCGGCCAGGGCGACGAAAAACAGCGGGGCAAGAAACTGCACGGTCTAGTGGCCTGTCTCCACTGGAAGAGTACTAGTCACGGGTACGTTCCGACCACGGTTTTTCGGCCACGACAACGGCGCGGCCGACAGGATTGGGCAAGGACATACCACTAAAACCTTGATTTCATCATTTTCGATCGCGCGCTGAGATACCGGAACAATGCGTAATCGAGCGGTTTCGACGTGTCGAGCAGGGTGTAGTCGACGCGAACCGCCGAAAACGCCTGCGTCAGCGCGTCGATGTGCGCTTTCACCAGAGACTGGTATTCCTGGCGGAACGCCTCCGGCACCACTGGCATCTGCTCGCCGCTTTCCAGATCCTCGAACGGCTGCGCGTCCGAGAAGCCGAAGTCCAGCTCCGTGGGATCAAGGACGTGGAAGACGATCAAATCGTTGCCGCGGAACCTCAGCGGCTGCACCGCTTCGACGATGGCGTCGGGGTCGTCGTAAAGATCGGAAATGACCACGAGCACGCCGCGGCGCCCGAAGTGCTCCGCTAGCTTGTGCAGCGGCTCCCGCAGGTTCCCCGGGCGGCCGGCCTTCAACCGGTCAAGCACATGCAGCACGGTCTCCATGTGCTTCGCTGACGGCGGCACGTGCTCGATGACTTCGGTATCGAACGCGATGAAGCCGACGCGGTCGCGCTGATGATGCACCAGGTTCGTCAGGCAGGCGGTGAGAATGCGGGCGTAGTCGAGCTTGGTGATCCCCTTGCTGCCGTAGTCCATCGACTTCGATGCGTCGAGCAGCACCGAGAAGTTCATGTTCGACTCGGCTTCGTACTCCTTGATGTAGTAGCGATCCGTCCGCGCCCAGAGCTTCCAGTCCATGCGGCGGATGTCGTCGCCGGGCACGTAACCGCGGTGCTCGGCGAAATCCACCGAGGCGCCGAAATACGGCGTCTTGTGCAGCCCGTTGATGAAGCCGTCGACGACCGCCCGGGAGACGAGTTCGAGGTTCCCGATGCGCGCGAGCACAACGGGATCCATGAACCGCGCGCCTGGTATCGCGTGTATCTCGGTTGCCATCGCTGATCCCCGATCCCTGCTCCTACATGCCCGAGCGCGGCAGCGGAACCACGTCCAGCAGCCGATCGACGATCTGATCGGTGGTCACGCCCTCGGACTGGGCGTGGAAGTTGGTGATGATGCGGTGACGCAGCACCGGATGCGCCAGCGCGCGGATGTCCTCGAAGCTGACGTGATAGCGGCCGCTCGTCAGCGCCCGCGCCTTGCCGCCGAGGATCAAATATTGCGCGGCGCGGACGCTGGCGCCGAACGCGACCCACTTCTTGATGAAGTCCTTCGCGTCCGGATTCCGCAGCGCGCGCGTGGCGCGAACGATGTCCAGCGCGTGCCGCAGGACCGGCTCGGATACCGGCACCTTGCGCACCAGGCGCTGGAACCCAATCAGATCGTCGCCGGTGATCGGACGCTGCAGCTGCGGATTCTGGATTGCCGTCGTCGTGCGTGCCACCTCGAGCTCCTCGTCGTACGGCGGGTGCTCGATGATGATGTGGAACATGAAGCGGTCGAGCTGCGCCTCCGGGAGCGGATAGGTGCCTTCGAGCTCGATCGGGTTCTGCGTCGCAAAGACGTAGAACGGCTCGTGCAGCTGGTACGTTTTGCCCTGCACGGTGACGCGATGCTCCTGCATCGCTTCGAGCAGCGCCGACTGCGTCTTCGGCGGGGTGCGGTTGATTTCGTCCGCCAGCACGATGTTGGCGAAAATCGGCCCCGGCGCAAAGACCATCTGCCGGCGCCCGGTCGACGCATCCTCCTGCACCAGGTCGGTGCCGGTGATGTCCGACGGCATCAGGTCCGGCGTGAACTGGATCCGCGAGAACTTCAGATCGAGCACGCGCGCCATCGTGTGAATCAACAGCGTCTTCGCCAGCCCGGGCGCGCCGACGATCAGGCTGTTGCCGCCGACGAACAGCGTCATGAGGACCTGGTTCACCACCTCGTCCTGCCCGACGATGATCTTCTTCAGCTCGTTGACGATCGCCTGCCGGCCCGCCTTCATCCGATCCGCAAGCGCGATATCGTCGGGGGATTCCAGATCAACGACGTCGGACACCATAGGGTTTAAGGTCCTCTCCATGTAGTTCCCTTTGCTGAGTGTATGGGAGTCGGGAGTTTACTTGTTTCCTTCCGCCGCAAGGATCTCGCGTCTCTTGAGCGCCAGCGCGGTAGCGACCCGCTCGAATTCCGCCTGGTACTTGGCCGCCGGCATCCCGTCCTTCATCAGACGAAGGTTTTCCAGCTGCCGTTCGAGGTCCAGCCGTTCCTGATACAACGCGCGCAGTTTGGGATCGGTGGGCAGACCCGCGCTCGCGGCGCCAAACGACAGAATGCCCGCCACTTTCCCGTCCGCACTGACCTTGCCGTCCTTGCCTGCGACGCCGGGCGTCTGGCTGCCCTCCTTGTCGCCGTTGTCGTCGAGCAGCGCGTGCTCCGTTGCCAACAGCCCCTGTTTCTCGTATGCACGCGCCACCTCCGCCTTCGCGAAGTTGAACGCCTCGAGGATGCTGACGCGCTTGTTCTTGTCCGCGTCGGCGGTATCGGAAGTCAGCGCGTCAACGAAATAGCCGCCGAACAACGTCGCGTACTGCTCGGCGCCGTTGCGAGTGGCCGTGACGATCGTCCGGCCCGGTCCCGAAAGCTCCTCGACGAAGGGACCGCTCGAACTGGTCGTGTTGACGAACACGATCTGTTTTGTCGGCAGCTTCCGCAGCATCGCGTTGAAATCCGCCGCGCTCATGTCTCGACCGGGCAGGTTGAACCTCGCCGTCCGATCGGAGAAGCTGCCGTGCCCGATCAGCGTCACGAAGATCACATCGTCCGGTCCGGCCTCCTTCGCAAAACGCTCGAAGGCCATCCCGATTTCCTCGCGCGTCGGCGCGCCGGTCAGGCTGTTGGCGCCCTCAGCCGGCTTCTCCATCAGAAACACCAGGCGCTCGGGTGGCACGCCAAGGCGGCTCGACGCCTCCGCCAGCTTCGTCCCCCACTGCTGGAATGTCTTGGCGTGTTCAGGGTCACCCGCGAGACCGACGACGATGAGGAAGAAGGCTTTGAGCATTCAGGCGAGACCAACCACGCGGCGATAACCCCATTCGGCGCAGACAAGGCCAATCAGCGTGAAGAGCACGATCGGCATGTTCCAGAGCTCGCGCTCCTCAACGGCCGTCACCCCGCGGCCGGCCACCCGCACGTCTTCAGCCAGACTCTTCGCGGTGCCGGCGGTATAGAACCGCCCGCCCGTTTCCTCCGCGATCCGCCGCAACGGCTGCGCGTGCATCGTCGGGTCGAAATACTCCGCTTCGCTCGGCACGGCGCGAACGTATGCCGTGCTGCTGCCGACGACCTGACCGCCGGCGCGCGACGCGTCGACGGCGATTTCGTAGGCGCCCGTCTTGGTACTGACGAACGTGCCGCGATAGTGGCCGTCGCGCTCGCCGGTCCACTGGAGCGGCACGGTTTCGGACGTGCCATCGGGTCGCCCGACCTGGGCGATGACCGTCGCGTCATTCAACTCGACGAATTGCGGATCGACGACCGTTGCGTCGATCGTCACCGGCTCGCCCGGATCGACGCGGTCGGTGCTCATCCGCACGTCGACGACGCTCGGCACGCCGTCAACGAGCCAACGCAGCATTTGCCGCCAGAAGTTCTCGTGCGTCTGATCCTCGACGCTGATCGACGCATCCATCTGCCACTGCCAGGTGTCCTGGGCGGTGAAGGCAATGGCTTTGCCGCGGCCGTAGGGCTGCGACGCCAGCACGATGCGTGAACGGCCCGACTCGTCGGTGCCGGTCAGCAAGACCGTGGCACCCGGCTTGGGCTCGAGCGGCGCGTTCACCGCCGTGACCTGCGGCAGCTCGTTCCAGCGCGCGCTCGACGCGGCCTCCGTCGGGAGCAGCTGGGTCGCCGCATGAGTCTGTCCGGCGCGCGTCGGCGTCACCTTGAGACGCGCGAGCGGCGCCGGTTCCGATGCCCGCGTCCTCGGATCGATGACGAGCGGCAGCGCGTCGGCGACAGGCGTGCCGCCGTAACCGCCTTCGGCAAGCGACCGGGGGCCGCCGAGCACGAGCAGACCACCGCCGCGGCGGTCCACGAAATCCGCGATCATCTGCAGCTGATCACCGGTGAACAGACCTGCCTCGACGCTGCCGATGATGAGGCCGCGATACTTGAACAGCTCTTCGCGGGTCTTCGGAAAGCCGCCGACGATCTCGTCTTCCTCACCCCGCAACCGCATGTACTTGTTGTCGGCGGTCCGCTGCAGTGACACGCTCAGCAGGTTCTTGTCGTCGGTGACGGCGCGATTCAGGAACTTGAACTCCCAGCGCGGCTCGCCTTCGAAGTACAGGATGCGCTCGGTCTCGTCGCGCACGCTGAGGATCGATTCGCGCACGTTGTTCTGGGTGACCACTTCGCCGTCCTGGGGGGCGACCTTGAACCGGAACAGGCGCGCACCCGGCTGCGACGCTTTGGCGCGGATGCGCACGGTTGCCGGCGATCCGTCGGCCGGCAGCTGGACCTTTTCCGAGCCGACGATCTGCCCTTCGTCTTCGACGTCCACCGTCACTGTCTTTCCGGCGTAGCCGGTTTGACGGACGATCACGTCGAGCAGGAGTGACGCGTTCTTCAGGACGGTGCGCGGCGTGCTGACGCGGTCGATCTGGATGTCGCGCGGCAGCCGTTCGCTGCCGACGCCGACGGTAAATACCGGCAGCTTCTCGGCTTTGAGGCCGAGCAGCGCGTCGCCAATGGCGGTATCGGTGGTGTCGGCGCCGTCGGAAACCAGTACGACCCCCGCAACCGGCAGCCCGGCCAGCTCCTCGCGGACGCTGGTGAGCGCCGGGCCGAGCTTCGTTTGGGCGCCGTCGAAGCGCATTTCCTCGACTGACCCCAGGCGGCCGGCCGTCGAGGAGAACCTGAAGGTCCGCACCAGGAACTTGTCGGTCAGCGACTTCTGCAGCGCCCCATCCGGCCCGAACTGGGCGCGCAGGAATTCCGCCCGCGCCTTGCCGTCCTGATCGGGAATCTGCATGCTGCGCGAATCGTCCAGGAGCACCGCGACGACGTTCTGTTGATTGACGGCGGCCCGGACGACGAGCGTGGGACGGAAGAGGCAGAAGAGGACCACGGCGAGCGCCAGGACCCGGAGCGTGGTCAGCACTACTCGATCGCGCACACGTCCTTCGTTGACGCGCACGCGCTGATACGTGAGGACCGCCCCGGTGGCTACCACACCAACCAGCGCCGCCGCGGCAAACGACCCGGCCGTCAGGTCGAAGCGGAACGTGCCCTGCTGGAAGACGAATGGGCTGTAAGAAAAAAGTGCCTCAAAAATCCTGTCAAACATGGCTGCAAATACGCCTAAACCGCGACCAGCCGCCCGCTCCGAAGCGCAGATCATACATGGACCTGCGGGAGATCACGAATCTATGTCAAAAGCGTGACGGAGTGCATTAAGACGATGTAATGAAGCGGCGGCGGCTGGAGGCATCGGAGGGCTACGGAGGGAACGGTGTCACACGGAGGAACGAAGGAACGGAGACGAACGGAGGCCGTCCGACGCGGCGGTGACGCCGGCCTGCGGCCGGCTTTCATCGATCGAGGCATGGGCGATCGCAAGCCGATCCATTGCCCGCAATGGCTTGTGATCGCCCGTGCCTCGATCGATAAGGCGCGAAGCGCCGTCACCGCCGCGTCGAACGGCTTCAGAACGCCACGCCTCCACCCCAATCTCCTCCGTTCGTCTCCGTTTCTCCGTTCCTCCGTGTGACACCGTTCCCTCCGTAACCTCCGTTCCCTCCCGCCTACAGAAGCCACAGCAAAAGCCCCGCGCCTACCACATAGGACACGATGCGAGCCCCCTTTGGCCGGACGTGCTTGAAGCCGTTCCAGTAATAGGCCAGCGCGGCCATCGAGCCAACGACGAAGACGACGAGGACAATGGTCTGGCCTGGCGTTCGCGTCGGGCCGTACAGCTGGAGCAGCCCAGGGTTCCAGACTGAGCCGTAGACGATACAGAGGTGGACGAAGTAGATCAGCAGCGACTCCTGCGCCACCGCACCAAAAATGTGCGGCAGCCGGTTGAGGCGACGGCTGAGGTGCGCGAATACCGCAAGGATGATGAGACAGGTGCCGATCCGTAACATCACTTCCGCCGGCACGAAACTGCCGGGGCCGGCACCGAAAAGCGCCTGCTCGCGTGACTTGAGTATGTTCCCGGCAATCACCAGACCCACGCCCGGGGCGATCAGGGCGCGCTGCGCGAACGCGGACAGGTCGCTCGCCCCCCATCGCGCATAGAGCTGCCCGAGGCCGGCCCCCAGCAGAATGAATCCCATCCACGGAAACAGCGGGAACTGCGACCCGGTCGCCTGCGACATGTACGCTGCGGCGAACGGCGGCATTGCTCTCGACCAGTCGATCGCCCAGACAGCCGGTGTCGCAAAGATCGCAAACACCGCGAGGGCGAGCGTCGCGAACGTGAACGCCCGGCGCGACCGGGCCACCAGGACGAGCAGCTGGATGAAGATGAAGCTGACGCCGATCAACTGCAGCACGTCGACGGCGAGAAACGTGCGCCAGGGCTCCACATCAACGGACGCCAGCTCGGCCAGCTGGCTGCCCGGGAGGTGCAGCGCGTATCCGAGGACGACGAACAGTCCAAAGCGCCTGACGCGCTTGAGCCATGCCGGCGACAAGGCGACGTGGGACGTCCATCGCCGGCTGGTCGCGATGCTGAACGCGAACCCGCCCAGCAGCAGGAACAAGCTCGACGTCAGTCCGCGTTGAAACTGCCAGATGTCGAACCAGCGTCCGGTCTGATACCGCGGGGCCAGCAGCGCGCTGGTGGTGTGGCCGTACAGCATGAACACCACGGCCAACGCCCGCGCGAGGTCGATGAAAATGACCCGCCGCGCGCCGTGAGGGGAAGTGGAAGAAGTGGAAGGCTTCTCCACTTACGGAAGTTTCACTTCCGCATCCCGACCGATAACCGTCGTCCATTCGCGGACGCGCCAGCGCGTCACAAGGCCGTTCTTCACGTACGGGTCCGCCGCGGCAAAGGCTTCCGCGGCCGCCGGCGAGTCGCCCCTGAACAACAGGATCGCGCCGTCCGCGGGATTCGCGAGCGCTCCACCAAGAACGAGTTCACCGCGCGCTTCGGCCGCCCGCGCAAGCGCGATGTGCTCCGCTCTCAGCGGCACGCGCCGTTCGAGGTAATCGGAGGTCACGTCGTAAATGAGCAGGTAATGCATAGGGATCTAGACTGTACACATATATGCATGCACGAATTCTCGGCGCCATGTTAATCGCGGCAACCGCCGGGTGCTCCCGCCCCGAGCCTGCCGCCGGCGAGGCGGCGCCACCGGCGCGCAAGTACCTCCTGGAGCGCATCGACGATGCAGCGGTGGTGCAGGTCTACGCGGACGGGTTCGAATCGCTGCCGCTCAAAGAGAAAACGCTCATCTGGCATCTGTATCAGGCCGCGCGTGCCGGGCGCGACATTTTCTATGACCAGCGTCATCGCAACGGAATCGAGATGCGCCGCATTCTCGAAGCGGTCATCACGCATCCGCAGGGAATCGACTCGCCGGCGCTCGATGAAATCCGCCGCTACACCAAGCTGTTCTGGCTGAACACCGGTCCGTACAACAACCACACGTCGCGCAAATTCGTGCTCGGGATACCGCCGCAGACGTTCGCCGCCGCGGTGAAGGCGGCCGTCGCCAGCGGCGCCACGATCCCGACGGCGGCCGGCGAGTCGGTGGATGCGATGCTGAGGCGCCTGGAACCGATGTTCTTCGATCCGGACGTCGACCCGATTGTCACCAACCGCAATCCGGGCGCCGGCCGCGACATCCTGACCGCCAGCGCCAACAACTTGTACGCGGGCGGCGTCACCACCGCCGATCTCAAAGGCTTCACTGAAAAGTACGGCTTGAACTCGCGGCTGGTGAAGCGCGACGGCAGGCTGATCGAGGAGGTCTACAAGATCGGCGGGCGGTACTCGAAGGAGATCACCGAAATCGTCCGGCATCTCGAGGCGGCGATTCCGTTCGCGACGGAGCCGATGGCCAAGGCGCTCGGCGCCCTGGTCAGGTTTTACCGCACCGGCGAAACAGCGGATCGCGTCCAGTACGACATCGCCTGGGTCGCCGACAAGTCGTCGCCCGTCGACACGATCAACGGATTCATCGAGGTCTACATGGATCCGCGCGGCATCAAGGGGTCGTGGGAAGCGCTGGTCTTCTACGTCAATCCGGAGAAGGCGACGCGCATCAAGGCCCTCGGCGCGCAGGCGCAGTGGTTCGAGGATCACATGCCGTTCGATCCGCGATTCCGCAAGCCGAACGTCACCGGCATCGTCGCCAACGCGATCGACGTCGTGATCGAGATGGGCGATTCCGGCCCGATTACGCCGATCGGCATCAACCTGCCGAACGACGAGCAGATTCGCGAACGGTATGGCAGCAAGTCAGTGGCGCTGGCGAACGTCACCGAGGCGTACGACAAATCGACGCCGGAAGGGCTGACGTCGGAGTTCACCTGGGACGCCGCCGAAACCGAGCGCTCGAAGCGCTTCCGATCGGTGTCGGACGAGTTGCACACCGAGCTTCACGAGGTCCTCGGGCACGCATCGGGACGCCAGGCACCCGGGTTCACGGGGTCGCCGGACGAGATCATCAAGGAGCATTACTCAGCGCTGGAGGAGGCGCGCGCCGACCTGATCGCGCTCTACTTCATCGCCGATCCCAAGCTTGTCGAGCTGGGCGTCGTACCCGCCGCCGATCACGTTCAGATCGTCCGCGCACAATACGACTATTACACCCGCAACGCCATCGTCCAGCTGCGGCGGATTCGCGAAGGCACCGAGATCGAGGAGGCGCACCTGCGCAACCGCCAGATGATCATTCACTGGCTGATGGCCAATACGAAGGCGATCGAGCGGCGCCAGCGCGATGGCAAGACGTTCAACGTGCTGGTCGATCAGCAGGCGTTCCGCGACGGCGTCGGCCGTCTGCTTGCCGAAGTGCAGCGCATCAAGTCGGAGGGCGATGCGGCAGCCGCGGCGAAGATGTTCGACGAGTACGGCATCCATTTCGATCCGCAGCTGCGCGATGAGGTCGTCCGGCGCGTGGACGCGCTGAAGCTGCCCTCCTATAC
>Ga0307416_100000456_pt1 | contig 21001 bp, 17 predicted proteins | sample DK1Cmetagenome_2_FD_203821 | JGI IMG/M metagenome (GOLD analysis project Ga0307416, IMG submission 203821) | Maize rhizosphere microbial communities from greenhouse at UC Davis, California, United States - DK15-C-3 | ecosystem: Host-associated > Plants > Roots > Rhizosphere > Soil | place...
GCTGGTCTCGCCGGAAACGATAAGACGTTTGACGATCGTCGCCGTCACGATCGATCTCGCCTACGGCGGTGGGGGCGGATATCTGGCGGCGCGACTCGGACGGGCGGCGCCGCTCGGAGCGGCATTCGTTTTTGGAGTCCTGGGCGTCTCGCTGACCCTGATGTGGGGTGGGGACGCGCACGGCTGGTATCGGCCGGCGCTGCAACTCCTGCTCATCCCCGCGACCGTGAGCGGCGGGTGGCTGCGGGCGCGTCACCTGGCTCGGCGAGCTCACTCGGCGTGACGCAGGCGCCGCCGCGATCGGCGCGGCGGCGCGGACTCTTTCCCTGCCCGGGATGAGAGATCGTGGCTCTCGTGGCTATTTCTTCTACAACGTGGTATATATGGCCGCGCGACTCGCGGCATTGCGGGCCGCAGGTCGAACCCTCCCACCAGGATTCGTCCATGACTCGATCGAGAGTCGCTCACGTTCGCCGTCTCCGTGTCGCGGTGCTCTCTGCGATCGTTGGGATCGCCGCCGGCGCGACGGTGGCCGCCACCGCGTCCGCCCAGCAGCGCGAAGTATCGGCGATGTGGTCATGGATCGACCAGTACTACGCCGACTACACCGCCATGAGTGCCGCCCCCACCGGTCCGGCCATGGACAAGTGGCTCGCGCACTACGCACCGTACGCGTTTTTCGAAGACCCCACCGCGGGGCTCACCGGTATAGGCCACGACCGCATTCGAAAACCATACGTGGAGGCGTTCACCGGACCGCTCGGTCCCGTGTATTGGACGATTCTACGTCGGGTGACCAGCGGCGATTGGACTGCTGTCGAAGGCTGGGTAGACGGTACGCAGACGGGTAAGCCGGTGCATACCCGATTCACGACCTGGCTGAAGATCCGAGACGGCAAGATCGTCCATCAAATCGACTACCTCGATTACGCAGCCATCAAGCGGCAAGTCGCCGGTGAGGAGGCGGTATCCCGGGATGGGGTCGAAGCACCCGCGACACCGGGGCGCGGCGGGCGCGATGCCGACCGCGCGCTTCGGCTCACCGACGAGTTTTACCGGCGCTACGAAGCGATGCCCGTTCTGGCATTGCCGGCCGGTCTCGCGCGATACGTGGAGCGGTTGACCGAAGACTTCAAGCTCGAGGATCCGACGGCCCGGTTGACCTACGACTCACGGGAGAAAATGCGCGCGTCGCTGAAAGACGCACTCACGACGGGTAAGTATGGAATCTTTCACTGGGAGATCGACCGCCGGGTCACGGATGGCGAGTGGGTCGCGCTCGAAGGCTCCTGGCGCGGAGTCTACAACGGCCGTCCGTTCGCGACGCGATTCACCACCTGGCTACAGGTGCGCGGAGACAAGATCGCGCGGCAGATCGACTACCTCGATTACGCGACTTTCAGGCGACTGACGTCGCCGCCGAAAGCTCAATGAAGGCTGGTCGCCGGTGGCCCCGGTTCCTGCTCGCCGGTCTCGGCTCGCTGGTCGTCGTGTGGATCGCGTACAAGGCGACGACGATTCGCCGGATGAGCGGTCGATTGACAGTCGATACCGGCTGCGAATCCGACCCGAACACCGTAGCCGAGATGAGCCAGTTCACTCCCGGCGCGGCGTCGATTCGCTGCCAGCCTTGGGACATCGGTACCGGTGTCACCGGGTACGTGTGGCGTGCGCCGAATCCGAGAGCGGTGATCCTGGTCGAGCATGGTTGGGGAGACTACGCCCAACGTTATGTGAAACAGTTCAGCCAGCTCATCCCGCATCTTCTCGAGCGTGGGATCAGTGTGTACGCCATCGACATGTGGGGCAACGGCCGCTCGCCCGGGAAACGCGGAGCGACCGACGTCGGCGACGCCGTCGAGGATCATCTCGCGGCGCGGCGGAGATTGCGGGAGCAGCCGCTGCCGGTGTTCGTGCTCGGGCACTCGGTTGGCGGCCTCGTAACCGCGACAAGCACGCTGCGGGACCCGAGCGGCGTGCGAGGCATGATCCTCATTGCGCCGGCACTGAAATGGGGTGTGAGTGGCGTCATGCGGTTCGTGGCACGAATGGGAGGCTTTCTCCTGCCGACGTTTCCCGTGCCGGCACCGGCCGCCGATCCTACGGCCCAAAGTCGGGACAGGCAGTTCAATGAGCGACTGGCGAAGGATCCGCTCATGTATATGGGTAACATCTCGTGGGTGACCGCTGCTGGCGGAGCAACGACATCGCACGCGAACTGGAAGCAGTATCAGCACGTCGCCGTGCCGGTCCTGGTGGTGAATGGCACTGCCGACAAGGTGGCGGATCCGAGCGGCAGCCGAGAGTTCGTCGAGGCGGTGCGGTCCCAGGACAAGACGATCAGTCTCGTCGATGGCGGGCGGCACTCTCTACTGGATGACCCGCCGAGCAACGCCGAGGCGCTTCAAATAATCCTGGGCTGGCTCGATCGTCGTCTGCCGAGGGACGATGCTGTCAAACCGTGAACCTCGGATCGGCGGCAGATGGCGTCGTTCAGCCTCACGCTGCTTCGCCTTCTCCGCGCGGTCGAGCGAGCGATCGGTGACGCGAAGTTTCGCGCTCTCCTTCTAGCACTACTTCCACTACTTCGCCACATCCCGGCGTTCCGCACACGGTGGTGGCGGGCGATGGCCCGGCGCTTACGCGGCTGCGGCCTTGAGGTGGTCCGCGAGCCGCAGGGTGAGCGCCACAAGCGTCAGCGTGGGGTTCGCCGAGCCCGAAGTGGGGTAGACCGACGCGCCCGCGACGTACAGGTTGCCGAGCCCGTGCACGCGGCAGTTGGCGTCCACCACCCCCTGCGTCGGGTCCTGGTGCATGCGGGTCGTCCCCATGTGGTGCCAGCCGCCGCTCAGAAAGCCGGGCCAGGTCACGTCGTCGTCGCGCAGCCAGTCGAGGATCTGCACGCGCCCCACTCCCTGCTTCCCCACCTCCCGCCCGAGCACCTCGTAAAACGTGCGCATCGAGCGCTTGTCGAGGTCCGTGAGCCGCCAGTCGAAGCGGACGCGCGGCATCCCCATCGCGTCGCGCTCGGCGCCGAGCGTCACGCGGGAGTCCGGGTTGGGCGCCTGCTCCTGGCGCGAGAACAGCCGGAACCGGCGCTCCCCCGGCTGCAGCGGCCGGAAGTCCTCGCCCAGCTTGCGCAGGATGGGGAGCACGGTCGTGTCCCCCCGCTCGATGCGCACGAACGCGTCGACCACCTCGGGCGTGAGCACCTGGAAGGTGCTCCGGAGGTCCGGCGAGGCCGGCAGCGGCTGGAGTGAGGTCGTGCCGTTCAGGACGCGATGGGTGTGCTGCGCCGCGGCGCTGAGCGACAGCTCGCCGCTCGCCTTCGTCTTGCCGTAGTCGAGCCGGTAGAGCCCCACGTTGCCCAGTTGCGGCGTGGCGAGGGCCAGCTGCCCGGCGGGCATCTCGATGTGCTCCATGAAGTAGCGGCCGACCAGGTCGTGCCCGTTCCCGAGCCCGTTCCGCGCCTGTCGGTTGGACGCGAGGAGCAGGCGGGCGTTCTGGATCGAGCAGCAGGCCAGCACGTACCGGCGCGCGCGCACGCGGTGCTCCTTCCCGTCCAGGGTGCGCACGCGGAGCCCGGTCACCGCGCGGACCGCCTCATTCGCCTCGATCTCGACGACGTTGGCGTGCGTGTAGAGGTGCACGTCGCGGGCGTTGACGATCGCGTCGCGGTACTTCCTGCCGAAGCGCGTGGGGGCGCTGAACTGCCACATCTTCGTCCAGACGACCTCCGCGTCGAGCGGCAGGCGCGCCCGCCCGCCCTCCTGCCGCCCCCAGTGGTCGGCGCCGTACTCGTACGGCCCGAGGTCGAGCAGGCGCTGCGCGCGCGCGTAGAACGGGTCGAGGTCCGCGCGGCGGATGGGCCACCCGCTGTGCGGCACCCAGTCGCGCCGCTCGAAGTCGATCGGGTCGAACGGGGCGCAGAGCCCCGCCCAGTGGTTCGTGGTGCCGCCGAAGTAGTGGAGTCGCGCCGCCTCCAGCGGGAAGTACGGCCGGCCCACGACCTCCCCGCGGTAGAGGTCCTGCATGCGCGGGTCGGGGTCGAAGCCCCCGCCCTCGAGCAGCAGGACCTTCCGCCCCTGACCTACCCACTCCAGCGCCATGCTGATGCCGGCCGCGCCCGCACCGACGATGCACAGGTCGCCCTCGATTAGGCTGCCGTCCTCGAGCCGCTGCGCGTCGGTGTGCATAGGCTATCCTATGGAGGGTCAGGCGCGGGCGAGGGAGTAGAGCGCGCACTGGCGCGCCTCGGTGACCGAGAGGACCCAGCCCTGGACCTCCACTGTGCGTCCCTCCGCGAAGTCCCGGCGCACCAGCTCCGCCGGGGCCACACGCGGCACCCCCAGCAGCCGGACGAGGAGCGGGTGCCGCCCGTGGATGGCGGAGCGCAGCGCCGCCGCGTCGCGCTCGGCGGGTACCATCGCGCGGTAGCGGGCGCCGATCGCACGCACCTGCTCGGCGCCCAGCACGTCGAGCAGGGCGGGGCGGGCGAGCGCGCGCAGGTCCGGGGAGTCATCGGTGCTCGTGGCGCAGGCGGCGCCGCTCAGGGTCGACGCCGCACCGAGCGCGGCGATGCGCAAGAAGAGCCGCCGGTGCATGGCCATGGCGTGCCTCCGCAGGTGGGAGAAGGGAGTTCCCGCCGGCGATGCGTGCGCGGCGCCGGCCATCGGTCGGACGGCGCCACCAACTTGCGCCGTCCGGTGTCGGTGCGCCAGCCCGTCCATGAAGACGACCGACGCGCTCGGCCTCGTGCTCGCGGTGTGTGTGCACGGCGCTGATGTGCAGGACCGGGTGGGAGCGCGCCAAGCGGTATCGGTACGAAGAGCGGCCCGCGCGCACGTTCCGCGTGCTGCCGCGTCGCTGGGCGGGTGCCCTCCGGGCGGGTGAGCGGACGTTCGCGTGGCTCGGGCACGCGCGTCGCCGGAGCAAGGACTACGAGCGGCTCCCGGCCACGAGCGCGTTGATGGTCTACGCCGCCATGAGTCGCCTGATGCTGCGGCGGCTCGCGACGTCGGCAGCCGAGACGGAGACGGAGACCTGCCCCCAGCCCGTCAAGCGCTCTGACGTCCGGCGCCCCTCCGTGAACTCCCCTCCTCGCGCTCGTCCCGCGTTTGCGCGATGCGCGGGAGGCTGGTCTCGATCCAGTCGGCGAGCGCGCGCACCTTCTCCGCCGCCTCTCGGCCGAGCGGCGTGAGGCTGTACTCCACGCGCGGTGGCACCACCGCGTGCGCGACGCGGTCGACGAGGCCATCGCCCTCCAGCCACTGCAGCGTCTGCGCGAGCATCCGCTCGCTGACGCCGCCGATCATCCGCCGGAGCTCGCTGAAGCGGCGCGTGCCGCCTTCGAGCGCCATCAGCACGAGGACCCCCCACCGGCTGGTCACGTGCTTGAGCACCTCGCGCGAGGGGCACGCCTCGGCCATGAGGTCGCCGCGCTGGAGCTGCTCGGAAATCGGCGTCGGGCGCGGCCCCAGGGGGCCGCCCGGGTCGGACGGGGAAGTCGCCATACTTACAGAAATGTATGTACTTACAAAAAGTTTGTAACCTCCCGTAGACTGGTCGCAGCAAGGCTCTCCGACACTCGACCAGGACGGGATCAATGACAATCGGCATCACCGGGGTCACGGGGCAGCTCGGCCGCCTCGTCCTCGACAGCCTCAAGAAGAAGGGACCGGCCGCCGACCTCGTTGCCCTCGCGCGCTCGCCCGAGAGGGCGGCCGGCCTCGGCGTCGCGGTCCGCGCGTTCGACTACGACAAGCCGGAGACGCTCGGCCCGGCCCTCGCTGGCGTCGACACCCTGCTGCTGATCTCCGGGCCCGTGCCGGGCGTGCGCGTGGCCCAGCACCGCCAGGTGATCGAGGCGGCGAAGCAGGCCGGCGTGAAGCGGATCGTCTACACGAGCGCGCTGCATGCCGACACGTCGCCGCTCGACATCGCCCCCGACCACCGCGCGACGGAGGCCGACCTGAAGGCATCGGGCATGCCGTTCACGATCCTGCGCCACGGCTGGTACACCGAGAACTATACCGGCTCGATCCCCGGGGCGCTCGCCGGGGGGGCGTTCCTCGGCAGCGCCGGCGACGCGCGCATCTCCTCCGCGACGCGCGCCGACTACGCCGAGGCGGATGCGGTGGTGCTCATCGGCTGGGAGCACGAGGGGAAGACCTACGAGCTCGCCGGCGACGAGGCGTGGACGCTGAGCGACCTCGCCGCCGAGATCTCGCGCCAGACGGGCAAGAACATCCCGTACCAGGACCTGCCCGCAGCGGAGTACGCGAAGACCCTCACCAGCTTCGGCCTGCCGGAGGGGCTCGCACAGGCCATCGCCGGGTGGGACGTGGCCGCCGCGCAGGGCGCGCTGTTCGACGACTCGCGCCAACTCTCCCGGCTCATCGGACGGCCCACAAACCCGCTCTCGGCCGCCGTGGCCGACGCCCTCAAGCAGGCCGCCTGAGGACGCCTTGGGCACGGGCTGGTAGTTGGTCGTCGGATGGCAGGGTGAGAAGGGGACGGTGCCATTTGGCACCGTCCCCTTTCCCGATCCGCAGAGACTGTGTGGAAACGCCACGGCGGCCGGCGCTACAGGCCTGCCGCCGCCGCGACCTCGGTGCCGAGGCGCGAGGCCGCCGGGGCCACGTGCCCCTGCAACCACTCGTGCTGGGGCGTGCTGAGCAACGGCGAGCGCATGAGCAGCATCCCCTTCGTGAAGAACTCACGGGCGCGCGCCGGGTCGCGCAGCTCCGCGGCGACGAACCCGGCGTTCATGTAGGCCCACGAGGCGTTGACGACGTCGCCCCGGGCGATGGCCTGGTCGCCCGCGCGCTCCATCAGGTCACCCGCGGCGAGCGGCTGCCCGATGCCGTGGCGCAACGCCGCCGCCCGCGCGAGGCTCGTGAACCCGGCCGGGTCATCGGGCGCCCGCAGGCCGGCCGCCCGCTCGCGCAGCCGCGCCGCCTCACGCCAGCGGCGCACGCTACTCGCCTGCTCGTAGGCGGCGGCCCGCGCGTCGAGGCTGTCCGCCCGCGTGGCGAGCGCGGTGACCGGGACCGCCTGGACCGGGTCGAGTGGCCGTTGTGCCCGCGCGAGGGCGGGCAGCGCGACGACGCTGGCGGCGGTGGCGAGGACGGCGGCGGTCCGGCACAGGGGGCGCGAGGTGATTCGGGTGATTCGCATGGGAGTGCTCCTTGTTGTCGTGCGACGGGGGGCGGGTGGCTGCTCCGGGGACCGGCGCGGGCGAGGTCGGGTCGCATCGCCGCGAGGTCCGAGGCAGGCGTGTTCCTCTGTTCCATAGGAGAGGCGGCAAATCCCACCAAATCGCGCCAAATCCCGCCAAATCCCGCCGAATTCCGTCACGCGGCCGTGCGTACCGGGCTCCCACCTCCGGAGACTGATGGTGCCGTCGACCGAGCCGGACGCGACGCCGGGCGCTGGAACCACGCAGCTCGGCGACACCGGCGCGTCTACCTCCGCGTCTACCTCATCGTGCTCGACCCGGCAACGGGCGCGCTCGCCCCCGACCCGACGACGCCAGCCGTCGGGCGTGGGCGCCCGCACGTCCACGCCCGACCCGCGTTCACGCGGGAGTTTCCGCACAGTCTCCAGCGGGCCAAGACTAGCCGCTCCAGGACGAGCTGGAGGACTCCTGCGGCTGCCTCCAGCCCCTCCAGGGTCAAGGGTGCTGGGCAACCGAGTAGCGGGGCGTCCTCCGGGATCTCGTCGGCGTAGCGCGGACTCACGATGCCCTCGTTGTGATCGTGAACGTGCCGCTTCTGGAACACGCGCTTGAGCAGCCGCACCTGCTCTTGCGTGAGCCCGGCGAGGATGTCGACGCCGATGCTGTCCTTGAACAGGCGTTGCGTGTGCTCGATCACTTGGAAGCGCGCCCGCTCCACACCAAGCCGCCTCGCCTCCTTGCGGCCGAATGTCTCGAACGTGGAATCCCTGGTCGGTCGGGACGCTGATCGTGAACCGCACCCGATCTGGGAGAGCCACAGCACCTCCGTTCGATGAGCCCAGCCCGCGCGTCAGTCGTCCCGACGCTGCGGCTGTACGTAGACGCAGAGAGGGGGACGCGATGTACGCCACCGCGCCCCCCTTCTCTGCATCCAGCTACATCCAGCTGCGGCAACTCAACGTCGAGCGACCAATTTTCGAGTGTAACCCCCTGTGTCGACCAATGCCCCTACACCACGGCGACTTAGGCCAGCAGGGGGTTACACTTTGAAATTGCGTCTACCCACACTCCGAGAACCCACACACATGACACTTCACGCACCCCTCCGCATACTCGAGCTGCGACCCGCAGTCCGGACACGTCCCCATGAACGCCTGCCCCCCATCATAGGCTTCGAGCCCGAACTGCTGCTGCTCCGCCCCCGACGCCCCCGGCGTCCGCCCCACAGTCACCTCCGGCTTCGCAACCGGCGCATTCGTCACGGGACCATGCGTCCCATTCTGTGACCGCTGCGACGCGTCCAACAGGTCCTGCTGCACCCCCTGCTTCTCCCGCCACCACTCCTCGAGCGCGATCCCGATCGCGTCAGGCACGCTCAGCACCTTGTTCGGCCCAAGTCCGACAGCGCGGTCCGACGAGATCCCCCGCAGCTGCCGGTGGATCTCCATCAGCGGGATCCCGGACCGCAGCGCCAGCGAGATCATCCGCCCCATCGCCTCCGCGTCCGCCATCGCCGACCCGCCGGCCTTGCCAAGGTTGAGGAACACCTCGAACGGCTGCCCGCGGTCGTCCTCGGTGATGTTCACGAACATCGTGCCGAGCGGCGTCTCCTTGCGGATCGTCGTCCCACGGAGCTTGTCCGGGCGCGCCCGCTTCGCCCGCCGCTGCAGGTTCTCCGCCTCCACGTCGAACAGCGCCTTCTTCGTCCGCTCCAGCTCCGCCCGCAGCTCGGCGAGCGTCCCCTGCAGCTCGCCCACCTCGCGCTTGAGCACCGCCGCTTCCGCCGGCGCGGCCGCGGCGCTCGCCCCTGCCGGAGCGGCGACGCCCTTCTCCCGCTCCGCCTTCGCCTTCTCCGTCGCGCCGGTGCTCAGCACCTGGTTGTCGCGCGAGCCGTCGCGGTAGACCGTCACTCCCTTGCACTTGAGCGCGTGCGCCAGCTCGTAGATGGCGCGCACGTCCTCGACGCTCGCCGTGTGGGCGAAGTTCGTCGTCTTGCTGATCGCCGAGTCGCAGTGCTGCTGGAAGGCCGCCTGCATCCGCACGTGCCACTCGGGGGCGATCTGGTTCGCCGTCACGAACACCCGCTGCCAGCGCTGCGGCACCTCGGGGAGGTTGATTGTCCCCTCGCGGGCGATGCGCTCCATCAGCTCGTCCGAGTACCACCCCTCGCGCCGGGCGACGGCGACGAAGTCCTCGTTCACGTCCGGCATCATCACGCCGGCCTGGTTGCGCATGAACGCCACGGCAAAAAGCGGCTCGAGCCCCGACGAGCACCCGGCGATGATCGAGATCGTCCCCGTCGGCGCCACGGTCGTGACATTGCAGTTGCGGAGGAGCTGCATCGCGCGGATGCGCTTGCCGTCCTTGTCGCGCCCGCACGTCGCGTCCGGGCCCCAGATGGAGCGCGCCCACTCGGGGAACGGGCCACGCTCGTTGGCCAGGCGCTCGCTCTCCTTCTTGCTCTCGACGTCCACGAACTCCATCACCCGGCGCCCCATCTCCACGCCCTCGGGCGAGTCGTAGGGGATGCCGAGCCGCACGAGGGCGTCGGCGAAGCCCATCACGCCGAGGCCGATGCGGCGGATGCGCTTGGACAGCGCGTCGATCTCCGGCAGCGGGTACTTGTTGACGTCGATGATGTTGTCGAGGAAGTGCGTGGACGTGTGGATGTCGCGCCGGAACGCCTCCCAGTCCATCTTCCCGTCGACGACGTAGTAGCCGACGTTGATCGAGCCGAGGTTGCAGACGTCGTACGGTCCAAGCGGCTGTTCACCACAGTTAGCTGAAACCACGCCGGTGAAAGCACTTGCGCCGTCGCATGCCTCCGGGTCCACGACCACATAAGTGTGCACCTCGTCGACCGTGCCGTTGTAGACGTCAGCAGTGCCGGCTTCTTCGACAGACATGACCACGTGGTTCCCGACTGCGGCCGTCGGTTCGTCGGCAGTGACGCTGTAACCTGCTACGCGCATCCCCTGCGTCAGCTCCTGCGCTTGGATCTTCTCGCCGCTCGGTGTGATCCAGTTGTGGTCGGGAGTGCAGCGCACCACGAGGCCGGAGTCGAACGTCACCTTGAGAACGCGCGTGTCCGACTTGGTCAACCGTGGGTGGCGCATGGTGCGCACCGTGCGCTCGCCCGTCGTGCGGTTCAGGGCATAGACCTCGACGTTCGCGCCGTGGCGCGCCAGCTCGTCGAAGCGACGCGGACCGTCGACTGTGAGCACGAGCGTGTCCCCGGCGAGGCAAGGATTCGTCGCCTCGTAGGGGAAGAGGTGCGGCGTGGGGTTATACCGGTTCGCCTCGTCGATGAAGAAGCAGCCCGGCTCGCCGGTGCGCCACGCGCCCAGGATCATCTTGTCCCAGACCATGTTGGCGTCGAGCTGCCCGGTCACCTGCTTCGTCGTCGGGTCCACGAGGTCGTACGTCGTCTTATCGCGCACGGCCTCCATGAACTTCTCGGTCACCGCCACGGAGATGTTGAAGTTCGTCACCTGCGTCAGGTCTTCCTTGCAGGTGATGAACTCGAGGATGTCCGGGTGGTCCACCCGGAGGATCCCCATGTTGGCACCGCGCCGCGTGTTGTGGCTCACGAAGCCGTTCGCGACGTAGGTGTTGTTCGCGGGGACCGACAGGTCGAGCGTCAGCGACTCGCTCTCCTCGATGCTCGCGACCTGGTCGTAGAACTGGTCGTGAGCCAGGAACCACATCAGCGGGCTGCTGCGGATCTCCTCATGCTTTTCGGCCAGCGTCGCCAGGCGGGACCGCGTGAGGTGGCGCGGTGCCGCGACGTCCGGCAGGTAGTGCTGAATGTCGCGGTACAGCTCCCGGTTCGCGCCTCGCGAGCCCCGGCCCGGACCGGAGCCGCGCCCCGGGCGGGCGTACGCCGCCTGGATCACCTGCTCCTGGTTCGGGATCACGTCGTTCTGCTCCCACGCCTTCTCGAGCCCACGGGGCAGGCGCGTCGCCCGGGCTCCGTCGATGAAGCCGATATCGTGGGCGAAGACGTCGAGGCCGGACTGCGTGGTCACGCGCAGCCGGTACAGAGGGCGGTCGCCGAACGCGCTGTCGCGGTCGGTGGTGACCGATACGCTGCTCGGAACGCCGACGGCGAGCAGCAGTTGCTGGACGTCGTCGATCAAGTCGCGCGAGACGGACGACAGCGACGGATACCCCTCCTCGTAGATCGTGCCGTCGGCCGTGAACAGGCCACGCAGGAATCCGCGGGCCATGCGAACGCCCTTGCGGAACACGATCTCCGGCACGCGCGCGGTGGCGGCCGACTCCTTCACGGCGCCGATCTGCTCGAGCCAATTGACGAGCCTCGTCGCGCACAGGAAGTAGTTGGTGCTCCCGTCGTCCGGCTTCTTGGTGCGCGTCGGGGTGAGGCCGAAGAGGCCCTCGCACGCGTCGGTCAGCCACGCCGCAACGTCGGGCTGGTCGTCGCACACGGTGAGGATCAGCCGGCCGGTGCCGCCGCCGACGTTGTAGCGATTGAACGCCCCGTCGCCGACCACGTAGCCGAGGAACTCCCCGAGCTGCTCGGACGCCTCCGCCGGCAGCCGCACTGGGGTCGCGTTGAAGTGCGGCTCCGTCGCCAGCCCGGGCAGCGCGTAATCCTCAGGCTCGAGCAGGTGGCCCTTCTGCAGCACCACCCAGTCGCCCACCGCGAGCTCGTCGAGTCGCCGCCACACGTACCCGCCCTGGGCGTCGATCACCCGCACGCGGTGCTGCAGCGTTGCCGCGAGATGGTATCCGCTGGCGGTCCGGATGCGGCGAACGGTCGCGACCCCGTGATTGTAGAACTCGTCCGATCCCTGCGGGCCAGCATCGGTGGCCACGGCGAGGGGCCTGGCGTGCCGATGCCACGAGTCGGCCGGGGCATCCGCCGGCCCGAGCTCGCGAATCGGAACGATCCCCCGGTTCGTGCTGACGCGCGTGTCGGGCACGACGCACCCGCCCTGCTTCACCGCGTCGGTGGATGCGTCGTACAGCTTCATGAACGACACCGGGCCGCTCGCCACGCCGGTGGTCGACCGCACCATGCTCCCCTTGGGCCGCAGCCGCGAGAAGCTGAAGCCGGTGCCGCCGCCGCTCTGATGGATGAGCGCCATCGAGCGCAGGGTGTCGTAGATCCCATCCTTCCCGTTCGACAGCGAGTCCGCCACGGGCAGCACGAAGCAGGCGGAGAGCTGGCCCAGCGGGCGGCCGGCGTTCATCAGCGTCGGCGAGTTGGGCTCGAACCGGCGCTGCGTCATCAGCGCGTAGAACTCCTCGGCCGCCGCGTTGACGGCCACCTCCCCTGCCCCGTACCGCCGGTCCGCCTCGGCTACCACGGTGGCCACCCGCCAAAACATGTCCTCCGGCTGCTCAGTCGGCTTACCTGCTGCATCCTTCACGAGGTACCGCTTGGCGAGAACCGTCCGCGCGTTCTGGCTGAGCGTGACGGGGCCGGCCGGGGGGGTGGGGGGGAGGGGCATGCGACCGCTCTCTTCTTAACAGGGTGGCTCTTTGTGGCGACAGCGCCGAACGGCAGGAACGACGGGTCAGAGACTACGACGGCTGCGACGTGCTGCGACGTGCTGCGCGGTGATTCGGGTACGGGGGGCCCATATTACTTGCTTCCAATCACTACTGCAACTGGACCGTTTCGGCGGCTTCGGGTCGCGCTCGCTTCGCGCCCGGCGCCTGCTCTCCGTATCGACTGAGCGGCGAAATCTGAGAACGCGTTGTATCGCCGTAACTGCTTTAAATGTAATGCATTGACCCAGGTTGAGCGAGCTGATCCTTGGGCCCCGTCATCGGGTAACCCCATCTCGAGCACGGTCCCCGGACCTCTCTCCACTGCGGCCGCTTGCCCGGAAACACGTGCGCATTTCACGTGCCGATGGGGGCCCATGGGGAAGAGCCTCCAGTGGCGTTTGTTCGGGGTTGCGGAGCACAGCACTGAGCGACCTGAAGCCGCGGCGGAGGTCCACGCCGGGCGCACGATCACCGGGCCCCGGATTTCACCCTGTACACGCCGCCAAGACGCCGCCCCGCCCCCTCGTGCCCCCAACCCCTGGCCGTGACGCCCGTGATGCCGGAGCCCTTGGAGATCGTCACGAACCGCCTGCGTCTGCGGCCGTGGCGCGATGCGGACCTCGCGCCGTTCGCGGCGATGAACGCCGACGCCGAGGTGATGGCGCACTACCCCGCCCCGCTCGCCCGTGCGGCGAGCGACGCGATGGTCGAACGCATCGGGGCGCACTTCGCGCGGCACGGCTTCGGGCTGTGGGCGGTGGAGGCGCCGGGCGTCGCGGAGTTCCTCGGCTACGTCAGCCTCTTGGTACCGAGCGTCCCGTTCCGCTTCGCGAGCGCTCAGCAACCGCCAGTGGAGGTCGGGTGGCGGCTGGGGCGCGCGCACTGGGGGCAAGGCTACGCGACCGAGGCAGCGCGGGCGGCGCTCGACGTCGGGTTCGGCCGGTTCGGGCTCGCCGAAGTAGTGTCCTTCACGGTACCCGCCAACCACCGCTCGCGGGCAGTGATGGAGCGCCTCGGCATGCGCCGCGCGCCCGCGGACGACTTCGACCACCCGGCCCTCCCGGAAGGGCACGCGCTGCGGCGTCACGTACTGTACCGCCTGCCACGGCGCGCCTGGCGTGAGCGACACGACGCGGCGCGGTAGCGGGATGCGCCTTCGTCGGACCACAATCTCCAGCTTGCGCCGCCTCGGCCGCACGCGCATATCCCCGCCGCCGTGACACTCGGCTTTGGAGGTGGACCATGGCCAACGCTGCCTCTGGACGTACGCGCGGGCACCTCGTCGGGGAATCCGCGGGCGTGCGGAACATTCGCTCTCGGTGCGCGTCCGTCACCGCGGCGCTGATACTCGCGGCCGCCTGCACGCGAGACGGCGCGCCGCACGCTGCGCCGGCGGGCGACTGGCGCGTCACGGGTGGTGAGCCGGGCAACAGCCGGTACGCCTCGCTCGACCAGATCCATCGCGGGAACGTCCGGCAGCTGCGGGTGGCCTGGGTCTACCACACCGGGGACGCTCCGCCGGGCGGTCGCTCCGAGATCCAGGCCACGCCGATCGTCGTCGACGGCGTCCTCTACACGACGACGCCGGCCCTCGCCGTCGTGGCCCTCCGCGCCGACCGCGGCGCGCTGCTCTGGCGCTTCGATCCGTTCGCGGGCCGCGCGCCCGAGTCGCACGCGAATCGCGGCGTGGCGTTCTGGTCGGAGGGCCGCGACCGCCGAATCCTCCTCACGGCCGGACGACGGCTCTACGCGCTCGACGCGGCGACGGGTCGTCCTGTCCCGACGTTCGGCGACTCGGGCTCGGTGGACCTGGGCGCGGGGCTGGGGCGCGACGTCGCGGGTGCGTTCCTCCTGGCCACGAGCCCCGGGGTGATCTACAAGGACCTGCTGATCCAGGGCACCCGCGTGGGGGAGGGCGAGGGCTCGGCGCCGGGGCACGTGCGCGCGTATGACGTGCGGACCGGACGGATTCGCTGGACCTTTCACACCATCCCCCAGGCCGGGGAGTACGGCTCCGACAGCTGGCCGGCCGACGCATGGAAGACGGCGGGCGGCGCGAACTCGTGGGCGGGGATGGCCGTGGACGCGGAGCGCGGGATCGTCTACGTCCCCACGGGGTCGGCCACTCCCGACTTCTACGGCGGCGATCGCATCGGCCTGAACCTGTTCGCGAACACGCTGCTCGCCCTCGACGCCGCGACGGGGAGGCGCCGCTGGCACTTCCAGACGGTGCACCACGACCTCTGGGACCGGGACCTGCCCGCCGCTCCCAACCTCCTTCGCGTGACGCGCGACGGCCGGCGCGTCGACGCCGTGGCCCAGATCACCAAGACGGGGTTCGTGTTCCTGTTCGACCGCGAGACCGGGCGGCCGCTCTTCCCGATCAAGGAGCACGCGGTGCCAGCGTCCGAGCTGCAGGGCGAGCAGGCGTGGCCGACGCAGCCCTTCCCGGTGAAGCCGGCGCCGTTCGCGCGCCAGACGTTGACGGAGGCCGATCTCACGGAGCTGTCCCCCGACGCGCGTGGCGCCTCGCTGGCGCGGTATCGCGCACTGCGCCGCGGTGGCCTGTTCACGCCGCCGAGTCGGGAGGGCAGCATCGTCTTCCCCGGATTCGACGGCGGCGGCGAGTGGGGCGGCGCTGCCGTGGACCGCGAGACCGGCCTGCTGTACGTCAACGCCAGCGACGTCCCGTGGATTGCGGCGATGCGGGAGACACCGCTGGTGGCGGCCGGCACCGGAGCCCCGCGTGCTGGTCCGGTGGTGTACGCGAGCACCTGTGCTGGGTGCCACGGGCCGGAGCGGCGCGGTGACGGCGACCGCGTCCCATCGCTGGTCGGCGTCGGCACGCGGCTTTCGGCGGCCGAGATCCAGCAGGTGATCGAGCGCGGCCGAGGCTTCATGCCATCCTTCGCTAACCTCCCGGAGCCGGAGAAGCGCGCCGTGGTCGCCTACCTGCTCGGCCGGCGGGCGCCGGCCGCACCGCGCGCCGGCGCCCGAGCCGCCGCGGGAACTCCGGGACAGGGGCAAGACGACTCGCCGCACGCCGCGGAGCTGGCCGCGTCGCGAGCGAGGCAGACGAAGGCGCCGTACGAATTCGTCGGGTACGAGCGGTGGAAGGACCCTGATGGCTACCCTGCCGTGAAGCCACCGTGGGGCACGCTCAACGCCATCGACCTGAACACCGGCGAGTACCGCTGGCGGGTCCCACTCGGCGAGCACCCGGAGCTGACGGCGAAAGGCACCGCGCCCACAGGCACCGAGCAGTACGGCGGGCCGATCGTCACGGCCGGGGGGCTGGTCTTCATCGCCGCCACCCAGGACGCGAAGATCCGTGCCTTCGACAAGGAGACGGGAACGGTGCTTTGGGAGGCGGTGCTCCCGGCGGCCGGCTTCGCGACGCCGAGCACGTATGCGGTCCGCGGCAGGCAGTACGTCGTGATCGCCGCGGGCGGCGGGAAGCTGGGGAAGAAGTCCGGCGACGCATACGTCGCGTTCGCGCTGCCGGACTGACCTCGCCGGCCAGTCGCGGGTGGCTGCCCGCCGCGGGGGCGCGATCGTCTCGCCTGAGGGTGAGGATGGCACGGTAGACCTGGTAGCTCGGTGGTGCTCCGACGGTCTCTAGCACTACTCCGCCGCATCTGAATCGACGTAGTCGGCTGGACGTAGTCGGCTGAATGGACGCACCAGTCGAGGGGCACGAGATCAGGGCTGGACGGCGACCTCGTAGACCTCGTAGACCTCGTGGGTCGGCGCCGCCGTGACGCCGAACGCCTCGACCAGCCGGCCCTGTAGCTGCGCCGGCAGCTCGCTGACGGTCGCCGCTTGATGCTGCGCCTCCCACAGCGTCAGCGTCACGTGCTTGCCGGCCGCGCGGTCGATCAGCACGTAGGCGCCCCGGAAGCCTTCGCCCTGCCCCCGGTTGGCCCGGAGTCCTTCGCGGAGTGCGACGAGGCCCGTGTCCAGCTTCTCCGGTGCCATGATTGCCGGATGATTCCCGACCGGCGCGGGGGTCCTGATCCAGAGCACGGCGACGGCCGCCAGGGAGCGCGGTGCCGGCGGCGCCGGCCACCCGCACCTACCGCCAGTCGATCTCCACGAGCGTGACTGAGGCCGCGCCCGCGTTGCGCAGGCTGTGGCGGTACCCGGCATCTCGCCAGTGCCACGCACCCGGCCCGCTGCCGCCGTGCGCCGCGGGTGAACCTCCCGCGTCCTCGGGCGCCGCGGCGGTCACCTGCACCGTGAGCCCCGGTGCGGCGTGAGAGTGCACCCCGGCGGACGCTCCTGGGGCGAGCACCACCCGGTAGACGCGCGCGAGCACACCCTCGGCGACGAGCCGTGTCGCCGATGTCTCGGGCAGCGGCGGCGCGTCGACGCCCGACGGCGCCAGGAAGTCGCCAACGACGTAGTGGAACGCGACGGTGTCCGCGTTCCCGACGCGATGCGTGTACGGGAGCGGCTGCTTCCAGTTCTCGAAGACGGCGCCGACCGAGTCCGGCAGGCCCGCGGCCGAGGGCGAGCCGCGTGGTGGCTGTGCCCACGTGCGCGCTCCCGAGATCACCACGCCGACGTTGCGATCCGCGTGCACGTGGTAGCCGGTCGTGTCACCCGCCGGCACGCGCACGTCGAGCACGCGCACGTAGCGGTTCTGGTACACCGGGCGGTGACGCGGCTCCTCATACACCGGGACGGCGACTATCCGCGCGGCGGCATCACCCGCGGCACGACGTGCCGCGTCCTCCGTCGTACCAGGTCCGGCGTGCGATCGACAGGCGCCGAGCACACCGGCGAGGCCCGCGAGAACGAGATGCCGGAACATGGGTGCGCTCCCGATTAGGTCGTCGCCCTCGAGAGGGCGGGCAGCCGCTCGCGGTCCCTGCCCGAGTGGCGCACCCGCCGCGGAAGCTAGCGGAGGCTAGAGGTAGCGGGCGACGGCCATCGCCGCCACCGTGAGGACGAGCAAGGCCGCAATCAGCCGCGTGGCGCGCAACAGGCGCGCCTGCAGGCGCTGCATTTCGGCCACGTCGGTGGGCGCCGGCGCGTCGCCGGCCTGCTGGAGTCGGGCGCCGAGCTCGCCGAGCCGTCGTCCGGTGGGCGCGGCCACGGCGCCGGCGGTGGCCGCGGCGGCGATCGCGAGCAGGCCGCCGACGCCGAGCGTGATCCCGGGACGCGTGCGCATCCACTCGCCCCCGGTCGCCACCGCGACTCGCCCGTACATCCACAGGCCCGAGAGCACCGTGACCGCGGCGGCGACGCTCAGCCACGTCGAGAGCCGGTAGCGCATCATGATCTGCTGCAGAACGCGGCCGCCGGCCGGGCCCTCCCGAGCCGCGGGGTAGAGAAAGCCGGCGGCGACGAGCATCGCCCCCACCCAGAAGGTCCCGCCGATGATGTGCAGAAGGCGGAGCACGATCATGAGCAGACGGTCGTCCATTGGAGCGCCCCTCTCGATCTGGTGAAAGCCGTCGCGGCGTCGGCGCAGCCGCACCTCCGCCAAATCGCCGCGAACGGTACGCCCGATCGGGCCCCCCGACCATTGCCCGAACGGCCTAGGAGACTGGGGGCCCGACCGCCGCTGCCAGAAGCGCTTGACGGAGGCGAGCAATTCGTCGGGGGCTCAGTCCAGACGAAGGGCTGCGCCGCACCACTCGCGACGTGCTGGCCATCCCCTGTTGACTCGACCCACTAGCGGCCGGCGGCCGCGCCCGCGGCCCGGACGAGGGCGCTCATGCGCTCGAACCGCCCCGCTACGTAGTCCCGAGAGATGCGCATGAGGTCTGCCCGCGTGCCGCCGACGAACGGCCCGTGCATCACGATCGGGGCGTTCTGCGGCTGCCCGGCGTAGAGCACGAGGCGCGCGCCTCCCGGGTCGCCGCCCGTCAGGCGCAGCGTGCTCGGCCCGTCCTCGTCGGGGCGGTCGAGCCACCCCACCTGGCCGGCGCGCAGCGTCGTGCCGTCGCCGTCGCCGACGCGTGCGGCGCCCTCGAGCAGGTAGACGAAGCCATTGTAGGACGCCGGCAGGTCCTGCTCGAGTGTCGCGCCCGCATCCAGCCTGACGTCGACGAGCGTCACCGGGACGTGACCGCGCCTTGGTGCGCGGGCGTCGCCGGAGCCGCCGCTGTACACCCGCGCCTCGACGCCCGGTTCGCGCCGTACCGGCGCCGCGTCGCGCGTGATGGTCTCGAACCGCGGGTCGCTCCAGCGTTCTGACTCGGGGATGGTGAGCCAGAGCTGGAGGATGCGCGTCGGCCCCTGCGGCACGACGTGCTCGTTGTGGATGACGCCGCGGCCGGCCAGCATCCACTGCACGTCGCCCGCCTGGAGCACACCCTCGTCCTGGTCGTGGACCGCTCCCTCGAGCACGAAGGTCGCGATCTCGAAGCCGGCGTGGGGATGCTCGCTGCCGATGGGGGCACCCTCGGGCATGTCGACCCAGTCATCGGCCAGGAGGATGAACGGATCCTGCCTGACGAACTCGTTCGGGTCCACGACGACCACCGCGGTGTGGCCCGGCCCCGCGAAGCCTGGCGCGGGCGGCGGCGTGGTGATCGTCCGCGCGATGTGGCGCTGGACTGGTCTGCTGGAAGTCATGGTCCTCTCCTCCTCAGGCGCCCCGAGCCGGCGCGGGCCGGCGCCGGACCATCAGGTTGGCGAGGCCGCCGATGATGCCGACGCCGAGCACGGTCCACGTGATGCCGGGCGTCCACGCGGACGTGATGCCGAGCAGCGCGTCGAGCGAGTAGCGGCCCGGCCCCACGAGTGCGAGCCCGAACGCGCCCGTCGCGTAGAGCAGCGGGAGCTCGATCCCGTTCGACGTCGCGAAGAGGCCCTTGGCCCAGTGCACGCTGATGGCCGCCACGAGCATCACCGAGATCATCAGCGCCGGCCCGACCGGCCCGAGCAAGCCGAGCGCGACGAGAAGCCCGCTCGCGACCTCGCCGACCGAGGCCGCGGTCGCGAACAGCCGGCCGGGGTGGAAGCCGAGCTGCACGAAGAACTCCCCGGTCGTGCGGAGCCCGTGGCCTCCGAACCAGCCGAAGAGCTTCTGGCTGCCGTGCGCCGCCATGAGCAGCCCGAGCACCAGGCGGGCGATCAGCAGTCCGATGCCGGCCATCTGGAGGTCGGCCGTGTACGTCGCGTCCATTGGTGATTCCTCCTTCAGTGATGGCACGCTCCGCCGCAGCTCGCCCAAGGCGCGTCCGGGGCACGCGGCCGACCGCGCGTCGCCTTGCGCATTGGTTCCTGTTGCGGCCCAGGTTACGTTTCGTAACTGTAATCAACGTAAGAGAACCGGGCGGCGGCGAGAAGAACGCACTCGAACGTGCCCCAGTCACCTCGGAGTAACCATGCCGACGAATGGAGCGGCGCGGCCGGCGGCACGTGCGGCTGTTCGCGGTCCGGCGAAGAGCGCGCCAGTGCGGCCGGTCGCGGCACCGGCGGCGACCGGACTGCCGCCCGAGATCGAGCACACCGCGACCAACTGCCGCGCGCGCGAGATGCTCGTGCGCGTTGCCGACAAGTGGTCGATGTACGTCATCCACGTGCTCGCGGGTGCGGGCCCGCTGCGCTTCAGCGAGTTGCGGCGCCGCGTGGACGGAGTGAGCCAGCGCATGCTCACTGTGACGCTGCGCGGGCTGGAGCGCGACGGCCTCGTGCGCCGCACCATGTACCCCGAGGTGCCGCCGCGGGTGGAGTACGCCCTCACGCCGCTCGGCGCGACGCTGCGCGAGATTGTGCGCGCGTTGATCGAGTGGTCGGGGGCGCACCTGGCGGAGGTCGACGCCGCCCGGGCGCGCTACGACGCGCGCGCGAGGCACTGGGCGACGGCCGACGACTGAGCCGCGGACGCGGCGGGCCGTCGCACACGAGCCGACGACAAACAATGCGACGTCAGCGCAACGGTGGATGCCCTCGCACCGGCGACGCGCACCGACGTCGCATTCGTCGGCTCCTGTCGGCGAGCTTCCGGGTCAGACCACTAGGCTGGGTCTGACGACTCCGCCGCCGCGCGAGCACGGCGACCCACAGTGACCGTTGGCCCGCGCCTGGGGCGGCGTTACGACGCGCGGAACACCACGCTGTCGGTGAGGAGCGGGTCGTCGAAGTGCACCGGGTCGCCCGCCGCCTTGCCGGGCACCAGGAAGAGCCGCGCCGAGAGGGGCTTCCGCAGCTTCACCGACTGCGCGGCCACGTCGAGGACGATGTTGGTGAGCGTCTCCGGCGGCGTGTCGCCGGGCACGGGGACCACGTCGAGGCCGGTGCCACACACGCTCGAGAAGAGCAGCAGGTCGCGCAGCCCGTAGC
>Ga0307416_100000457_pt1 | contig 20948 bp, 20 predicted proteins | sample DK1Cmetagenome_2_FD_203821 | JGI IMG/M metagenome (GOLD analysis project Ga0307416, IMG submission 203821) | Maize rhizosphere microbial communities from greenhouse at UC Davis, California, United States - DK15-C-3 | ecosystem: Host-associated > Plants > Roots > Rhizosphere > Soil | place...
CCTGAATCTGTCTGCCAGTCAGCAACGAGATTCGGATAGCTCTTTCGTATAGTTCTTTTGAGCGGTCTAGTCGCAGTTACAAAAGCCGAAGGCAAGTGAATAAGCTCAAACTCCGTCGCCAGAAGCCAGCCGCTAGCCGCCAGCGGCCAGCCCGACTACCGACCACCACTAGCCCAGCCGTTACCGCGTCTTCTTCTTCGGCGCGTTCCTTAAGTTGAAGTAGTAAGTATTCAGATTGAAGACCAGCGAGAAGCGATTCTTGTCGATGGCGTCAAATTGGAAGTCGCTCAATAATAAGTTCCGCCCATAAAACAGATCAACAAATCCCATAATGCTGATTCCCGCACGTGGGGTAAAAACTACTGAACTGCGGTCAAAGTCGGAATAATAAGTAACATCCGTCGCTAATCCCAGCAACCCAGCGGTGATCTCATATCCTAACTTGGGTCCAACAATCAGTGTCTCGTCCTGAATGAGTCCATCGATGGTGAGATAAGGTCCCGCAGAGGCAAGACTTAACGGATGGATATAAATTTTGTGAAGTTGCACGCCCACTTCCACAAAGCCTGTCTCTTGTATTCCAAATCCAAGTTTCGGCACAAGCCGTGGTTTTGTCCAATAGCGCTCAAACGGCCTGATGTTCAGCGTGTCCTGGGCATAGACAGCCCGGAAGCAAACCGACATAAGCACAACCAGCAAGATCTTACTCACTGGGATCCCGGTAAGCGTAGTAATGAAGTACGGTTTCAATGGCGAGCTTTATGGCCGTGTTGATGGGATAAAAATCTCGTGCTAACTGCGGGTCGATAGCGACAAGCCGCATATAGTAATGGTTCATAACCGGAATGTCTTCCCCACCGCGAACGCTCTCAACCACCCGCTGATAGTTCTCACTTTGTTCTGTCTTTACAGTTTGGCAGGTGACAAATTCACGCTGCCCATATTTATTGGTGCGGCCGGAAAATCCAAAAAGTCTGCAGATGAGTCCGCGATGTCCATACTGCGAGCATAACCCGGTACCTTGCTGGTTTGGTTTGAAAAATAGACAAATTGTGTCCGGGTGGTCATTGAGACGATTCAGCCATTCTTCTCCTTCACCCTGCCGAAAGACATGGTAAGCAAAGGGGAGAAACTCCAGGATAGTTGCTTCAATGTCAGCTTTCGTGCAACACTTACCGCAGCCGGCCTTGCAGCTAAGTCCGGACCAGCCCTGGAACGTTGCCATTTCCTGGGAAAGGAGAGAAAACGCCTCCTCAACCTCTTGAACTTTTTGCCTGATCGACAATGTTTGACTTTCAGCAAAGGTAAGTGTTTTAAAGAGGATTTCGCGGAAAGTTTTTTCAAGCAATCGCAATTGAACGGTAAGCTTGAAGGCTGGGACAAGCGGGTACAACATGAAGCCCGTGAAGCCTCGGGAGAAGGCCGTCGACTAACAAGCTGCGACTTTGTGCGAAACATGTAATGTATTATTAGGTATTGATGTGAGAATATTGCACCCAATAATACTTTGTAGTGAAAAATAGGATTAATTTTGGCCGCCCATAAAGCAGCTTTGATATGACTGATGCAGGTTTGATGAATTATGTGCCCATTGCCCTGATGTTTTTGCTGGCAGCCGGCTTTGTTTCCCTCACAATGGTTGTAACGCATTGGCTGGGACCCAAACGCAAAACGAAAGCGAAGCTTGAGTCTTTCGAATGCGGCATCGAACCGCGTGGCAATGCCCGCGTGCCCTTTCCTATCCGCTACTTTCTCGTTGCAATCCTCTTTGTCCTTTTTGATGTCGAGGTGATTTTTATGTACCCATGGGCGGTGAATTTTAAAGATCTTGGGGTTACCGGCTTTCTTCAGATGCTGGTATTCCTCTCATTGCTTCTGGTAGGTTTCTTCTACATCATCAAAAAGAAAGCGTTGGAGTGGAAAGATTAAAAAGATAACGATGCAATCAGCGGATACAAAAAATACGGAGATAAAACTGGTAGAGAAGCCGGAGGGTTATGAAGGTGCAGGGTTCTTTGCAACCAGCCTCGAGAAAGTTGTAGGCATGGCGCGGAAAAACTCGATCTGGCCGCTGCCGTTCGCGACCTCCTGCTGCGGAATTGAATTCATGGCAACGATGGGAGCACATTACGACCTCGCGCGTTTTGGCTCCGAGCGATTGAGCTTCTCACCGCGTCAAGCCGACCTGCTAATGGTAATGGGTACGATCGCAAAGAAAATGGGACCTGTATTACGCCAGGTATATGAACAAATGGCCGAGCCCCGATGGGTTTTGAGTGTGGGCGCATGTGCATGCAGTGGCGGCATCTTTGACACTTACAGCGTTCTGCAGGGAATTGACAGGATTATCCCCGTTGATGTGTATGTACCCGGCTGCCCGCCCCGGCCGGAACAGATCATTAATGGCATAATGAAAATTCAGCATCTGGTTGAGACCGAATCGCTAAGAAGAAGGGACTCGCCGGAATACAAGGCGATGCTGAACAAGTACGGCATCGAATAGAGACCGTGCGATGAAGCGTGGATATAGTGAAATACGTCAGGTCAATCAAAGATTAAAAATTAGTGATTACTTAAGCTGGTAATAAGCGAAGTAGAATGGATAAAACGGTTCAGGAAAAAATTCTAGGTATCATCGGCGAAAAATTTGAAAGCGAAATCCTTTCCATCGAAACACCTTACGATTTTTTGACGATAGATTTCAAGAGAGATCACATCATCGACCTGATAAAGTACCTGTACGATCATCCCGTAGCAAAGTTCCAGTACCTGACGACGCTTTGCGGAATCCATTATCCTGACAGTAAACAAATCGCTGTGATGTATCAGCTTCATAGCCTGGTCAACAACTGGCGCCTTCGCATCAAGATTTTTCTTCCGGAAGAAAACGCTGTGACTCCCACGCTCACCACAGTCTTCGCTGCAGCAAACTGGATGGAACGTGAAACGTACGATTTCTTCGGAATCCAGTTCACCGGACATCCGGACCTTAGACGAATTCTCAATGTGGAAGAAATGATCATCTTTCCCATGCGGAAGGAATATCCACTGGAAGATCAGACGCGTGAGGACAAAGAAGATTTTATGTTTGGACGATAATCATGGCCGACGAAAGCATCATCAATAGCTCAACCGCAGTAGAAGAAAAAAAATACTCTACGCTAAACCTGGGACCCACTCACCCGGCAACGCATGGTATCTTCCAAAACGTGCTCACCGTCGATGGTGAAGTTATCATCCACTCAGAGCCGACGATAGGTTATATTCACCGTGCTTTTGAAAAACTCTCGGAAAGAAGGCCCTTTTATCAGATCACTCCTCTCACAGACCGCATGAACTACTGCTCTGCGCCGATCAACAACATCGGTTGGCACATGACGGTAGAGAAACTGATCGGCGCAGAAATTCCAAAACGCGTGGATTACCTGCGCGTCATCATCATGGAGCTGGCGCGCATCTCCGATCACCTCATCTGTAATACAGTAATCGCGGTAGACACCGGCGCTCTGACGGGATTCGTTTACCTGTTCCAGTTCCGCGAGCTCATATACGAGATCTACGAGGAAATTTGCGGCGCGCGTCTTACCACAAACATTGGACGCATAGGCGGGTTCGAACGCGATTTTTCGGATAAGGCGTGGGCGAAGCTTGAGAAATTCCTCAAAGAATATCCGGAAGCCCTCAAAGAGTTTGAGAGTCTCGTGAAGAGAAACAGGATCTTCATGGACCGCACAATCGGCGCTGGCGGGATAACGGCGGAGCGTGCGCTTAACTATAGCTTCTCAGGCCCTAACCTTCGGGCAGCTGGCGTTGATTATGACGTGCGCGTGATGAACCCGTATTCCAGCTATCAGGACTTTGATTTCATTATTCCTGTAGGACTCAACGGCGACACTTACGATCGCTTCATGGTCCGTCAGGAAGAAATGTGGCAAAGCCTCAGCATCATTCGGCAGGCAATCGATAAGATGCCGGACGGTCCGCACTTTTCTCCAAACGTCCCGGATTTTTATCTGCCGCCGAAAGAAGATGTGTATAACAACATGGAGGCGCTCATCTACCATTTCAAGATCGTGATGGGAGAAACCGATGTTCCGAAAGGAGAAGTTTATCATTGCGTCGAGGGCGGCAATGGAGAGCTTGGTTTTTACCTGATCAGCGACGGAGGAAGAACACCTTTCCGGCTGCATTTCAGAAGACCATGTTTTATTTATTATCAGGCATATCCCGAAATGATCAAAGGAGCAAACATCTCGGACGCGATCCTCACAATGAGCAGCATGAATGTGATCGCCGGAGAGCTCGACTCCTAGAATCAATTAACAATTGGCCAATTGACAGTTGACAATACGGTAGTTAAAATTGTGTGCTTGATCAGCGGTAACCCGCTTTTACGCTGCGATCGATAAAGAAAGTAAATAGGTTGAATCACGAGGACAAAATTTCGCATTCGTCATTCGTCATTCGTAATTTAAAAGATGACAACAACACAACCCCAGTTCTCTGATGCCGCGATGGCATTGGTTCAAAAGATCATCAAACGATATCCCGAAGGAAGGCAAAAGTCGGCGTTGTTGCCTGTATTGCACGTTGCACAGGCTGAGTTCGGTGGCTGGCTCAGTCCGGGAACCATGGATTACGTAGCTTCCATTCTCGACCTGAAGCCCATCGAAGTTTACGAAGTAGCCTCCTTCTATACGATGTACAACCTCCGGCCAGTCGGCAAGTGCCTGCTGGAAGTTTGCAGGACCGGCCCGTGTATGTTGCGTGGCTCGGATGACATCATTGAATATCTCGAAAACAAACTCGGCATCAAGGACGGAGAAACCACTGCCGACGGAATGTTCACACTAAAAACTGTTGAATGCCTCGCTTCATGTGGTACGGCCCCGATGATGCAGGTAGGAGATCATTACATTGAAAACCTGACGTGCGAAAAGCTGGATGACATTCTCAGCGACCTCGCAGAGCGCACATCAAAATAATGACAATGGGAAAAAAGTTATTGCTTAAGGATATTGATGTTCCGGGTATAAAATCCTTCGAAGTTTATCGGAGGCAGGGTGGCTATGCTGCCGTTGAGAAAGCTTTGAAGACCATGACTCCCGACCAGGTGATCGATGAAGTAAAGAAGTCGGGCCTCCGCGGGCGAGGTGGCGCTGGTTTCCCGACAGGAATGAAGTGGAGCTTCCTTGACCGCAAATCTGATAAGCCACGGTATCTCATCTGTAATGCAGATGAAAGTGAGCCCGGTACTTTCAAGGACAGATACCTCATGGAGTTCATACCGCATGCGCTCATCGAAGGAATGATCGTATCAAGCTATGCTCTTGGTGCGAAGACATCCTACATCTATATGCGGGGCGAGTTCCGCTGGATCTTTCCAATACTGGAGCAGGCCATTGAGGAAGCCAGAGCCGCGGGATTTCTTGGACAAAACATTCTCGGATCCGGATATTCGCTGGAATTGTATGTGCATCCCGGGGCGGGTGCTTACATCTGCGGCGAGGAAACCGCCCAGATCGAATCACTCGAAGGGAAACGCGGCAACCCGCGCAATAAGCCACCGTTTCCTGCGGTTGTCGGATTGTACGGGTGCCCTACGGTTGTAAACAACGTGGAGTCCATCGCAGCGGTGCCGCACATTATCAACATGGGCGGCGACGAATACACTAAGATCGGCGTTGGAAAAAGCACAGGCACGAAACTGATCTCCGCCTCCGGACACATTAACAAACCCGGTGTCTACGAGATAGAGCTTGGTTTGCCCGTTGAAGAATTTATCTATTCGGATGAATACTGCGGAGGGATCTGGAAGGGAAGAAAGCTGAAGGCGGTGATCGCCGGAGGATCTTCCGTACCCATTTTGCCTGCCGACCTTATTCTGAAAACTACGAAGGGCGAGCCACGCCTCATGAGCTACGAGTCACTTGCCGACGGCGGTTTTCAAACAGGAACCATGCTGGGTTCCGGTGGTTTCATTGTCATGGATGAGACCGCATGCATAGTAAGAAATCTGTGGACGTTTGCGCGATTCTACCACCACGAGTCTTGCGGACAGTGCAGCCCATGCCGCGAAGGAACGGGATGGATGGAAAAAGTACTCCACCGCATCGAGCATGGACATGGACACATGCACGACATTGATTTGCTCGTAAACGTTGCTAAAAATATTGAAGGCAATACAATTTGTCCTCTCGGTGACGCCGCAGCGTGGCCCGTAGCCAGCGCGATACGCCACTTCCGCGAGGAGTTTGAGTACCATGTGAAGTATCCTGAAAAAGTAAAGGACCGGAACCACTTCGAAAAAGAACCCTTTATATCGGAAAGAAAGTTGTCCGTGGCCGAAGTGTAGACACATCAACACATCAACACATTAACACATCAGCACATTACAGAGATGTTAAAAGTAACAATAGATGGAATCGAAACCGAAGTAGCGGAAGGCACAACAATTCTTCAGGCTGCGCGGCAAATCGGAGGGGAGATCGTTCCCCCTGCGATGTGTTATTATTCGACATTAAAAAACAGCGGTGGCAAATGCCGGGCTTGTCTTGTGAAAGTAGCGGCAGGGTCTGCAAAAGATCCCCGGCCGATGCCCAAGCTTGTACCGTCATGTATAACCAGTGTTCAGGATGGCATGATAGTCGAAAATATCACCAACCCGGCGGTGCTCGAAGCGCGCAAAGGCGTCGTTGAGTTTCTCCTGCTTAACCATCCCCTCGACTGCCCTATATGTGACCAGGCCGGAGAATGCGATCTGCAGAACTTCGCCTACGAGCATGGTATGTCCAACACGCGTTACGAGGAAGAACGCAGGACGTTCGAGCCTCATGAGATCGGCGACAAGATCAAGCTGCACATGACGCGCTGCATCCTTTGCTATCGGTGCACGTACGTCGCCGACCAGATCACCGACAACCGCGTGCACGGAATACTCAACCGCGGCGACAAAGCAGAGATCAGCACATACATCGAAAAAGCTATCGACAACGAGTTTTCAGGAAACATGATCGACGTGTGTCCCGTCGGAGCGCTGACAGATAAAACGTTCCGCTTTAAAAGCAGGGTGTGGTTTACAAAACCGCTCGACGCTCACCGCGATTGTCCGAAGTGTTCAGGCAAGGTGGTGCTCTGGACGAAGGGTGAAGACGTCCTCAGAGTAACGGCACGGAAGGACCAGTATGGAGAAGTAAAAGAATTCATCTGCAACGACTGTCGGTACGAGCACAAACAGCTCGGTGACTGGGTCGTCGAGGGGCCCCGGCACATCGACCGCAGCTCTGTCATATCACAAAACCATTACGAGCGGATCGATCTTCAGAAACTGAAAATCGACGTAGAACGCCAACTGAAGTTTCAGCGGGGCAAAACCTTAAATGAATCGAACAACGTACCTTCATGAGCGACTTCCTGCTGTATAAGTTTATTCTTGTAGCGTCCATCTTCGGCATTACGTTGCTGATTGCCATGTACTCAACCTATTTCGAACGGAAGGTTGCTGCGTTCATTCAGGATCGGGTTGGACCGGACCGCGCCGGACCGTTCGGGATCTTGCAGCCTCTGGCTGACGGGATCAAGTTTTTCATGAAGGAGGAGATCATCCCTAACGTCTCTAACAAGACCTTGTTCATCCTCGGGCCTTGCATTGCAATGATGACGGCACTGATGGCAGGTGTTGTAATTCCCTGGGGTGGCTCCTTGGAGATAAACGGAGTGCAGTACAGTCTTCAGATCGCCGACATCAACATCGGCATTCTGTATGTCTTTGCAGTGGTGTCGATTGGTGTATACGGCATCATGATCGGCGGATGGGCATCAAATAACAAATTCTCATTGCTTGGCGCCATTCGCGCTTCAGCACAAATGATCAGCTACGAGCTTGCTATGGGCCTGTCCATCATTGCCCTCATCATGGTTACCGGCACGCTGAGCATGAAAGAGATCGCTGTGATGCAAGGTGGTGGTGTTGGAAGCGACTGGAATATGTGGAACATCGTCTACCAGCCTGTGGGCTTCATGATCTTCATCATCTGCGCGTTTGCCGAGTGCAACAGAATGCCATTCGATCTTCCGGAGACCGAGACCGAATTGGTGGGCGGGTATCACACCGAGTATAGCAGCATGAAGCTGGGCTTCTATCTTTTCGCTGAATACATCAACATGTTTGTTTCCTCGGCGGTGATGGCAACTCTTTATTTCGGTGGATATAATTTTCCGTTCATGAATGATCTGGGGCTGAGCCACAATACGATCACGATCATCGGAACTCTTGGATTATTTCTTAAGATATTTTTCTTCATATTCTTCTTCATGTGGATCCGTTGGACCCTTCCGCGTTTCCGTTACGATCAGTTGATGAATCTTGGTTGGAAGGGGCTTATACCGCTGGCAATCCTCAACCTCGTGGTTACAGCAATTGTCATGATATTAATCGATTAATTACAAAAGCATTATGGAATCCTTAAGTGGAAGAGCGAAAGTGGTTGTAAAAAAAGAGATGACGTTTGCAGAACGGATCTATCTCCCGGCCATCCTGGGAGGAGCGCTGATCACGCTGCGACATCTTTTTAAAAGGAAGTCTACTGTAAAATACCCTGAAAAGAAGCGCGAGTTCAGCGACGTATGGCGCGGCCAGCATGTTTTGAAGCGCGATGAACAAGGGAGGGAGCGCTGCACTGCATGCGGTCTTTGTGCTGTGTCATGTCCGGCCGAAGCTATCACGATGACCGCCGCCGAACGCAAAAAGGGCGAAGAGCACCTTTACAGGGAAGAGCGCTATGCTTCAAAGTATGAGATCAACATGCTCCGGTGCATCTTTTGCGGTTTGTGTGAAGAGGCTTGTCCGAAGGAAGCAATCTTCCTTACCGACCGGCTCGTACCTACGGAGTTTCAGCGCGACGATTTCATCTATGGGAAGGACAAGCTTGTGGAAACGGTCGATCAGCGCATTGATGTAACGAAGCGCCAAACGCCTGCTGTGCTCGAATTCAAGAAGAATAAACGATTTGCACATAATAAGTGATCTATTTCACCTTCCCGAAGGAAAAACCTTCGGGAAGTTTTTTAAAATAATATAGGTTTGCACTCAAAATGAGATAACCATTACAGATTCGTGATCTTATACGTTTTTTATTTTCTTTCCTTCCTTGCCGTCCTTAGTGCGTTAATGGTGGTGTTCTCCAGGAATCCTATCTACAGCGTGCTGTATCTCGTCATTACGTTTTTCTGTGTTGGAGGCCATTACCTCATCCTGAGCGCCGAATTCCTTTTTGCGGTTCACATTATCGTTTACGCAGGCGCCATCATGGTGCTTTTTCTCTATGTAATCATGTTGCTGAACCTGAACAAGGACACGGAGCCTCAGAAAAACTCCATCTACAAATTCGCCGCTATCCTTTCGGGAGGATTGCTTATGCTCGTGATGGTGGGCGCATTGAAGGGTGCAGAATCGGCAACTATTCAACTCGGATCAAACAGCGAAGTTGGCCTCGTGAAAAATCTTGGCCGGATGTTGTTCAACGAGTTTCTCCTTCCCTTTGAGATAGTGTCGGTGCTTTTATTGGCAGCTATGGTAGGTGCGGTCATGCTGGGAAAAACTCCCTTGAAAGCGACTCAGCAAGAATCCAAAAGTGGAAATGGCAGATCGTTAATGGCCGATTCGCCTAAAATCACCCACGTAAAAGAGTTTACAAATGAATGATTCCGTAAGCCAGGCCATTCAGGGGGTTCCTTTGAATTACTACATATGGCTGAGCACAGCGCTCTTTGTCATCGGCGTGCTGGGAGTACTGTACCGTCGTAACGCTATAATCATCTTCATGTGCATCGAGCTGATGTTGAATGCCGTCAACCTGCTGATGGTGGCGTTCTCTGCTTATCATGGTGATGGCGCTGGTCAGGTCTTCGTATTTTTTATAATGGCCGTCGCCGCCGCCGAAGTAGCGGTGGGTCTCGCGATCCTTATTGTGATCCATTATAATACCCGTAGCACCGATATAAACGTCCTCAATAAATTGAAATGGTGATGGATCTGATCGTTGGTTTAATCCCCCTTGCCCCCCTTTCAGGATTTTTATTGATCGCTTTGTTAAACAAACAACTGCGACACTGGCTTGTCGCGCTCATTGCATGCAGCGCCGTGCTGGTTTCTTTCGTGCTCACGGTCGTGCTTTTCTTTGCAATGGGTGAAGATTTGCCATCATTCAACTACACCGCCTTCGAATGGATCACCGCTGGAAATTTTTCCGTTTCATACTCATTACTTGCTGATCCTCTAAGCGTCCTGATGATGCTCATCATCACCGGGGTCGGATTTCTCATACATGTATACTCTGCCGGATACATGCACGGTGACGACGGATTCAACAGATTTTTTGCCTACCTGAATCTTTTCATTTTCTTCATGCTCCTCCTCGTGATGGGCTCGAACTACCTGCTGATGTTCGTAGGATGGGAAGGCGTGGGCTTGTGTTCCTACCTTCTGATCGGATTCTGGTTCAAGAACACGGAGTATAACAATGCCGCGAAGAAGGCCTTCATCATGAACCGCATCGGTGACGTGGGACTTATCCTCGGCGTGATCATGATCTTCATTCAGTTTGGCAGCCTCTCCTACCCTGACGTATTTCAGCAGGCATCAGAGATGACCGCGGGGTCGACTGTGCTGACGACGATCACAATCCTGCTCTTTATTGGCGCAATTGGAAAGAGCGCTCAAATCCCGCTGTATACTTGGCTGCCAGATGCAATGGCGGGACCCACACCAGTCTCGGCGCTGATCCATGCTGCAACGATGGTGACAGCGGGGGTGTATATGGTTGCGAGAAACAATATTCTGTATTCTCTGTCACCTTTCACGCTTGACCTCATCGTCATTATCGGTGTCGCCACAGCCTTACTCGCCGCGACCATCGCCGTAGCGCAAAATGACATTAAGAAAGTACTCGCCTATTCAACGGTAAGCCAGTTAGGACTCATGTTCCTCGCGCTTGGTCTTGGCGCCTACACAAGTGGGATCTTCCACATGACCACGCATGCGTTCTTCAAAGCACTTCTCTTCCTTGGCGCAGGAAGCGTTATCCACGGAATGTCGGGTGAACAGGACATCCGCAATATGGGCGGACTCAGAAAATATCTTCCCATCACGTTTATAACATTTCTTATCGGAACTCTTGCGATTTCCGGCTTGCCACCATTCGCCGGTTTCTTCTCAAAGGATGAGATCCTCGCTAATGCTTTTGCAGGAAACAAGATTGCATGGGGCCTGGCTTTCCTGGCATCATTACTCACCGCGTTTTATATGTTCCGCTTGTTTTTCCTCACGTTTTCCGGAAGCGTTCGGGCAAATGAGACGGTGAAGCATCATATTCATGAATCACCATCGACCATGACGGTCCCCCTTGTTGTGCTCGCGTTTCTTTCTGTAACTGGTGGTTTTATCGGAATCCCGGCAGTCTTTGGCGGCGGCCATGCGTTGAATGAATTTCTTTCACCTGTGTTCGCAGGCTCTGCACAATTACAGGAACCGCATCATCTGTCTCACACAGCTGAGCTGATGCTCATGGGAGTGGTCGTTGGCGTCACACTTATTGTAATCTGGTTGGCTCACAACCTCTACGTGAAAAGAAAAAGACTGCCCGCACCAGATGGTGTGTCACTGGGTACGTTTCATCGCCTGATATACAATAAATATTATGTAGACGAGACCTATGACCGGGCGATCGTCAGACCAATGAATTTTACGTCGAAGGCCGTTGACGCCGTTGTCGAACGACTTCTCATCGATCGCATCGTCAACAGCACGGGGCGGGTAGTTACATGGGGAGGCAGAACACTGCGTCATCTGCAAACTGGCAACACGGGATTTTACATTTTTGCGATGGTGGTCAGCATCATCGTTTTGTTGATGGTGAAAACTTTTGTTTAAAACCGGCTTATTATCTGAATCATAAAGATGTTAACGCTTCTCCTGATCTTTTGGCCGTTACTGGCAACCGTTGTTTTCTTTGCTATTAAACCACAGCAGGCCAAAACGTGGGCGTTAACCGCCGCGTTGGTGGAGCTGGCCATTTCATCTGCTATGATCTTGCAATTCGACAGTGCAGGCAGTGCCCAGTTTGTGGTTAACCATTCATGGATCAAATCACTTGGGATCAATTTCTATGTAGGCGTTGATGGTATCAGCATGCTGCTCGTGCTGCTGACGACAGTCCTTACACCGCTGATCATTTTGTCTTCTTTCAAGCATCAGTATGACAATGCCGGATCCTTCTACGGTCTGGTTCTGTTTATGGAGATGGCGCTGATCGGCGTTTTCTGCGCACTCGATGGCTTCCTCTTTTACATCTTCTGGGAAATGGCACTCATCCCGATCTATTTTATCTGCCTGCGCTGGGGTGGTGTCAATCGCGGTCCTGTGACACTCAAGTTTTTCATATACACCCTTGCGGGGAGTTTGATCATGCTCGTAGGCTTGATTTATGTTTATTTTCAAACACCGGGCACTCATAATTTCTCCATTGAGGCCTTGTATGCTGCAGGCCAAAGTCTCCCTGCTTACGAGCAGGGCATTATCTTCTGGGCGTTGTTCGTGGCATTTGCTGTGAAGATGCCTGTGTTCCCGTTTCACACCTGGCAGCCCGACACCTATCACACTGCGCCCTCACCCGGCACTATGCTCTTATCAGGTATAATGTTGAAGATGGGGATTTACGGCGTCATCAGGTGGCTTATACCAGTAGTGCCCGACGGCGTTGAAAGATGGGGATCAACTGCCTTAACACTATCGGTTATCGGAATTGTTTATGCATCGCTTCTAGCAATCATTCAGAAAGATCTCAAGCGTTTGATTGCATATTCCTCGATCGCCCACGTAGGCCTGATCGCCGCTGGAATTTTCACGATGAACAAGATCGGATTGCAGGGTGCGATGATCCAGATGGTAAGCCACGGCATTGTCATCGTAGGACTTTTCTATGTGATTGACATCATTATCTCGCGCACATCGACGCATGAGATTGCAAGCCTGGGCGGGATCAGGACCAGCGCGCCATTATTTAACAGCGTGTTTATCATCATATTATTGGGAAGTGTAGCCCTGCCGTTAACCAGCGGATTCGTCGGTGAATTCCTGCTGATCAATGCGGTATTCCAGTATAATATTGTCAGCGGCGCATTTGCAGCGCTGACGATGATCTTTGGAGCAGTGTATATGCTTCGCAGTTTCCAGGTGACAATGCTGGGTGAAAGCAGTGTCGTTACAAGGATCTTTCCTGACCTCGACAGCCAGGAAAAATGGGTGCTTTATCCGATTGTGATCATGGTCATCCTTATTGGAATATATCCTGCGCCTTTGCTGAAGATATCGGAAGTGGCGGTCGATAATTTATTGACCATCATCACGAATCACCAGGCACGGCGCTGATTCATTGATCGTCCCTTTGAAGTACGGAGACAAAACTTTAAGGGGAAGGTCAGCTTTAGTTTAGGACAACAAATTTACACGAAGTGAATTCAATTTTTGTTTTAGCTGGATTAGGAGTTTTCTCGCTGCTGGCGGAAATCTTTAACATCAAGAGATTTCTATTCCCGGTTGTGATACTCGGTCTGATCGCTGCGGCTGTTTTACTGGTCTTTGACTGGGGTCACGGCGCTGCCTTCTACAGCAACATGCTGACATTCGACAATTACGCAGTTGCATTCAGCATCACACTTTCTTTAATAGCCATGTTGTGGTTCCTGATGTCGAAAGACTACTTCGAGAACAACACCAACATCACGGACCACTTTGCGCTTATCCTGTTCTCACTTGTAGGGGCCGTCTTCATGGTTTCCTATTCGAACCTCGCCATGTTATTTCTCGGTATTGAGGTTCTGTCCATATCACTTTACATCCTGGCCGGAAGCAACTTTCGGAATATCTTTTCGAATGAGGCGTCATTCAAGTACTTCCTGATGGGCTCATTCGCCACGGGTTTCCTTCTGTTTGGAATTGCGCTTGTATATGGCGTGACTGGATCTTTTGAGCTGCAGGTTATTGCTTCGGAGATCTCCGCCGGTACCGGCGACAGAACCATGTGGCTATACGCAGGTATCCTTATGCTCATTGTCGGCCTGGCATTCAAGATCTCAGCGGTGCCGTTCCACTTCTGGGCCCCTGATGTCTATGAAGGATCTCCAACAGTTGTGACTGCGTTCATGTCGACCATAGTGAAGATCGCCGCATTTGCCGGCTTTTACAGGCTATTTTCAACATGCTTCGCTTCTACGTCCGACGAATGGGTGCCGGTTATTCAGGTTCTCGCTATCCTTACGCTCCTTGTAAGCAATATCACAGCAGTTTATCAGCACAGCGTAAAACGCATCCTCGCGTATTCAAGCGTGGCACATGCCGGATATCTCCTGATCTCGCTTGTCGCGTTGAACGAGATATCAGCAAGCGCGATCTTGTACTACGTTATCGCTTATGCGGTAGCCTCCATTACTGCATTCACGGTTTTGCATAACGTCGAAACGGACGAGGAGAATGCTATTGTGGATAGCTTCAACGGTCTGGCCAGGCGCAATCCGTACCTTGCGTTTTGCATGGGGATAGCCCTCTTGTCTCTGGCGGGCATACCTCCTCTCGCTGGCTTTTTTGCAAAATATTATCTGTTCACTGTTGCCTTCCAAAGCGGATACATCGGACTTGTGCTCGTGGCCGTGCTGACTTCACTGATCGGGATCTACTACTATTTCCGCATCATCATCGCGATGTATCTCAAATCGACAGAGAAGGGCATGATCATCCAGGTCCCTGCCCGTCACACTCTGATTCTCGCAATTTGCGTATTGCTTAGCATCACCTTCGGTGTGTTCCCGGATCTGTTAGTCGGTCTAATATAAACTGTAAGACATATTGCGCAAGGGCTGGCACCTGCACTTCCTGACGTAACAGGAAAGGGAATACTTGAATCAATTCTGCAATGTCTTGGGGTTGACTGGACTTCGTGTACAGCACGGATGCCGAGTGTCAGGACCTACGGACGCACGAGAGAGATGCGAGTTAAGAACCACTGCAGGATCACATTCCGGGTAGGGGGCATGCTTTCGATCGCGCTCCTCGGGATCCTTCGCCCTTCCCACACGCATACCTTCCCGCGCTCAGGACAGGCATTTCAAATAGCGAGAGATGTGTGCATAGACGCAAAAAGACCGCGTTCTCTTAAACTTCCTCAAATAACTCGTGCGAAAGTCGATCCGAGTTACTCTCGCCTTTAAGAGCACTCACACAATCATTAACCAATTTTTTTTCGTAACTTATCTCTTAGCCTCCCTAAAAAGGTACCGATATGAAAACGCTTCAACTGCTTCCCATCCTACTGCTGCTTACGCCGTGCGTCCTCGCTCAGGATTGCGAATTGGGCGCTGACCTGACCCTCTCTCAACCAACGGGAATGATGTCGAAAACTATGGACAACGCTTTCGGCGTGACCTTGATGGCGTCGCGGCAGTTCAAGGCCCCTTTTTCCGCGGGACTCGAAGTCAATTTCGGCAACTACGGATACCAGACAACCAGACAGGAATATGCATTCGATGATGGGTCGGTCACAGAGACCGATGTGAACGTCAGCAACAACATCTTCAGTCTGTACCTCACAGGTAAGCATTTCCTGCGCAACAACAAAAATATCAACCCCTATCTCAGCGCTAAAGCAGGCTGGAGCTGGTTTACCACCAATCTGACAATTGAAGATCCCCAAGATCCCTATGGGTGCCATCCCCTCGAATCAGAAATGCTTGCAAGAGATAACACTTATACATTCAGTGGTGGAGGCGGCATCCGCGTAGATTTTAACACGTTCTTCAAGAGCTCTCCTCAAGGACGATTTTATCTGGATGTCAACGTACACGGAACCCATGGAGGCATTGTCAGGTACATGAACGCCGACAGAGAAGCACATTACCAAGTGCCAGATCATGATGTCGTCGCCCAGTTTATCAACACGCAAACTCAGGTGGTCCACGAACACCACATTGGATACGTTTATAGCAATGTCCTTAATATGGTAGAATACCGGGTGGGCGTCGTATACCGGATTGCTACCCTCCCGGCTGTTGAATGAGTATCGGATTATGACCTGGCCCCCAACAACCGTCATTTGATCCTTGCGAGAATAACGACTTCTCTTTCTTTTTTGATGGAGATCACTCCGAAAACGGATTGATAATGACTAGCGACTTTGTGCCATCCCGAGTATCTTTACTCACATGAACAGGATTGACCGTCTCACCGCCATTCTTATTCATCTTCAGACGAAGCGGATCGTTAAGGCCGAAGAAATATCAGACCGCTTCGAGATCAGCCTTCGCACAGTTTACAGAGATGTGAAGGCCCTCATGGAAGCCGGCGTCCCCATCGGCTCGGAGGCCGGCAAGGGATACTTCATCGTTGACGGTTATCACCTTCCGCCGGTCATGTTTAATCAGGAAGAAGCAAGCGCGCTCCTTACTGCTGGAAAACTTGTGGAGAAGATGACGGACGATTCCATCCGCAAAGCGTATGAGAGTGCGTTGCTCAAGATCAAGTCAGTTCTCAACACGACCGAAAAGGATCATCTGGAAAATCTTCAGTCCTCAATCGCAGTATACCGAAAGCCGGACCATCAACCGGACTTTGCGAATCACCACATGGCGGACATCCAGAAAGCAATTTCCAGGAGAAATGTGCTGGAACTAACCTATCATTCAACGAGTAAAGGAGAACATACCACCCGTTTGGTGGAGCCGATCGGAGTTGTTTATTACTCTGGAATGTGGCACCTCATTGGATGGTGCAAGCTTCGGAAGGGCTATCGCGATTTTCGGATAGACATGATAGAGATGCTCAGGAACACAGGTGAAAAGTTTGATCATCGGAGTCACTACACGCTGCAGGAGTATTTTACCAGCATGACCAAAGAACACGGTGAAATGACAAAATCAGTGGTCATCTTCGAAAGCACAGCGGCTCGCTGGACGAAAAGCTCGCGTTACTACTACGGCTACGTCTCCGAAGAAGATCTTGGTGACAGGTGCCGCATGACTTTTCTCATAGGCAACCTTCGATGGTTCTGCAAGTGGCTGATGATGTACGGAAAGGAAGTGGAAATCGAAAGCCCTCCAGCCCTCAAAGACACTATGGAGGAACTCATCGAAGAACTCGCCCTTCACTACAGCACCGCTCCCGTCCTGAAATAGGGGAAATAAGGGGCATAAGGGAATAAGGGACGAACTCACCACTCACCACTCACCACTCACCATTCACCACTCACCACTCACCATTCACCACTCACCACTCACCACTCACCACTCACCACTCACCAGAATATTGTATACAACGCGGTAAGCATTACGACGACGATGACAGCCCCGATGGTAAATGACGGGTGTGGCTTGAACATGGCTGCATCAATCTCCAGACCCTTAGGATTGTTCCTGCTTCTCCGATCCGTCAGACTAATCACAACCATTACGGCAACGACGATCAGGAAGACGAAACCCATCCTGTCGATGAATGGGATCTCAAAGATCGCAGATTGCGGATTCCTCGCCGCGAAACCGTATTCCGCTAGTAACGACAGATCTATGAAGTCAGGAAGAAATTTGAACAAAAGTGACAGCGGGAACGTGATGATCGCGGCAATGAGGGCAGCGTTCGCCGTAGTGCGCTTCCAGAAAAACCCGAGAATGAAGATCGCGAAGATACCGGGGGAAACGAATCCTGTATACTCCTGGATATATTGAAACCCTCCCTTCTTATCTATTCCCATAAAAGGCGCGATCAGGCCGGCCAGGAACATCGCTACGATGATGGCTATCCGTCCCACAATCACCAGATGCTTTTCCGTCGCGTCCTTATTGATGAACTTCTTGTAGATATCCAGGGTGTAAATTGTCGAAATACTATTCGCTTTACCTGCAAGCGAGGCTACGATGGCTGCAGTCAATGCGGCGAAAGAAAGCCCCTTCAACCCTACGGGTAACAAGTTCAACAAAACGGGATAAGCACGGTCCGGGTTGACGTCCCCCTGATCCATCATGTCAGTCTGAAACATTCCTTCCTGATATAACACATACGCCGCAATACCCGGAAGCACGACGATCACCGGCATCACTAGTTTAAGAAATGCTGCGAAGAGGATACCGTTTCGGGCCGTCGGCAAGTCGGCGCCAAGAGCGCGCTGTGTGATGTATTGGTTACATCCCCAGTAATTGAGATTCACTATCCACATCCCGCCAAGTAGAATAGTCAGGCCGGGCAAATCGAGGTAATTGGGATTGTCCTGGTCGAACACCATCGTAAAATGATCTTCTGCCCGTTCTAACATGATGGAAAAGCCTTTCATGACTCCCGATGTATTGTAATGTTCAGACACTAGCTCAAGTGCGAGATAAGTCGTCGCCAGACCTCCGAGGGTGAGAAAGAAAACCTGTATTACATCTGTATACCCGATCACCTTCATTCCGCCCAATGTGATAATAATCGCAAAAACACCAAGCCCTATCATACAGCCCATCAGTGGAAGGCCTGAGATGGTACTGATGGCCAGGGCGCCAAGAAAGAGAATAGATGTCAGGTTGACAATAACATATAGCAATAGCCAGAACACAGCCATGATCGTACTCACCGTGGTGTTGTACCGTTGCGTGAGAAACTGTGGCATCGTATAAATGTGGTTCTTCAAATATATCGGCATGAAAAAAATCGCAACCACCAGAAGTGTTGCGGCAGCCATCCACTCGTAGGTGGCGATCGCCAAACCCATCTTGAAGCCCGATCCTGACATACCGATGAACTGCTCAGCAGAGATGTTCGAAGCGATCAATGACGCACCTATCGCCCACCACGTCAGCGCTCCCTCCGCCAGGAAGAAATCTTTCGAGTCCGTCTGAGCTTTTTTCTTTTTGTGATAGATCCAGTACCCGTAAATAGCGACGATGAGAAAGTAAATAAGAAACACGATGTAGTCTAAAAGCTGTAGCCTCTGCATAGGTCAGGTGGGTGGTTTAGTTATCGGGCGTGTCGGGTTAATAGGTCGTTCTGCAAATAAAAATGATGTTTTTTTTGAAAGAAGCAAAGCTTTCACGGTAGGTATATTCGCAATGTTAAAAAGACCCATGTCAAACTTGATAAGCAATTAAAAAAAATGCCCCGCTCAGTGCAGGGCATTTTATTTAAGTATGTCGATGATGTTTATCCAAGACGCTCAAGCACATCCATCACTTCCTTCACAGCCTTGCGGCTTGCTTCAAGAAGCGCTTTCTCATCCTTGTTAAGATCAAGCTCTATGATCTTTTCAATTCCCGCCTTTCCAAGAATTACCGGCACTCCCAGATAACAATCCTTGATACCGTACTCACCTTCGAGCTTTACACATACGGGGAAGATGCGCCGCTGATCGCGGACAATTGCTTCCACCATCTGTGCTGCTGCCGATCCCGGCGCATACCAGGCTGACGTTCCCATAAGTTTGACCAGCTCTCCGCCTCCGACTTTGGTCCTTTCAAGGATCGCATGCAGCTTGTCTCTGTCAATAAGTTCAGTAACAGGGATCCCTGACACCGTCGTATAGCGTGGAAGTGGCACCATAGTGTCGCCGTGACCTCCGAGCAACACAGCCTGAATATCTTTAGGAGAAATGTTAAGCGCCTCTGCAAGAAATGCGCGATAACGTGCCGTGTCCAGAATACCTGCCATACCCATAACCCGCGTTCTCGGGAATCTTGACGTAAGATGCGCCTGATAGGTCATGACATCCAGGGGATTTGATACAACAATGATGATCGCGTCAGGTGAATGCCTCACAACATTTTCCGTCACTGTTCTCACAATACCGGCATTGGTGCCGATGAGATCGTCACGACTCATGCCTGGCTTGCGCGGAAGGCCGGATGTAATTACGACTACATTCGACCCGGCAGTTTTCGAATAGTCATTGGTAGTCCCGATGGTCCTTGAATCATAAAGATCAATGGGGGCTTTCTGCCAGATGTCAAGTGATTTTCCTTCTGCAAGTCCTTCTTTTATGTCGACCAGGACAACCTGGTTAGCAATCTCCCGGTATGCGAGAACATCGGCACAGGTGGCACCAACATTACCAGCGCCAACTACAGTAACTTTCATATGTATAGATTTAAGTTTAGAGATGTATCCAGGCAAGGTAATTGCCTTTGCTTTCTGCCTTCGGTAATTGTGGGTGTGTGATCGGTAACCACTGGAAGAATCCTATGAAGCCTCTTATAACGGGGGCCAATTTATCAATAAGCATGGACTTACGAAATTATTTTTTAATCAGCGGCTACGGTGCTTTCAACAACCAGGATATGCTTCGTTTGTGATGTAACCTTGTAGCGCTCATTGATCCGGTAACCGACAATCCATACAATCTCCCCACCGGATTCCAATACAGTAACATCTGCCTTATGGTTGAAAGGTATCTTCAGATCGATAAGGAAATCGCTCACCTTCTTCTCCGCCTGCATCCCGAGAGGGATGAAGTAATCTCCTGATTGCCACCTCCTCCAAACGAGTGGATACTTTAGCTTATCGGCGTCAACCTGACAGATGCGTGAATCTTTCTTCAGCTCAAAGTCTGCGCTTGAGTATTCGCGCAAAACAAGGCCATGCTCTTTATCGCCAGCCAGATGCTGCTCCCGTCCTATCGTGAAGGATGCGAACTCGCGGAGACGTCTCCTTTCAAGGATGTACGTTAATCTATCTACCACCAGTTGATGCGTGTCGGAGAAGAAAATTTTCCCGGCCTGGTGTTGCGCTGTTATCTGTTTGCATTGATCGTATCTGAAGCCAGTGTCTTTGATCAGCTCCCAGAGTAAGACGGCCGGATAGGGCGCCTGAGCGATCTGCGCTATATTGATATTTACCGAACCGTCCGGGCGGACATGCATTGCCGATGAACGCAGGCCTT
>Ga0307416_100000458_pt1 | contig 20945 bp, 19 predicted proteins | sample DK1Cmetagenome_2_FD_203821 | JGI IMG/M metagenome (GOLD analysis project Ga0307416, IMG submission 203821) | Maize rhizosphere microbial communities from greenhouse at UC Davis, California, United States - DK15-C-3 | ecosystem: Host-associated > Plants > Roots > Rhizosphere > Soil | place...
GTGCCCGGCGCCTACCACAACTTCGACTCCATCGAAGCGAAAACCGCCGTCTCCCAGGCCTTCCTCCAAGCCCAAACCACCGCACTGGACGAAGCACTCAACGCGGCTGAACGGACGCACACGACAGTCAGCCGCCCGCACCTACCTCGCACGGCTGAAGGGAACGCACGACGGGGCGCGACAAGCCGGTCAGCCCCGGACGTACCACGCACAGCTGACCGCCCTGCGCCTTCGGAGCCTGCAGGCCCGCCGAGTGGTCGTCGGCCGTCGGCCAGGTCGGCCGTCGGCCAGGTGCTCAGCAACGCGACGTCACGGAGCAGGCCCAGTGGCCGCAGAAGGGCGCCGTCGCCAGCGCCACCGGCCATCGCTGAAGGTAACAAGAGTTCGTCCGGGGCGTCGAGTACATCGGGATTATCCGCCGAGGCTGTGCAAGTCCAGTTCCCGTGTCCTCGAGGCACCCTGGCGCGCAGAGCCATCGCGACAAATCAAGCCACCAGAGCTGACCTGGTCATGGGCATCAGGGTGCACGTATTTGCTCCTCCACCGCCAGGCCAGTTGCCGCCTACTGCTGCCCAGACGACCTGGTTGTTGAGCAAGATGGAGGCATGCGATATGTCGAGCTGCGTCGGCACACCGACAACGACGGGGACCAGCTGAGCGAGCAGGGCATTGCGGACGCCGAAGCCATCGGCCGAACCGGCCTGCACCCGCCGTATGTGTTGTTTGTCTCTACCGGCGCGGAGCGCGCCAACGAAATGCTCCGCATTCTGCGCCGTGCGGCCGGTCAAGAGGATGCGCAAATCATCACAGAGACCGCTCTTCGCTCGGCGGTAGAGGACCGGTGGCGCGAAGCTGCGAAGGCGGCCGGCAATGGCGCTTCGCTCCGGGAGATGCGGGCGGTTGATCCTGATCTTGTCGAGCATGAAACTCGGCTGCTTGGTGCGGCGCTGCAGGGGATCGTCGAGGCACTGCCAGACGAGGGCCGGGCGCTGATCAGCGGCCACAGCCCCACCATCGAGGCAGCAGTATGCGGACTGACCGGTCAAGTGATCGCTCCGCTCGGCAAGGGAGAGGGAATCCTCATTGTCGAAGACGCCCGACGTTACGAGGTGCGCCCGCTCTAGCCTCCGAGGCTCCTCGCCGCGCAATCCGTCGGAGTCGAGCCGCCATGAACGTTGGTCCCGTAAGACGACCGGCGTCCTGCAGTTGGATACGCAGGAAGCAGCATCACCCAGAAATGTCACCCTGCGCGTGACCAGGAAGACATCCGGATTCGGCTCACGCTGTCGAAGTAGACATCATCAGCCGATAGAAAGGCAGACAACAGCTCCTCCGCTCGCGAGCCAACATTGCGAAATGTCTGGTTCAGCAGGTTTCCAGCAGCGTCGGCGCCGCAGATGACCAATACGGGCACGGGAGCAGAACATGAAAGCGGTTAGCGATGATCCGGTTCCTGGATGCAACGGCCCGCGGTTCCCGGCTCGTCATGGATGATCACCACATGGTCCCGGTCCAGGGAGATGCCGACTTTCGCCGTGGCGACATACATGCCAAGATCCTCGGTGAAGTCGGCTTCCGGTCCGCGAGCCAGACGCATGAACTTAGCGTTTCCGCGACCGGCTTCAACCAAGATCGCGCTGAGATCGGCCCATGGCACGTCGACTTGCGATCTGACTGCCGGGGCCGCATGCTCGCCACGCGCCTGCCCGCATCGTCGAGCACGGCCCCCGTGGGCAATGTCGTGCTCCTGAACGGACACCGCGAGCATAGCCGGGCGCCGTTCCGTTTCACGGCCGATGCGGGCGGAAGGTCTCCAACGCCGCCTGCGACGCCCAGCGCTCGAGGATGTTGACACGCCCGGGGTCGACGAGCTGTGTCAATGCCTTGAGTCGATGATCGGCTGGGCTACTCGCTGCGGCCAATCTGGAGCGGACGGCCGGCTAGGACGCCGGCGACGAACTGTGGGACGACGAGAACGACTAACAAGGCCAGCGGTGGCGACCAGGATCCCGTCGCATCATGGACGGCGCCGAGCATCAGCGGCCCAGTCGCCGCTAGGAGGTAGCCGAATGTCTGCGCCATGGCCGACAGCTGCGCCGTGTCTGATGCGGTCCTGCCGCGGAGAACGAAAAGCAGGAGACCGATGGCGAAGGAACCCCCGAGACCGACACCAATGATCATCGCCCACAAATAGGGCGTAGTCGTTGGAGCGACCAGCACGCCACCCAGGCCGACGGCAGTCAGCGTGGTACTGAGAATGATGTATCGGCGCTGGTCTCGAGCGCGTGCTGCGAACCTGGGCACCAGCAGGCTGACGGGAATCTGGACAAACGTCACCGCTGAAAGCACCAAACCTGCCTCGGCCGGGCTGTACCCATGATCGCGATAGATCGATGGAAGCCACGAAAGCACCGAATAGAACAACAATGACTGCAGCCCGAAAAAGACAGTGACCTCCCAGGCGAGGGCATGACGCAACAGCGAACTCCTTGTCGGCGCAGCTATCGGGGGAGGCGTATGTACATTGGCAAACGGCATCCAGAGAAGCAACGCGAGAACGGCGAGAATCGCCCACACCCCTAATGCGCCACGCCAGCCGTAGCCGATCAGGTCACCGAGTGGAACCGTAGTGGCTGCCGCCACCGCGGCAAAGCCGCTGAGCGCCATGGTGTAAATCCCCATCATGGCGCCGCTGTGCGCCGGAAAATCCCGCTTGATCAGCGCTGGCAACAGCACATTGGCGACGGCTATAGCCCCGCTTGCCATGACCGTGCCGGCAAAAAGCAAGCCGGTCCCACCAAGCACGCGCAGGAGCAGCCCCGTACCAATCCCTACCAAGACGATTGCGATGATCGGCTCCATACCCCACTGACGAGCAAGCCTAGGCGCCGCCGGTGCCAGCGCGCCCAGGCAGAACACCGGAAGTGAAACCAGCAGAGCAGCCAGCGTGCCGGTAAGGGCAAGATCAATGCGCACGTCATCAAGCACAGGGCCGACGCTGGCAAGCGCCGGCCGTAAGTTCGCAGCGACAAGCCCGATTGCGAGCCCAAGCAGCACAGGATGGCGCGTCAGAGTCAGCTTGCCGTCTTGATCATCTGGACCCCGAGGCGCCCCCGAATCACGACGACGCGGAACTGGCGACCGCACGGAATGCTCGTTCGCCTATGGCGTCACTGTGCCGACCGCGCGACCCGGCTCAGGAGAATCGTTGGAGGAGCCGCTCCAGGCCCGAGTTGACACAACGTCTCGCTCACACCAGCTCGATCTTCGGATATGCCGGCCGCCACATCACCTCGTGAATCTGCTGAACCGGGTTGTCGAGATCTGCCTGGGCGAACCCTTCAGAGTCGGCCGCCTGGGCAACGCCGACTCCGACTGCCGCGGACACCATGCGTAGCTGGTCTACCGAGGGCAGCAGCGACGCACCTACCGTCCTGGCGTCGGAAAGCGCCGCAACGGCGTCGGCTGCCGCCGTCAGCATCCCGTCGGTGACCCGACTCGCCCGCGCCACCGTCACACCTAGCCCAAGACCAGGGAAGATCAAAGCGTTGTTGGCCTGGGCGACCTGGTAGGTCCGACCATGGTAGGTCACTGGGTCGAACGGACTGCCAGCCGCTACCAGGGCGCGTCCATCAGTCCAGTGGATCAGGTCGCTGGGCAGCGCCTCGCACTTGGATGTCGGGTTCGACAGCGGCATGATGATGGGCCGCTCCACCTTGGACGCCATCTGCTTGACAATCTGCTCGGTAAACGCGGCCGGCTGGGTCGACGAGCCGATCAACATGGTGGGTTCCGCGTTCCGCACAATATCGGCAAGGCTGATACCGTCGCCCTCGCTCGACCAGCCGGCGACCTCCGATGCCGGCCGGGCATATGGCACCTGGAAGTCGCGCAGGCTGGCCGCCCGGTCGTCGGTGATCAGGCCTGTGCGATCGGTGGCCCAGAACCGCCGCCTGGCCTCTTCCCGAGATAGGCCCTCCCGGACCATGACATCGACCACCATGTCCGCGATGCCAAGTCCCGCCGTCCCTGCGCCGTGGATAACTACCCGCTGGTCGCGCAGCCGGGACCCGGCCGCCCGTACGGCGGAGAACGCGGCGGCCAGCACCACCGCGGCTGTGCCCTGCATATCGTCGTTGACCGTGCAGACGTGATCGGCGTACTTGTTCAGAATGCGCCGGGCGTTGCTGACCCCGAAGTCTTCCCAATGCAGCATCGCATCGGGGAACAACTTCGTAGCCGTGGTGACGTAGGCGTCGATGAGGTCGTCATAGCGCTGGTCGCGTACCCGAGCATGCCGGTTGCCGAGAGACATTTCGTCGTTAAGCAGCGCGAGATTGTCTGTGCCCATGTCGAGGACAACGGGAATCACCCGGCGTGGATGGATGCCCGCTGCGGCTATGTAGACCGCCAGCTTCCCGATGGCGATCTCGATCCCACCCACGCCCCAGTCACCGATGCCAAGGATGCCCTCAGAGTCGGTCGCGACGATGAGATCGACCTCGTCCGGGCCCATCCCGTAGTTGCGGAACGACGCCTCCACGTCGTCAATCGCGTCCACGGACAGGTATATCCCGCGGGGTCGGCGAAACTCGTGGCTAAAGCGCTCAATGGCCCTCCCGACTGTGGGCGTGTAGACGATCGGCAGCATCTCCTGAATGTCCTCGGTGAGCAGCCGGTAGAACAAAATCTCGTTGCGGTCCCGGAGGTTCGCCAGGTAAACGTTCTTGCTCAGGTCATCTGGCTGCCGGCTGTACTGCGCCTAAGTGCGGCGCAGTTGACCTTCCATCGTTGAGGTGCCGGTCGGCAGCAGGCCGGTCAGCCCCAGCGCCTGGCGTTCTTCGGACGTGAATGCAGTTCCGCGGTTGATGATCGGGGACGACAGCACCGAACTGCCCCGGACGCGGATACGTGCCACCGTTCCCTCAGGAGTCTGTATGAGCTCGTACGGCCTTTCCGACACTGGCATCACCTTCTCGAAAGAGCTACATACATTTAGAGCAGATACAGGTCGTAACAGTGACCTCGTAGGCACACCGCGGACACGCCGTTTAGCAGAATAACTGTTCCACTATGCGGAGTAATTAGGCGGACATACGACGGCCGTCAAGACTTAGGGATTGGCGCGACATCAAGCACAGCCGGTTTTCTGTTTGGGGCATCCGCGTCCAACCTGGCGCGCTCTGAGCGCGCTTGCGGGGGCCTGCCGCAGGCCAATAAAGAGGCTGACCCTACCCCGCGTTTGGCCGGTCGGTCAGTGTCTCGGCAGCCTGAACCATCGCCCGCCGCACGCCGGATGATGTTAGGCGACATGCGGCGGCCCCACCGAGGTCATCGGCGCCTGATGCGCCTCATCGTCCCCGCCTTGGCCGAATAGGGCGACGAATGGGCCGAAGGCCGACGCTGCCTCCGCCTGGAGTCCCTGGCCGCCCCCGACTCGCCAAGATGAACAAGGGCGACATGAAGATCGATAACAGCACACGCTAAAGGCCACACTCAGCAGCACTCACCGCATAGAGTGCAACCCAGGATCGCAAGCTGACTATCTTCATGACGCGTGCGTCGACTACTCGGTGGCCTCTCCGGGCGGCTGGACGTGCTGGGACACCTTCAGCTCCACCTCCGCCGGCTCCGTCGGAATCTCTGCCCCCGCCGGCAGGATCGGCAGCTTGCCTTTGGCGATGACGTAGTAGAGGGCCGCGCCCAGCGCTGCCCCGATGAACCAGCCAAACGGAGCGATCTTGGAAAACACCGGCAAGAGAGCCAGCGTCAGGGCGATGATCGAGGCTGGAACAAACGCCATGACCGCCAGTGGGTTCAGTCCGTTGCGGTAGTAATAGATCGACTTTGCCGTAGGCTCGTAAAGATCCGGGATGCTGAACCGGGCCTTGCGGTGCACGAAGTAGTCCACCGTCATGATTCCGAAGAATGGACCGAGCAGCGCCCCAAGGCCGCCCAGGAAGTATGCGATCACCTGCGGGGAGTTGTAAAGGTTCCACGGGGTCGAGAGCAGGGCCGCCAGCGAGGCGATGATCCCGCCGGCCTTGAAGCTGATCCGCTTGGGGCTGAGGTTGGATAGGTCGAACGCAGCCGACACGAAGTTAGCGACGATGTTCACGCCAATCGTCGCCACGACGAATACGGCGCTGCCGGCCAGCACGATCCATTGATTGTTGACCTCCTCTAACAGAGCTGCCGGGTCGAGCACGGCCTTGCCGAAAACCTCTACCGACGCAGCGGACACGAGCACGGACGTGAGCGCAAAGGCGGTCCAGTTGAACGGGAGACCCCACAGGTTGCCCTTGACCACATCGCGGCGGGAGGGTGAGAACCGGGCGAAGTCAGAGAAGTTAAGCATCAGGGTGGCAAGAACGCCGACAGTGAGCCCCATTGCGGCGAATGTCTGGTACCACTGCTCGCCGGTCGACAACGGAGCCTCGCCGCCGCCTCGGGTCCAGCTGATGCTCCAGTCCGCCTGCCACAGCATCCAGATCGCGAGCACGATCATCACCGCCCAGATGAGCGGGCCGGCGAAGCCTTGGAAGTGACGAACCGCCTCCATGCCCTTTCGGACGATGATCATCTGGATGCCCCAGAGGATCAGGAAGGCAATCCAGCCCAGCAGGTCCAACCCCAGAAAGTGCACGTTGGTAAGCGACTCCAGACCCGGAATGAAGCGGACGAGCAGCACCTTCAAGGCAAGCGAGGCGAGAAAGGTCTGCACGCCGTACCAGGCAATGGCGACAATGCCTCGAACAAGGGCGGTGAACCTTGCCCCCCAGACACCCCAGCTGAGGCGGCTCACGACGGGATAAGGAGCACCAGTATCGTGACCCATGAAGCCAGACATCACACATCCACCGAAGATGATCAGCACGCCACCGAGGATGCCGAGCGTCACCTGGATCGGGCTCAAGCCCAGGAGGAAGAGCCCTGCCGCGAAAGTGTAGTTGCCGACGTTGTGGGCATCATTCATCCACAACGAGAACAAACTGTATGTCTTCCAGTGCCGCTCTTCGGGAGCTGCCGGCCTTAGGTCATTGTTGTAGAGGCGGCCGCTCGGATCTTGCGCCGCGAGAGCTGCCAGGTCGATCTCCTGGTGTATCAACAGTCTCTCCAATCAGCTTTGGTGTCGCAAAGTAATGCGGTTTGTATGGGAATCCTCAGCGGGCCAGTGGCCAACCGCTAATGCGCTTTGGGCGCGGTGGAGCGTAAGTACGGACTTTGCTCGTTGACAGCCCTAAGCTGACCAGGCCCTCGGCGAGCTTGACGGCAGCTGTAACGCCGTCGACGACCGGCACCCCGGTGGCCAGGCGAACTGCCGCATCGAGCCCCGCCATGCCGCCGCAGCCCAGGCAAATCACTTCGGCCTTATCATCGCGGACGGCCTTCTCGGCCTCCGCGACGATCGCTTTGACGGCTACGTCGGGGTCCTCCTCAAGCTGCAACACGCTGAGCCCACTCGAGCGGACCGAGCAGCACCGAGCGTCGAGCCCAGCCAGTGTCAGCCGGTCTTCTATGAGGGGAACCGTGCGGTCGAGCGTGGTTACTACGGAGTACTTGTGTCCGAGCAGGCAGGCGAGGTGCGCCGCCGCCTCGGTGATGTCGACGACTGGCACGTCGAGCAGCTCTTGCAAACCTTCCCGGCCGTGCTCCCCGTACCCGGCTTGGATGACAGCGTCGAAGTCGCCCTCATAGCTGACCACAGCATTCATCACCGCGACCGCCGCAAGGTAACTTTCGAAGTTGCCTTCCACAGATTCGGCGCCGATGACCGGGGTCAGCCCGATGATTTCCGTGCCGGGCGCGGCCACCGAACGCGCCGATTCGGCGATCGTATTCGTCATGGATGAGGTCGTGTTGACGTTCACCACGAGCAGCTTCACCGCGGCTCCTCCTGGCGGCTTCTTCCGCGAGATGGAAGTGCTTTTCCTACTACGAAATTAAGTTATCTCGCGATTCAGAGGCTCGTCAACAGGCTGACGCAACGTCAGGGCCGATCAGCCAGTCCACAGTGTCGAAAGGTCGCGTATCGGTCAGGAGGCGAGATCATGCCACCGGCGCTGTCTCGGGCGTGGAATATGTGGCGGCCCGCTCCTTTCCAGTGATGAGGAAGTAGGCAGCGGCTCCGAGGGCCGCCCCGATGAACCAGGAGAACGGCGCAACGTCCTTAAACGGGGGCAAGAGCGCAACAACCGCGGAGACAGCGGCCGCGGGCACGAACGCGGCGACGGCCTTTGGGTTCCAACCCTTGCGGTAGTAGTACAGCGAGCCCTCGTGGGCGCGGTAGAGGTCGGGAACGATTACATGACCGCGGCGTAACAGGTAGTAGTCGGCGATGATGATTCCGAACAGGGGGCCGAGGAAAGCGGCTAGTCCGCCGAGGAAGTAGTTGACCGCGGCAGGGTTCGCGAAGATCTTCCACGGCAGGACGAGTAGGGCGGCGACAGCTGTGATGGCACCGCCGCGCTTGAAGTCGATGTGCCTCGGGGCGACGTTTGCGAGGTCGTACGCCGGTGATACGAAGTTCGCGACGATGTTGATGCCGATGGTTGCAATGGTGAAGGTCACGGCGCCAAGGATGATGATGAGGGTGTTGCCGGTGCGCTCGACCAAGTGGATCGGGTCGAAGATCGCCTCACCGTAGACCGCGATGGTACCTGCGGTTGTGATCACGGAGACAAGCGAAAACGCAATGAAGTTCACTGGCAGACCCCAGAAGTTGCCCACCCGAATGGCACGGCGGTCCGGGGCGAAGCGCGAGAAGTCGCAGAAGTTCAGCAGCAAGGTAGAAAAGTACGCGACCGTCAGCGAGATTGCAGCGAAGAACTCGTGCGTGGCCTGGCCCGTGGTCAGGTGTTTGTCGCTGAGGTTAAGACTGATGTCGCCCTTCGCCGCAACCAGGATCCAGACCGTCATGGCAAGCATGACGACCCAGATCGCCGGGCCCGCCCAGTCGATGAACCGGCGAATGGTTTCCATGCCGCGTCTGAACACGATGAGCTGCACGGCCCAGAGGAGAAGGAACGCGATCCAGCCGAGCGTAGACAGGCCAAGGAAGCTCGACTGGGTCAGTGGACGGAGCGACGGGAACACGCGCAGGCTTAGCACAACGACGGCCACCGAGGCGAGCCAGGTCTGGATGCCGTACCAGAAGATGGCGATGACCGCGCGAATGAGCGCCGGCAGGTTCGCCCCAAACACACCGAAGCTCACCCGGGCAAGCACGGGATATGGCACCCCGGTTTTCTGGCCGGCATAGCCGATCCAGTTCATGCCGACATTCACCAAAGCGATGCCCACGATGAGAGCAAGCAATACTTGCCAGCCCACAAGGCCGAGGGCGAACAAACCGGCGGCGAATACGTACCCACCAACGCTGTGGACATCGGACATCCACATGGCGAAGATGCTGTAGACGCCCCAGTGCCGATCCTCCGCTGGGGCCAGATCCTCGTTGTAGAGCAATTCGCTGCGGTCCGCGGGTTTGGCCGTTGCGGTCATGACGGCACCTCCTGACGGCCGGCGGAGCGGCATCGATTGGCAACACTATGCCCGACTGCGGTGCTTCAATCTTCCACCGGGCGAAACTAATATTTCAGCAACATACACAACGTGCTGTCGGCTCCGTAAGGGCTCTGCGGGGTTCAGCGGACCGGCCTTCGGTTGCCGCGGCACCCGACACGGGAGGTGTACTGTGGCTCGCTACCTCGTCGTGGCCCACGAGACGAGCACCAACCCTAAGCTCACCGAGGAGCTAGAGAACATCGCGAAGGACGACGCCGAGGCAGAGTTCGTTCTGCTCGTCCCAGCGACCCCGGTCAAGCATCTACTCATGTGGCGAGACGACCCAGCCGAGGAGAAGGCCATCGCAGAGCAGCGCGCAGCCGCGGCACAGGCGATGTTCGAGCAGGAAGGCCTTGCGATCGTGGCCAGCAAAGTAGGCGCCGAGTCGCCGATCGACGCCATCGACGCCGAGGTCCGGGCTAATCCCGGCGCCTATGCCGGCTTCGTGATCTCCACCCTCCCAAAGGAGCACTCGCGGTGGCAGCGCATGCAGCTACCGCGCGTGATTCGCGACAAGTACGGTCTACCCGTCCACCATGTGGAGCTCACACCGACTCAGCTGCGCTACTGGCTCCCAGTCGATGAGGCGTGAGCGCCGAGACTCGCCGAAGGCACAGCGTGGGACGTGGCGTGGTGCACGTCCTGAAGTTGATCTGCAGGTTTCCGCCCACCGTGCGGTCGCGGCTGCTGGACGAGCGCCGGTTGCCAGCGCTCCTACGTAGCTTCCGCCTCGATAATGGTCCAGCACTGCAGCAGCAACGGCGCCCGGTCCGCTTGACACCCGGCCTCTACTGGCGCTGCAAAGGCGATCGCGCGTGCTGCCGCAGCTGAGGGGCAAGCTTGACGGTTACTACTGCGGGTGCCAGTGCCGACCAACTCGGGGACCGACCTGACCTTCGACGTCGCGCAGGAGACCGGCGTGGAAGAGGTCCACAGGTTCTTATTGCTTTTCTCGCTTGTCAGCTCACAGAACGGGCCCGAGTGGCATCAAAGGCAGTGCTGATGTCAGCAGCTGCGGCGTGAAGCTGCGATGCGATGACTCGTGCATCGGCCATACGGATGCGGCTGCTGGGACCCGAAGCCGAGAGCGCCGCCGTGAAAGGGAGGCCCTCGAGTGGCACAGCAATGCAGCGAACGCCAAGTTCCTGCTCACCATCATCGATGGCGTACCTATTTTTCCGCACGTGTGCCAAGTCAGCGAGCAGCGCATCTGGGGTGGTAAGGGTGTGCTCAGTGATCGAGGGCATACCTGCCCGGCGCAATATCAGGAGGACCTCATCATCGGGAAGGCTCGACAGCAAGGCCTTGCCGACGCCCGTGGAGTGCAGCGGCACTACCCGACCGACTTCGGTGAACATGCGGACAAAGTTAGGAGAAGGCACTTGGGCGATGTAAACGCACGCGTCGCCCTCAAGCATTGCCATATTGGCGGTCTCCCCGCACTTGGCTACTACCCGCGCGAGATGCGGCATGGCCCAGGAGCCGAGCGTGCGGCTGGCCGACTCTCCTAGCCTGATCATCCGGGGACCGAGTGCGTAGCGCTTCGACGACTCCTGCCGTACATATCCGTCGTTGATCAACGAACGCAGCAGGCGGTGAATGGTCGGCATAGGCAGGCTGGTAAGTCGGGTCAGTTCGGAGAGGCTGCGGGAGCCACCATCGTCTGCCAGATGCTCCAGCAGCTGGAACACACGGTCCACTGACCGAACCTGCTCGCTCGCGCCACCGCCTTCTTCCGTCATGTGGAATAGAATACTCGGTGCGCAGACTCGCTCGTTCGGTTCGTCCGGACCGAAGGAGTTCTCACCCGGGGCCGCCCTTCCAGCAGGTCCTGGTTGATCCCAGAAGGCTTCTCCGATACATTTTCATGTACCAGAAACTTGATTTCGCAAGGTGGAAATATGGATCACGGGTTGCCTTACGCCGCGAACTGTTCCCTGCTGTTTGCCGAGCTTCCCCTGCTGCAGCGCCCCGCTGCTGCGCGCGAGGCTGGATTTGATGCGGTGGAGTTCTGGTGGCCGTGGCCCGATCAGCCCGTACCAGCTGACCAAGACATCGACCGGTTCGTGGCGGCTGTGCAGGACGCGGGCGTGTCCCTCGTTGGTCTGAATTTCTTTGCTGGTGACCTGGCCGGACCCGACTGTGGAGTGCTTTCGCTTCCCGAACGAGCGAGCGAGTTCATCGACAACGTTGATGTCACCGTGGGGATCGGAGAGCGCCTCGGAGCTCGGGCATTCAACGCGCTCTACGGCAACCGCGTCGACAACGCCTCTCCGCAAGAGCAGGACCAGCTGGCGCTTGAGCAGCTGACGGTGGCCGCCCAGGCGGCAGCTCAAATCGGCGCCACCGTACTGCTGGAGCCGGTGAGCGGGCCCAAGCCATACCCGGTGCGCACCGCCGCGGATGTGGTGTCCGTCCTTGACCGGGTGGTGGCAGGCTACGGAGTGACCAACGTCGGGTTCCTGTGCGACTTGTTCCACCTTGCCAATAATGGCGAGGACCTTGATCGAGCGCTGGACCGATATAACGAGCGGATCGCCCATGTGCAGATTGCGGACCACCCGGGCCGCCACGAGCCGGGCACTGGCACGCTCGACCTGGACCGGTACCTTCGACGCATAGAAGGCGGCGGCTACGCGGGCTATGTGGCACTGGAGTACATCCCCACCGGCGCGACAGTGGACAGCCTCGAGTGGCTTCCCCGGGAGCGCCGATCCCTCTCCCTTACCTGAAGAGCTAGGAGACACGCATGACAACCATCGCGTTCATCGGGCTCGGCATCATGGGCGCCCCCATGGCCGGACACCTAGTACGGGCAGGACACAGCGTGGTCGGGTACAACCGCAGCCGGGGACCGGTGGACAAATTGATCGCGTCCGGCGGCCAAGGGGCCTCGTCAGTGGCCGAGGCGGTACGCGACGCCGATGTAATTATCACGATCGTCCCCGACTCTCCCGACGTTCAAGATGTGGCCTTGAACGAGGATGGGATCTACGCGAACGCGAAGCAGGGCGCGATTCATATTGATATGTCCTCCATCCGCCCCGACGTATCGGTGCAGCTGGCGGAAGCCGGCAAGAAAGCCGGCATCCGTGTCGTGGACGCCCCCGTCAGCGGCGGGGAAGCCGGGGCCAAGGAGGCCAAGCTGTCGATCATGGTCGGGGCGGAACAGGCCGACTTCGATGAGGTGAAGCCCATTCTCGAAGCCATGGGCAGCACAATTGTGCTGGTGGGCCCGCCGGGCTCCGGTCAGACAGTCAAGGCCGCGAACCAACTGATCGTCGCCGGAAACTACGAGTTGGTAGCCGAAGCCATTGTCTTCCTCCGCGCGTACGGCGTGGACACTGAAGCGGCCCTCAAGGTGCTGGCAGGCGGGCTTGCCGGCAGTACGGTATTGGACCGCAAGGGGGCCAGCATGCTGGCAGGCCAGTTCGAACCCGGCTTCCGAATTGACCTCCACCACAAAGACATGGGCATCGTCTTGGACGCGGCGCGGGCCAAGGAAGTGATCATCCCGCTGGGCGCGGTGACCGCCCAGCTGATCGCCGCGTTACGCGCGCAAGGAGACGGCGGGCTGGACCACTCGGCCCTGCTGCGCGGCGTAGAACGACTCTCCGGCCAGAAAGTGAGCGGACAGTGAGCAAAATGCGCGCGGTCGACGCGGCCGTCAAAATCTTGGAACTCGAGGGTGCGACGCAGGCATTTGGCCTGCCCGGCGCAGCGATCAACCCGTTTTACGACGCCATGCGTAAGCACGGAGGCATCAAACACATCCTGGCTCGTCACGTCGAGGGCGCCTCGCACATGGCCGAGGGTTACACCCGAGCCGAGGCCGGGAACATCGGCATCTGCATCGGAACCTCCGGGCCAGCTGGCACCGACATGATCACCGGCCTCTATTCCGCGGCCGCTGACTCGATCCCAATCTTGTGCATCACCGGCCAGGCACCGGTCGCTCGGCTGCACAAGGAGGACTTCCAGGCCGTCGACATCGCCTCCATCGCCGCGCCGGTCACCAAGTGGGCCGTCACCGTCCTGGAACCCGCTCAGGTGCCGGGCACGTTCCAGCAGGCGTTCCACCTGATGCGCTCCGGGCGACCCGGACCCGTGCTGATCGACCTGCCCTTCGACGTACAAATGGCCGAGATCGACTTCGACCCCGATACTTACACCTCGCTCCCGGTGTATAAGCCGGCGGCCAGCCGGGCGCAGGTTGCCAAGGCCCTGGACATGTTGCTGGCGGCCGACCGGCCGCTGATTGTGGCCGGCGGCGGGGTCATCAATGCCGACGCGTCCGGGCAATTGGTGGAATTCGCCGAGGCCCTGCAGGTTCCAGTTATTCCCACCCTCATGGGCTGGGGCGCGATCCCTGATGATCATCCGCTAATGGCCGGCATGGTCGGGCTGCAGACCTCACACCGCTACGGCAACGCCACCTTCCTCGAGTCCGACTTCGTACTCGGCATCGGCAACCGGTGGGCCAACCGGCACACGGGTGGGCTGGATGTCTACCGGCGGGGCCGCAAATTCGTCCACGTCGACATTGAGCCAACCCAGATCGGCCGGGTGTTCGCCCCGGACTACGCCATCGTGTCTGACGCCAAGGCGGCGCTGGAGCTGTTTGTGGAGGTAGCCCAGGAGCGTGCCACTAAGCACGAGGTTCCCGATTACGGCGTATGGGTGAAGGACTGCCAGCAGCGCAAGCAGACACTGCAGCGTCGTACCCACTTCGACAACGTGCCGATGAAGCCACAGCGGGTCTATGAGGAGATGAACAACGCGTTCGACCGGAACACCCGCTATGTCAGCACGATCGGCCTGTCCCAGATCGCCGGCGGCCAGTTCCTGCATGTGTACGGCCCGCGCAACTGGATCAACGCCGGTCAGGCCGGACCGCTGGGCTGGACCCTGCCTGCCGCGCTTGGGGTGTGCGCCGCCGATCCCAACGCTACGGTGGTCGCGCTCTCCGGCGATTACGACTTCCAGTTCATGATCGAAGAGCTGGCGGTTGGCGCTCAGTTCAACCTGCCCTACATCCATGTGGTGGTGAACAACGCCTACCTTGGCCTGATCCGGCAGTCTCAGCGTGGTTTTGACATGGACTACCACGTCCAGCTGTCGTTCGACAATGTCAATGCGCCCGAGGTCAATGGCTACGGTGTTGATCATGTGAAGGTCGCCGAGGGCCTAGGGTGCAAGGGGCTGCGGGTATTTGAACCGGCCCAATTACCCGATGCCTTCGAGCAGGCACGGAAGCTGATGGGTGAGTTCCGGGTGCCGGTTGTTGTTGAAGTGATCTTGGAACGGGTTACCAACGTCTCCATGGGCACTGAGATCGACGCTGTTACCGAGTTCGAGGAGCTGGCGGTGCGCGGCGAGGACGCGCCAACCGCCGTGATCTTGCTGGACTGATCGATGCGAGTTGTCGTCGCACCCGACAAGTTCAAGGGATCCCTCACCGCTGCCGAGGTGGCCGATGCGGTGGCGTCAGGGGTTCTTGCCGTAGCCCCCGACGCCGACGTGGTGCGGGTTCCCATTGCCGATGGCGGGGATGGGACCGTGGCGGCGGCCCTGTCCCGCGGCTTCACGGCGGTGCCGGTGGACGCCTCGGGACCAACAGGTGAGCCGGTGCCGACTACCTACGCCAGGCACGATCACCAGGCTGAGGCAGGCCGTGGGCGATGTCCGAATTGTCGTCGCCAGCGATGTGGACAACCCCCAGCGCGGTCCGCAAGGGGCGGCTGCGGTGTTCGGACCCCAGAAGGGCGCAAGCCCTACCGAGGTTGCACAGCTCGAGAGAGCCCTCGCGGTGTGGGCCGAGCGGGTGGCCGAGGCGACCCAGACCGACCTCGCGAGCCGGGCCGGTGCCGGCGCGGCCGGGGGCACCGGCTTCGCGGCTCTGGCGCTATTGAACGCCGAACTGCGGCCCGGTATCGAGCTGATGCTGGAATGGCTGGACTTCGACCGGGCACTCAGCGGAGCGGATCTGGTGATCACCGGTGAAGGCTCGCTGGATGAGCAGTCGCTGGCCGGCAAGGCCCCAGTGGGAGTTGCTAAGGCGGCGGCGCGAGCAAGAGTGACAACGGTGGCGGTGTCCGGCCGCAGCCTATTGAGCGAGGAGCGAATGCGTTCCGTGGGCATAACCCGGGCCTACCCGCTCGCCGACATCGAACCAGACGTCGAGAAAAGCATGGCCAACGCAGCGGCGCTGCTGCACCAGATGGGACGGCGTATCACTAACGATTGGCTTGTCGACCGGTGATCAGCGCAGCACGGGGCGCTGAAGCCTGCAGCCAGGTCTGTGGCACCGAGCAGCGAACTCCTCAAACCTGGCCACGGCGCAGCAACCGTCCGTGCGGTTCGGCGTAATCCACTTCCCTGCCGCGCACGAAGGTACGCCGCACGAGCCCCGACAGCGTCTTGCCCTGGTAAGGGGTGAGGGGGTTCTTGTGGTGCAGTTTGGCGGCATCGACAACGAAGGCATCGTCAGCGGCGAACACGGCGAAATCAGCGTCATAGCCGAGTGCCAGCTTCCCCTTGGCGGGCAGGCCGACCCGACGCGCCGGCTTGCTGGCCATCCACTCGACCACCCGATCGAGCCCTACCCCGCGACGCCGCGCCTCGGTCCAGACCACAGACAACGCCACTTGAACCGACGCGATGCCGCCCCAGGCCACACCGAAGTCCCCATTCTCCAGGTCTTTGAGCTCTAACGTGGACGGTGAGTGATCAGAGGCGATGTCGTCGATCGTCCCGTCCAGCAGCGCCTCCCAGAGCAATTCGCGATTTTCGACCTCTCGGATGGGCGGGCAGCACTTGTAGGCGGTCGCGCCGTTAGGAATCTCCTCGGCAAACAGGGTCAGGTAGTGCGGGCAGGTCTCGACCGTGAGCCGTAGCCCGTCAGCCTTTGCCGAGCGGATCATCGGCAGCGCGTCGGAGGAGGACAAGTGCAGGATATGAGCGCGGGACGATGTCCAGCGAACCCGCTCGATCAGTTCGGCGATCGCCAAATTCTCCGCGCCGCGGGGTCTCGAGCCGAGAAAGCGCAAATACTCGTCGCCCTCAGCCTTGGGCGCCCGATCGATGGCCCGGGAGTTCTCGGCGTGCACGATCAGTACGGCGTCGTAACCCGCGAGCTCGGCGAGGTAGCCCTCCACCTCCTCAGGATCGAGCTGGGGAAACTCGTCGACGCCTGAGAACAGCAGAAAGCACTTAAAGCCGAAGACGCCCTGGTCGTGCAGGGACCGCAGATCGCCCAGATTGCCGGGCACCGCGCCGGCCCAGAACCCTATGTCCACGAACGCCTGCGGGCGGGCGTACACGCGCTTGAGCTGCAGAGCGGGCACGTTGACCGTGGAGGGAATGGAGTTCAACGGCATGTCGATGATTGTCGTGACTCCCCCGGCTGCAGCGGCCTTGGTTGCGGATGCGAAACCCTCCCACTCCGTACGCCCCGGCTCATTGACATGCACGTGGCTGTCCACCAGCCCCGGGATCAGCGTTTCGTCGTCGGCCAGTTCGACGGTCGAGGCACCGGTCAGCCCGCTGCCCAGCGGTTCGATGGCCACGATCCGGCCCTCGCGGATGCCGACCTCGCGGGCGACCACCCCGGCGGTAGTCAAGATCTGCCGCCCCTGAATGACCAGGTCCAGGTCCGCCTGCTGCTCGCCGCGCTCCACCGCGCCGGGTGATTCCTCACCCTGGTCCGGGTGGCTCCGCAGATATTCCTCGATCTGCTGGCGGATCTGCTCCGGGTCGTTGACGGCATGTAGCCCGCTGCGTTCATGCTCAGCCATGTCTCTCCTGAAGTTTGACGTGCCTGTGCCGAGGCCGAAGTCTCCGAACTCGACCAGCGCAGCGCGTACGGGTCAGCAGAAGCCGGCAATGCCGACCCACGCGGCGTCGGCCGGCGCAGCGCCCTTGCGCTGAACGGTGGCCTCGATCAGACCATACGGCCGGTCGGCGGCATAGAACACTTCGCCGGGATTGTCCAGCCCGCAGAACGACAGGTCGGACAAGAAGTGGTGCTTGTTCGGGCAAGAGAACTTGACCTCATCGATCTGCGGGTGCTTGTCGATCACCGCCGCAGCCATGTCGTACAGGTCCTGCTGCAAGGCTCTGGAGTAACCCTCGGAGAACTCGGTGAGCATGGTGGCTTTGACGCTGTCGTAGACGCCATGGAAGTCCAGGTCGATGGTGTTGTAACGCCACCTCGTGGTGATGTCGGTGGCGAGGATACGGTCCTCTGTCTCCTCCAGGGTCGTGTACTTGTCCTTGGGATAGCCGACGAAACCCGACTCGGTGGTCTTCATCACGGTAAGGCCGTGGAAGCCCGCGATCATGGTGTCGTTGCCGTTGTCGCGAACCAGTACCGCGGTCCGCACCTCGGGTGAGCCCCGGTAGAAGGCGTGGTTGTGGTCATTGATCCTCGTCCAACCGAATTGTTCTGCTGCCCACCGACCGCCGCTGACCCAGTCGAACTCGCCGGTGAAGTGGTCGGCCAGCCGCAGCAGGAACTGCTCGGGCGAGGGGATCCCATCTTTAGCAAAGGCGAAGATGGTGTTCTTTTGGGTGTCGGTGGGAACGACATGGGAATTGTCACCCTTGGTATGTGCCGCCTCGAAGTCGCCGCGCAGTTGCGAAGTGACGTTGAGGTCGACGACCTCGTGGCGCTCGGTGTCCCGGACGACCCGGACGACCCGGTTCTCGGCCTTGCCGTATTGGTTGGCGGTGAGCATGACCTCGGCCATGGTGGGGATTCCTTTCAGTGAGGTGTGGGAAGAATGACGTGCCGGCTTTGTCGGCGGCACCGCTCAGCTGCCGCGATAGGTGGTGTAGGAGTACGGGCTGAGCAACAGCGGCACGTGATAGTGCGCTTGGCCCGCTGCAACTGTGAAGTTCACGACCACGAAGGGATAGAAGGTGTCCTGTCCCTTCCCGGCGAAGTATTCGCCGGTGGCGAAGTGGACCTGGTAGTCGCCGGATTCGAGCCGGTCCGGGCCGAGATCGGATACTCGCCCGTCGGCATCGGTGACCGCGTCGCCGAGCACCTCGCCGGTTGGGGTCTCCAGTCTCACCGCCACTCCGCTGGCCGGTGTGCCGGCGAGGGCGTCGAGGATGTGTGCGGAGATGAAGCTCATGGCGCCGGCTGGCTCATTGCCTCGGCGTGTCCGGCTCGCCCGGCTCGGCCGGGAGATCGATCTCGCTGCGGGTACTCCCATCTTCTGCTCGCCGCGCCTGCCCACGGTCCAACCGGGGCCTCACCCTCCAACCGCTCCTCGTCTTCCTGCGAGATGGTGGCGATGGCCGGGCCCTCTGCGAAAATCGGCGCCTCCACCTCCTCCTTACGGCCGATGATGTTGAACACGATATTGAGCAGCACCGCAGTGATCGCGGCGGCGGTGATACCGGAATCGAAGATCACCTGGAACCACTCCGGGAACTTGTCGTAGAAGGTTGGCACCGCGATGGGGATGATGCCCATGGCGAGCGAGAACGCCACGATCACCAGGTTCGCGTTGCCGGCGAAGTCGACCTTGCTGAGCGTGCGGATACCGCTCGCGGCCACCGTGCCGAACAGAGCCAGCCCCGCGCCACCCAACACGGGTAGCGGCACCAGAGCGACCAGGGCGCCGAGGATCGGGAACAGCCCGAGGAAAACCAGGATCCCGCCTCCGACCGCGACCACGAATCGGCTCTTGATGCCCGTGATTGCTACCAGGCCGACGTTCTGCGCGAAGGCGCTGACCGAGAAGCCGTTGAACACGCTGGCGAAGGCGGTGGAGAACATGTCGGCGCGCAGGCCGTTGGTCACCGTCTGCCGGTCCGCATGCTTGTCGATCACCTCACCGATGGCCAGGATGTCGGCGGTCGTCTCAGTCATGATCACCAGCATCACGATAAACATGGAGATGATGGCCCCGATGGCGAAGGTGGGCTGGCCGAAGTGGAACGGCAGCGTCAGCTGGAAGATGTTCGCGTCTGCGATCCGGCCGAAGTTGGTTAAACCGAACGGGATCGCCACGATCGTGCCGAGCACCAGACCGAGCAAGATCGCCACCCGGCTGAAAGCGCCAGGCAGGAACCGGTAGATCAAGATAATGATCACCATCGTGATGGCCGCGACGGCGATGTTCTTCGGTGCACCGAAGGTGGGGGTGCCGGGCACGCCGCCCGCCGCCCAGCGCATAGCCACCGGTAACAGTGAGATCCCGATGACCATGATCACCACCCCGGTCACGACCTCGGGGAAGAAGCGCAGCAGCTTGGTGAAGACCGGCGCGATCAACAAGGCGATTATGCTGGCGACCAGCAGGGCACCGAAGACCGCGCGGAGACCCGCCACGCCGCCGCCTTCGGCGAGGCCGACAGCCAGAATCGTTGACACCGCGGCGAAGGAGGTGCCTTGCACGATGGGCTGTCGGGCGCCGAACTTCCACACCCCAATGGTTTGCAGCAACGTTGCGAGGCCGGATATGAAGAGGCCGGCCGAAACCAGGTAGGTGATCTCGGGCCCGCTTCAACTTGAACGCAGTACCCACGATCAACGGCACGGCAACAACGCCGGCGTACATGCTCAACACATGCTGCAGGCCATAGATGAACATCTGCCCGAACGGCAGCACCTCATTGACCGGATGCTCATCGGTCGCGGCAAGCCCTACTGCCATGACGTAACCTTCCTAGATGCGGTGAACTTCCGAATAATGGAATTGCAATTTCGTTGCGTGAAAAATACGCCAATGATTTCTGCGCTGTCAAACTGCGTCACACCTCTACTTGCCTTCGGAGCTCAACGACGTGGGAGGCGGCGTCGACGTGGTACTGGGCTGACTGGAGCACGCCCTCGGCGTCGACGATGAAGGTGGAGCGGAGCGGACCGGTGGTGGCTCGGCCATTGACAGTTTTGGCCCCCCACGCTCCCCAGCGCCGCGCTGTCGTGCAGCCGGGGTCTGAAAGCAAGTCATGATTCACCGCATTGGCGGCGCGGAACTCACGCAGCCGGGACGGTGGATCGCCCGACACGCCAAGCAGCACGTAGCCAGCTGCAGCGAGCGCGGCCTTGTTGTCGCGGAAGTCGCAGACCTCTGTGGTGCAGCCTGGAGAGAACGCCTCGGGGAAGAAGTAGACGATGACTGGATGGCCACGCAGGCCGGCAAGGCTGACCAGCTGTCCATCCTGGTTCTCCAGCTCCAATTCCGGCGCCTGGTCACCGGGCCGCAAGACAATAGACATCGCAGCAGCTCCCCTCCAGTGGGCTAGAAGAACTGACGGCTGAGCCTGGAATGCCGGTTGACGTCCTTGTACAGCAAGTAGCGGAACCTTCCAGGTCCGCCGGCGTAGCAGGCTTGCGGGCAGAAGGCCCGCAGCCACATGAA
>Ga0307416_100000459_pt1 | contig 20921 bp, 14 predicted proteins | sample DK1Cmetagenome_2_FD_203821 | JGI IMG/M metagenome (GOLD analysis project Ga0307416, IMG submission 203821) | Maize rhizosphere microbial communities from greenhouse at UC Davis, California, United States - DK15-C-3 | ecosystem: Host-associated > Plants > Roots > Rhizosphere > Soil | place...
TTGGGGATGGGCCGATCCGCTTGTGGAAAGAACCACCAAGGCTATCTACGAGCGCGTCTTCACGGTCTTTGGATCGCTTACTCTTCTCGCGATCGGGCTATATCTGATATGGCGATCAAGACACGCTGAGTTAAGTGTCGCAATGACCACGGCCGGCTGGGCATTGTTGGTCATGACCGTCGTCACAGCGCTTTCCCAATGGCCGGTCATGAGCGCGAACTTGGCCGACCGCGTGCTCATCAGCTCATTGTCAACAATTCATGATGCCGTCCATCCACCTGCCAAGGACATCCCCCCCGAGTTATGTAAGGTGCCAAACAAGGACGCATGCGTGGATCGAAGGCCGCCGGCTGTTCGCGCTAGCGATACGGCGGCTGACACCATCCTCTACAGGAACTGGTTGCGGGGCCTATTGGGGTCGGCAGATAGCGCTGCAGCAAAGACCTATGGTTCGATGCTGTACGACGCCCACTCTATGACCTGGGCTGAACTCGATGCCATCAGCCGCAATCCTGAGGTCCGGGACCGTCTGGTCGACCGCAAGAAGGACCAATGGAGAAACTTTGCGGGAAAGGTGAAAGAAGATGATCCCGCCGCGTACGAGCACCTTACGGGCGCCAAGGGCATGGAGCGCATCGGGGCGGGCTTCATCGCAATGCTGTCTGCGATAATGTTCGCCTTCTTCGACATTGCGGCATCACTCCTGATTCTGCTAGGCTTCCTTCTATTCCGATGGGCGGTCATAGCGGCGCCGGTTATCGGCACGATCGCGATGTTGCGTCCAGCAAGCGCGGGCTTTAGACGACTGGTCAACGCTGTTGTGGCCGCGGTACTGAACATCGTGATCTTTGGTACAGGTGCCGCAATATACCTGTTCGCCTTCGACCTGATCATGACCTCGGCGCTACCGGGCTGGCTTCAAGTGGTCCTCGTCTGGCTCACTGGCGTGGTCGGCTGGCTATTACTACGCCCGTACCGACGGATCACACAACTGGGAGGGCGCGACCCGTCGACCGTAGTGGCCTCGGCCGGCAGTTGGCACCGTCGGTTCTTCCGCGACGTGCGTGAGACGGCGCCTGCGGCAGTCGCCAAACCAGGTGGCGGCTCTGAGGTAGTTGTCTCGGATCGACCACCACAACGCATCGAGGTTCGGGCGGAAGCACCGCTCCAGGCCGACGGCCCGAAGGACGGCGGCTCCCCGCCGCCGGTCGTGCGGCGAATGCCGGCGCCGTCTGGTGGCGGCTGGTCGGAGCCCGCGCCTACGTCGGTTCATACGTATTCGCTCTACCGGCCGCGGAGAAGCTCCGAAACAGTCACGGCCGGGGGCGGTGAACTAGATCTTGAGGACGGTCGGACACGTCCGCGGTCCGAGGCACGGCGGGACGTTTAGATGCGGTGGCTGCTGCGTATACTGCGTACCCGCGTCGGGGCGGCATTAGGCCTGATCCTTCTGATCGCAGCCGCGATCACGGTCGGCAAGCTCGCGGGTAGTGGTCAAAACGTTCCAATCCAGCGCTCTGAACCCATTCCCATCGATACGGCGAGGCCAACCGGTCCCGACGATGGCGTGGCCGACCTAACTGCGAGCACGCGACCCGACGATCGGGTGCCGCTATCTCTAGCGAACCAATTCGCCAGAGCGTGGCTCCGTAAGGACCTGTCCGCGTCCGAGTGGCACGCCACAATCAGACCAATGGTCACGGAATCCCTGGCAGCGGACCTTGAAGGGGTCGACCCGAGGACGGTTCCGGCGTCGCGACGGGTGGGCGACACCAAGATCTTGCTACTCGACCAGTCCTACGTCCGTATCGCGGTGCCCATGGACACCGGAACGCTCTTGCTGAAGATCTTCAAGGCCGATGAGGGCTGGCTCGTCGGCGAGATCGACTGGGAGCAGGCATGACTGACACGGTGCGAGACATGCTGCCGAAGCCCAGACGCGCTCTGCGGCGCATGATTGTCACCTCGGCGACCGTGGTTGCACTGAGCCTGCTTTGCGTCTGTGGAACCACGTTGTGGTTCCTCGGTGGGCTCACGAAGGACGCCCCCCTGTACGCCCTTGGGTGTGGCAATGGGGAGACAGTTGATCCGGATGGCCCAATTCCTCGAGTCATCGGCGTTGTCGAGCAACAGGTTCGCAATGCGGCGATCATCATCCGCGTCGGGCAAGACATGAAGGTTCCCCCGAGAGGATGGGTCGTTGCCGTGGCGACGGCGCTGCAGGAGTCGCGCCTCACGAACCTTCCTCACCTTGGGGCGAACAATGATCACGACTCGATAGGGCTATTCCAGCAGCGGCCGAGTCAAGGGTGGGGAACCGTAGAACAGTTGGCCGATCCGGCGTACCAGTCTCGCAAGTTCTTCGAGAAACTGTTGCGCATACCCAACTGGGAGGCTCTCCCCCTCACCGTGGCCGCGCAAAGGGTACAGGTGAGTGCTTATCCGAACGCTTATGCCAAGCATGAGTCGTTCGCCTCACGGATTGTCGATGCATTGACGGGCGGCGCGAGCCGAGCCGCCGGAAACCTGCTTGCGTTGCAGTGCGCAGCTGCGGGCGAGATCGCCGCATCGGGTTGGACATTGCCGCTACGCGGACCAATCACGTCGGGCTTTCGCACGCCCGCGCGCCCTGGACACAACGGGGTGGACATAGCCGTGCCAAAGGGCACCGCGATCCGTGCCGCATCTGCTGGTTACGTTCTCGTGGCCACGTGCAACGCACATGTCGGTGGTTCGGCGTACTCCTGCAACCGCGATGGGGGAACGTGGGTGCAAGGCTGTGGCTGGTACGTCGATCTCCTGCACGCAGCCGACATCATCACGCGCTACTGCCACATGCGGTCGAAGCCGCTGATAGCCCCGGGCCAACGAGTCAGCGCTGGGTCTGTTATTGGATTCTCCGGCTCCTCGGGAAACTCCTCCGGCCCCCACCTGCACTTTGAGGTACACCTAAACGGCGACAGTAGCGGTGGCGGCGCCACCGACCCAATTCCGTTCATGGACAAGGTCGGCGCTTCGCTTGGTGGCTCCGTTTGATTACGCCGAGAGAGCCTCCTCCGCTCGTTCCAGTTCCTGCCTCGCAGTTCGGTGCCCTCCGAGGCCGACGAATAATCATCGGACTCCCTGGCACTGGATTCCGCAACGACTTGCGTGCCGACGATCCCATCGTTCAAGGCAGCCGTACGTACGTGCCGGTCCTCACCGAACAAGACTACTACCGGGCAGAAATGGACCGAATTGAAGCATTCGCGTTGCTGGTGCCGATCGAACGCGTTTGGGTGGAATGGGCGGGCGACCAACCCCAGTCGACGACCCCTCAATCAGGACTTTTGGACAGACCGCCGACAGCTAAGCCAATGCCGGTTCTAGGTACCAACTCCCCTATCGGCCGACGCGTCGTTCAAGAGGTGCCAGACGGCTTTATTAGGGATATTAGAGCCGTCACACCGGTCTATGTCAACGCCGATGGGATGCCCTCGGTACAGATCTGCGGCGAGGCCGAGTGGTATCGTTGGGCCGCTGCCGGGTCTATCCCGGGTGTTACACGGGTTGATGCTTCCCACCTATGGATTGAGTGAAGCTTGGCGATCGATTCCGCACACCCTCCAACCGTCATTTTCCTGCAAACGAAGGTTCCATGACTCGACGTCGCGTAGATTGACGCCGGCGCCGGAAGCGCGGAAGGTCACGCTCGCCGTAACAACTGCGGTTGATCCAGTCTGTTCTATGGAGAAGTCTCCCCATGACACCAAGAGCGCCGGATCAACATCCTTGGTTGCTTCAGCCAGCGCCTCGTCGGCGCTCCAACCCGCACAAATGAACGGCGCTACTTCGTTTGCATCTCGGTCGAACAGCGTAGCCCGCAGATATTGGTCACTGACGACGGCTGGCGTGCTGCGATCAATCGCTGTCGCTCGGTCGTAGAGAACAAGTGCAATTGATCCGACCAGCGCCATAGTCGCGATGAGCCCGGCGGCAACGATCAGCCCAATTCGCGGCCCTCGCCGGGCTTGGTGTTGGGGTTCACTGCCCTGTTGCACGGGAACGGTCCGTTCGCCGGGTGTGGCATCGGGTGGTTCGCTTGTCACTCACCGAGCCTAACCGGCTAGAGCTTGGACGACGAAGCCGCCGCTTACGCAGGCGGCCATCGATGGCGGTCAGACGCGGAACGGGCGGGCTTCACAGACGCGCCAGCCGTCCTCGTTCACGAGGCTAAAGTGCCACTGCTGGTACGCCGACGGCCGCACGTCGTCTCGGTAGCGAAGGCCGACGCGGGCCCGGAGGGTGGCCCGACGGGTGTCGGACGACACCACGCTGATCTCGTCCCATGACGCTCGCGCATCGGTGCCGATCTGGCCCGCCGTGCGGGTCAGCGCATCCTGGGCGTTCCAGCTCGCACAGACCAAACCAGAGAGCCGCTCTGGGTTGTTGGCGACGAACACGGCCGCGAGAAACCGGTCCACGGTCTCTTCGGGCGTTAGCCGCGGTGTGGCCGCGTCCCGAAATATATAGAGGACCGTTGCCACGACGGCGACGGCGATGCCTACGATCGCGAAGATCATCGGGGCTCGGGCCGCCGCGTTCCTACGGCCGTTGGGCCGAGCAGCCACCTGGTCAACGCTCTCCGCGGGATCGTCCACGTCCGAAGATTAGCCGCACAACGCTAACGCCAATCCTGGCGCGCGATCGGCATAAATCGGACTTCATGTATCAAGTGCGGCGCCGCGGGTGATCTCCTCGACGGCACGCGACAACATGTCCCGCATTGGTTCGGCCAAGTGACGGCGCCGAGCAGCCCAAGCGGACCACGCCCGCACCACGTCGGCGATGATTGCCCGAAGCGCTGGACCTCCGGTGATACGACGAGGAAGCCAGTCGCTGACGAAGATCTCCCATTTGGCCGGGCTCACCCGAGCCATGTCGACTGGATCATAGGCACTGGCGTACTCCGCTATGAGACGGGCAATCCGCTCGGCGCCGATCCGGTCGGGAATCGCTCTGCCCTCCGGGCTACCGAGAAACTCGTCAACCAGAGCCTGGCGTTCGTCGGGCCCAGGCTGGCGCGGCTCGGGCTGGAGAACCCCCGGCGCGTCCGGAAGAGCCCTGAGCCGTACGAGGGCAAGAGCCCGCAGTTCAGCGAAGCCATGACCGACCTGGACACCGTCGATCAGGTCGGTACGCGTGAAGGCTCGCTCCAGCAGCGCCCGCGCCCAGGGTGGATCGACCAGACGGATGGCGAAAGTCGGATCGGTCGTCTGAGTCGCGTTCTGAAGATCACGAACGGTGGCGTCGACGTCCTCGATGACCGAGATCTCGGACGCCGTACTGAACATCGCGTGGTCGACCTGAATCATGATCGCGTGCACGTCGCCATGCTGCCGTTCGTACTCGCAGATCACGCTGGTCATATCGCCGAAGGCGTCTTCGTACGCCCAGCAGCGCCCAGTGGGGAGCACTTCGAACTGCGAGATCCACTCCGGTTGAGGCAAGCCGCCCGTGATCATGGCATCGGCCGCCGCGGCGGCGGATTCCCGCACCTCACGGATGGTGGCCACGACCTGGAGTGTTCGCAGCAGAATGACCGATGTCGGAGTCCTTCGCTGCCGGGCGTGATCAACGAGGCCAAGGCCGAAGGTCTCTTCGACACCGCCGTCCCGCGGCGGGCCTTCCGAAGCCCACACCGTGCCGAGCAGCCTGGATGCCACACCTTCCGCAGCCGGTGCGTCGTCGGCGAAGCCCGATCGGGTGAGGGCGTCCAAGATCTGGCGGTAGTAGCGAACGCCGGGCTTCGCCTCGATCTCGAAGAGCGATTCCTGGACGGCGATCGGACCAGTACGCCTCCTCCAGCCCCGTCGACCCGCGCCCACTGGGCGAGCCTAGATGCCTCACCCGAACCGCTCACCAGTTGGGCTGCGGTATCCACAGGCGTACATGGATGGGTAGCCGACCGCTCCAGTTTCCGATACTGTCACGCACGATTCGACTACCGTCCGCGAGGGAGGCGGTGCGCCCATGGGCGACGGCGACATCATCACGGGCCACCTCATGGCCCCCGGCTACAGCAACTGGGCCGCCTATCGCCTCGACGACATCTGGGAGATGGTCCGCGACGAAGACGGACGAGTCAACTGGTCCCAGTACTACGCCTGGCGACGTATGGCCAGACTCTGCGAAGAGGAGGCAGACCAGCTCGACAAGGCCGTCAACCAGCTCATCGAACGCTGGCCCGATCGACCCGGAACCGCTGCCGAAGCGTTCAAGACGTTCGTCGGCGGCATGACCTCATCCATGCGTGAAACCGGGGCGGCCGCCACCGCCAACGCCGACGCGTTGCACGAACTGACCATCAAGCTCCTCACGGCCCGAGCCCAGATCGCGACCCTCATCGAACAACGAACCGCCTACCACCAAGCCGAGCAACAAATGATCGAGTACACCGCCGCAGTTGGCCGGCCCCGACCTGACCAACCGATCCAGGCGCCTCCACCCATGCCCCAACAGCCACCTGACTACTGGTGGGAACACCTCGACCGCAGAGCCCGAAACGTCATGGCCGAAGCCGACTCTGCTATCGCCGCCGAAGCCACTCGATTTCAAAGACCGCCTCCATATCGGCCGATCTGGACTGATGGCCCAGATCCGGGCCCGGACGAGACAGGTGAACTCAATACCGCGTTGCCGAGTGACTCGCCCGAGCCCATGACCGTGGGACGAATCCACGCACCTCAATCAGGCATACAAGATCCTTCACTGCACGAGCTTCCGCCCGTTCTCGACGGTGAGCCAATCTCTAACGGGCCACATGCCGTGGACCCCGTTGCGACCATCGATCCGCGCGGATTACATCCCGCCCCGACGCGCGACGTCTCCGCACCAAACTCGCCTTACCCACTTGGCGGTGTAATCGGCGGTCCGAAACAGACCACAAACCGATCCACAGTTCCGGCGCATGGTCCCACGACCAGGCCTGGCATTACGGCTCCTCGTCCAACTCCTGGCCCCTCCGGAGGCCTTGGACCGGTGATCCCACCCCCCATGGCGAGCCGGCCAGCCGGATCTGCGGGAGCGACCGTCGTCCCCGCCGGACGCGCTACATCCCATTACAGACGTCGCCGGGCCAAGGACCCTGACGACCCCTGGGCCGTCAGCGAAGGGGTGCCCGCGATTCTGGAACCGTCTCTCGAACCCACCACGCACGAGCCCGGTCCGGGCGTGATCGGAATCGACAGGTAATGATCCGTGCGGTGTTATGCGGGCTGGCTGGGGTCCTCGCCACGCTCGTCTCGATCGCTCCAGCTTGGGCAGACCCGATCCGAGATGCACAATGGCACCTCGACTATCTCAATGTGTCTCAAGCGCACCAGCTCAGTCAAGGCAACGGTGTTCTCGTCGCGGTAATCGACACAGGAGTTGACGCAAGACATCCCGACCTACGAGGTAACGTTCGGTCCGGCACGGACTTCACGACCGATGGACAAGGTGGCGACGGGCGGGCGGACATAGACGGACACGGCACCGCGATGTCGGGCCTGATCGCAGCTCACGGACGCACCCTTGGAATAGCACCTAAGTCCGAAATACTGCCGGTACGCATCATCCCCAGTCGTTTTGGCCTCACCGGTCATTTGTCTGAGGGCGTCGAATGGGCAATCCAGCATGGAGCGCAGGTCCTGTGCATCGCTGGAAGCAGCTACGACCATAGCGATTTGCGCAATGCGATCGAACGTGCGCTCTCGCACAACGTCGTCGTCGTGGCGGGCGTCGGCAATGTACCGACTGACATCGGGGTCGGAGCTCCGGCTAAGTATCGAGGCGTCGTCGCCGCGGCGGGCGTGGACAAAAAGGGCAATCACGCTGCGGTATCCGCGGAGGGACCTGAAGTAGTACTTGCCGCACCCGCCGTGGACATTATGAGCATCGACATTCGCGGGCCCGGCCATACGGGCTACGGCACAAGCTCAGGGACCAGCGATGCCACGGCCATACTCGCGGGAGCTGCGGCACTTGTCCGGGCTAGATTCCCCGATCTCTCGGCTGCCGAGGTGGTCCACCGGCTCACCGCCACGGCTGACGACAAAGGACTACCCGGACACGACCACCAATACGGATACGGCGTAGTAGACCTCGTCCGAGCCCTCACGGCCGACGTCCCATCACTGCTGACCTCGGAACCACCACCATCCGGCCCCACGCCACGAGCCGCGCCACCCAGCCAGCCCATCGACATTCCCTGGCTCCTCGTCATCAGCGCCCTCGCCCTTACCATCGCCCTGACCATTCTGGTCGTCGCCTACCTACGGACTCGCACATCGAGTGGTGTTGCCAAGTAGCTTCGGACCGGCGCGGCGGGTCGGCTGCGGGCCGTTCAGGGAGTTTCCTACCAACCATCTGGCTTTGCCGACCGGCACAAGGGGACCCACTTGATCATAAAGCTCCGCCCCATGCGGATCCTATGCTCGCTTGTGTCACGTATTCGTGGGCCGCTTCTTCATCAAAGATCACGACGATCGAATCTGGATGATATGTAGGCCCGCCACGTTCATCGACTTCACCGAGTGCTAGCACAACGTTTTGCTTGTCAGCGTTAGTCAACCTCATTGACCAAACGCTTGCTGGACACCTCTCTCCTGAAACCTGCCATCCGAAGGCAACCGTTGCAATCGGCGCCTGCACAAACGCGCGCCACCGTTCTGTCCGATTTACGCTCAGCCAGGGTCCAGTGGCAGACGCGTCATCCTGTGGCGACGTCATTGTAAAGGCCAGACCCTCCAGTAGGCTATCTCGGGCCCACGATATGGTCAGTGCACCGGCCTGCGTGCCGAGGCTGACGTCCAGGTCCACCTCGTGGATAGCCGGCGTCCATCGGTCCATGGGCGCAGACTCACCCACTAAGCGGTACAGAATTGAGCACAGGGAGTGGCCAACTAGAACCGCATTGGCTTCTAGCAACACATCCGCGCTGCGGTCTGTTATCGGCGAGAGTTGGTGCATCATGGATAACTAAACTGCCCGAAATACTGGAAGGTGCCATTTGAGTCAAATATAGCGCCAGTGCCATCTGGCCGAACAATTAGCGTACCCCCCTTGAAATTGCCGCCGGTAACTGGCTGGACGACGCCTCGTGGATGCGTCAGGATGTCGTCAAGGAGATCCTGACCCGCGGCGTTAACACTCGCTGGGTTGCCCGGCACAGTAGGAAGCTGACCTCGTTTCATGTGCTTGTCGTATTCCAGACCTGCTCGGGTTAGACCTGGAACTCTGCTTGCCGATGTTCCGCTTGCTGACAACGCATCAAGATCTGGTCCACAGCCACCTGGAGGCGCGTTGTGGACGAGTACCGGTGTGTTGCCGGCGATTACATAGTACGTGTGGATGTCGTCGACCGTCAGGTTGTAGGCGGGTGCCCTGTGGGCGGTAACCCATACCAGGCCGTCGATGGTCAGGGTGGCGCCGTTGGCGGTGAGCAGGTGGTCACCTGAGTCAAGGTTCTGGGCCTGCTGCCACTGCTGGTCGGTGGCGTTCCAGAACGGGTGGTCCTCGGTGGTGGTGACGACCGCGCCGTCGATCTTCAGGTCGAGGACCAGGTCGTCGTGGACCCACACGCCGGTGACGACTCGCGGGCCGTGCTCGCCGGTTTCGGGGTCGGTGGCGAGGACGACATCGCCGACCTTGACGTCCTTGATCGGTTTGGTGGTGCCGTCGGCCATCAAGATCTCTGTATCGCCGTCGAAGCTTCTGGCACACGAGCCGAGTCGGCGGCCACCGTTGGGTCGGCTGGCTACTTGCGCCCGGATCCCGCCGTTCCCAGCAAATCGAATCCGCAGGCGAGTAGGCATACCTCGATGGCATGCCAGTATAGGATCTCACCCCACCAGTCGGTGTCGCATCCGATCTCCGCGCACGCGGCCAGGATTAGGGTGAGGATGTCCAGGGGGCATTCGAATTCGCACCAGGTTCCCGTCTGGACGTATCCGACGCGGGCGGCGTTGACGGCCTGCTCCAGGGTGGCCAGGTCCGGTCCGCCGTCGGGGAGGACCCAGCCGTCGATCTGATACGGCGGGGGAGTCTGTTCGGGGGCGCGGTCGCCTTTAATGCTGCCGTCGGAATTCCGGGTCGTTTGTTCGCCGGGTTTGCGGCCGCCGCCGGGTTTGCCGCCGCTGGACTTCGGCTTGCCTCGGGTGGGTGTCTTGTCGTTGCCGTAGGCGTCGCAGTCGGCGTAGTCGCAGTCCCGCAGGCCGCCCGGGTCGCTGTACGTGGTGGGGTTGTTGTGGGCGTAGGCGTAGCCGTTGATCTGCTGCGGATCGGTGAAGTCGATGATGGGGTCGGCGGAGATGAACCGGCCGGTGGTGGGGTCGTATTCGCGGGCGCCGAGGTGGGTGAGTCCGGTGGGGTCCTGGGTGCCGTTGACGAAGCCCTTCTCGCCGGGCCAGAAGACGGGTGGAGCGCCGCGGGGTTCGCCGAAGGGCATCGACCGTCGCCGGGTCACCTCCAGGGTCGTGGCGTCGACGGCCAACTGGTTGGTGCCATGGTGGTCGGCGACCAGCCAGGTCAGGCCGCTGCTGGTGCGTACCGCGACGACGGCAGCGCCGTGGCCGTAGTAGCGGGTGCCGGATACCTGGCCGGTGCTGGTGGTCAGCCGCAACTCGGTGGTACCGAGGTAGAGGGTGGCTCCGGTGGCGTCGCGGCGGAGCAGCCGGTTGCCGTCGGCGTCGTACAGGTAGGAGGTGTTCTGCCCGGGTTGGCTGGTGGTGGCGAGGTGGCCCTCGGCGTCCCAGGTCAGGGTTTGCGCGACACCGTTGACGGTCCGGGTGGTGGTGTAGCCGCCGGGGTCGTAGCCGTAGCTGTCGGTGCGGCTGGTCTGGCCGGTGTACGCGATGGAGGTGACCGTGTGCGGCTGGCTGGCGCCGGCGGCGGGGTAGGTGTAGGTGGCGGTGGTGCTGCCGGTGGCGCTGTGCGAGGTCTGCGTCGTCCGGTTGCCGGCGGTGTCGTAGGTCCAGGACAGCCGGTACGGGTCGGCGCCGCTGCGTTGCGGAGCCGCGCATGAGGTGGACGTTTCGGTCCAGGCGTCGGTGAGTCGGCGCAGGTGGTCGTAGCGGAAGCATTCCACCTGGTCGGTGGTGCCGGCGGTCTTGCCGGCCAGGGTGGTCACGTTGCCGGCCTGGTCGTAGCCGTACTCGTCGGTGGACTGGTCGACGAACGTGCCTGGGGTGGTCGGGTTCTCGGTGTCGACCTGCGCCGTTGTCAGGCGGCGCGTGGCCGGGTCCGGGGTGAGGGTGTGCCGGACCTGTTTCCCGGCCGCGCCCAGCAGTCGCTGAGCTATCTGCCCATCGAAGTGGTAGGTGGTCGACGCCACGTAGGTGCTGGCTCCGGTCATCGTGGTCGGTAGACCGGCGTCGCTGTAGCCGTAGCTGAGGGTTTCGGCGGGCAGGCCGGCCAGCGCCGGCAGGACGGTGGTGGCTGGTGACCCGTCGACCTTGTACGTCGCGGACGAGGTGTAGGTGCCGGCGAGGTTGCCTTCGGCGGCGGGGATGGTGACCGTTGATCCGGCCGGGGCGTACAGGTCGGTGTAGCCGGTGACCGTGACGGTGTACACGGCGGTGCCGACGTGCCGGGTTGATGAGGTCGGTTGGCCCTTGGCCACGGTGTCGTATGTTCGCGAGGCCCGCAGCGCGCCGGTGGCGGAGTCGTCGCGGATCTCGATGGTCCGGCCGAGGGTGTCGTAGCGGCGCCATAGTGTCTCGCCCCGGGCGTCGGTGCTGGTGATCAGTTGGTCGGCATTGTCGTAGCCGAGTGTCGAGCTGCCGGTGTCCGGGTCGGTCGCTCTGGTGGTACGGCCGAGCAGGTCGTGGCCGTAACCCCAGTCGTTGCCGGCCGGGTCGGTGACCGAGGTGAGCCGACCGGCCCGGTCGTGGCCGTAGCTGGTCTGGTCGTAGCCGCCGGTGGGTGCGCCGCCGTGGTACTGGCGCAGCGCTGTGGTGCGGCCGCGGGCGTCGCTGATGGTGGTGGTGGCGGTGGCACCGGTGGGCGGGTCGACGTTGACCCGGTCCCCGTCGTAGCTCATCGCGGTCTGCATGGTGAGGACGTTGCGTGACCACAACGCCTCGATGGTGGGCCGTCCGAGCCCGTCGTAGGTGTGCCGGGTCTGCGTGTCGACGGCGGTGTCGGCAAAGGCCACGAGTACCCCGGTGGGCGCGGAGGCGTTGTTGTAGAACGACGACTGTTTGGCGGCCAGGCCGCGGGCGTCGTAGCCGGTGTCGGTGATGGTGCGTTTGCCATCCGGTGCGGTGGCCTGGGTTTGGCGGGTGCGCAGCAGCCCGTCGTAGATGGTGAAGGAGATGATCTGGTTGCCGTTGGGGCCCAACGCCTTGGCCTGCACGTGCGACGGTGTGGTCTTGGAGATTGTGTAGACGTATTCGGCGTTGCCGGTCAGGGTGGTGGCCCGGCCGGGCAACCACACCTTGGTCAGCCGGCCCAACGCGTCATAGGCGCCGGTGGTGACCTTCCCGTTGGCGTCGGTGGCCGTCAGGGGCAGTCCCCGGGCCGGGTGGACGCTGACCGTGGCGTCGTGCAGCGCCGGGTTGGTGGTCTTGACGCCGGTCAGCAGCCCTTGGGGGCCGTGCGTGTACACGGTGGTGGTCGTCCGGTCCAACGCGTCGCCGGCGGAGGTGACCCGCCCGTAGCTGTCGTAGCCGGCCGTCTCCCTCTTGATCCAATTCGGCGTGGAACCGGTGTAGGAGGCGGCCCGGTCCACCTTGGTGACGTTGCCGACGGTGGGTGCCGTGCCGTGAACGGTCGCGTTGTCGTAGAAGTAGCGCGCCGCGCCCAGCGCGTCGGCCGGCAGCGTGGGCGTGGTGGCGCAGGAAACGCCGACGGTCTCCTCGACGCTGGGGTAGTCGATGAGATACGACCCGGTGTTGGGGGCGTAGGTGTAGCGGGTGCACAGGTCATCGGCGGTGGTGGCGGTGTCGCCGGCGTCGTCGACCTGGGTGATGATCCCGTACCTGGGGTGCCACGTGCGTGTGGTTTCGGTCTGCCGCCACACCGACGAGGCGGCCAGCCACGTGTAGACCCGTTCCCGCCCGCTGCGGACTATGTCGGAGGTCTGCTTGGTGGGGATGCCCCACGCCTCGTCGATGGTGCGCTGGCCGGTCTGGTAGCGCACCGGGTCGACGATGGTGCGGCGCAGCGGTACCCCGGCCGGCCCGTCCAGCTCGATGGTCTCGTGCAGCCGGCCGGCGTAGGCGGAGTGGTCGGTGGTCACCGCCCCGGCCGAGTTGGTGACGGTGACGGTGCGCCGCTTGCCCTGGGCGGTGTAGTCACCGTCCAGGCCGCGGAAGTACAGGTATCTGGTCTGCGTCTGCGGGCCGCCGGACGGACCGGTGGTCACCGTCACGGTGGGGTAGCCGCGCCAGTCGGCCCACGAGCGGCGCGGCAGCGGCGTGGTCCACACGTCGCCGCCGTCGTCGTGGGCCCACACCACATTGGTGCTCGACCCGCTGCCGGCGTAGGCGTAGGAGTACACGACCTCGGGTGACCCGCCGACCAGGTCTCTCTCCTTGACCGTCGCGACGACATACTTGTGCCACCACGACCAGCCCGGGTTCGCGTCGTCCGGATCGATCCACTGCGCGAAGCAGCGCCGGGGGTTCTTCTCCGGATCCGGAACCGCGGCGCCCAGCAGACAGTTGGGATCCTGCGCCAGGTAGGTGATCGCGATCTCCCCGCCCGACTCACTCTGGACCAGACTCAGCCGGTACTTGCGGGGCTGGGCCACACCGACGGTGGGGTCGTAGAAGGCCCGGTTGTCGTTGCGCACCCCACCGAACGTGATCGCCGGCAGGGCCGCGGTGCCGCCGACCTTGCCGGTGTGGGTGATCGAGGACAACCACAGCACCGGTGTGGTGTTGTTGCCGGTAGTGGGGAACGAATGGCCCAACGTCCAGGAGTCCACGTCGGTGTAGACGGTGCCCGACCCCGACCAGATCTGGGTGGTCACCGACGTCAGCCGGCGGGTGGACCAGAACGACGGAGCCACGTTGGTCGGGCACGAGGTGGAGCTGAGCGGACAGTGCAGATCCCATGGCGTGTCCGGCCAGTTCGCCGCATTCGGCGGCGAGTTCCACGCCGCCCCCGACCAGCACGACGACAGGCACCGCTCCACCACGCCGAACACGACCTTCGCCGGCGGGGTCGTGGTGGCCAGCTCGGTGCCGGCCCGCATGCCGTACTCGATGTGGTCCAGCGTCCCGCCCCGCGTATAGGAGGTCAACGAGCTCGGGTTGCCGGCCAGCCCGGTCTTGGCCTGCTCCTTGCCGTAGAAGTAGGCCATCGAGTTGTCGGCCGGGTCGACCACATAGTCCAGGTTCCACTGATAGGCCTGATCACAGCGGGACGAGGTGAACCCGGCCGCGTTGAAGCACGGCTCGCCGTTGTGGTTGGCGAACACCGGCACCGTCCACGCCGAGTTGGTTTCCCGCTTGCCGGTCGTCCAGTTCGGCAACCGGTTGCGTCCAAAGTAGAACTCAACACCGTCCACCGTGGTCAGACGCCAGTACTCGCCGTCGTTGTCGCCGTTGACCGTGTCGGTCAGCAACTCCACCTTGGCCCCGTCATCGGCCTCGGCCCGCCACACCCCGTCGACACCGAGGACCAGGTCGGTCGACTTGCCGCCCCACACCAGCCGCGCGTTGGGCTGCCGCCAACACAGATCGGCGGTGGCATTGGCGTGCGTCGGGTTGGCCGCGGCCGGAGTCTTGGTCCCGATCAGGTCGGCGTCGCCGTCGCCGTCGAAGTCCGGCACCACCGCCAGCGACTGGAACTGCCCCCACCCGGTGCCGATCTGAACACCGGATGAATTGATCCACCCACCGGTCCCGTTGCCCTGGTAGAGATACAGATTGTTATCCGACCTGCGCACCACCACATCGGCATTCCCGTCACCGGAGAAGTCACCCCCGGTGAACAGGTTCGCCGCGCTCCACCCGGTTCCCAGCACCACCGACGAAGGAGACAGCCACCCGCCGGCACCGTTGCCCCACAGGGCCAACAACGCCGCGTCACTGGCCCGCCGCCACAACACATCCACATGCCCATCGCCGTTGAAGTCGCCCGGCGAGAAGATCATGTTGGCGGCGCCGAAGCTGCTGTGCACCTGTACCCAGGTGGGCTCCAACCCGCCCGACGCCGTCCCCCGCCTCATCAACAGCGCACCCGCGGCGTCGCGCGCCATCACATCCGCGACACCGTCGCCCGAGAAATCCCCCGGCGAGAACAGGAACTGCGCCCCCGACCAGTCACCCTCGGCCAGCACACCCGACTCGGTCACCCAACCCCCGGACCCATCACCGCGGGCCATCCACAGATTCTTGTCCGTGCCATCCCGGAAGATCACATCAGGTTCGCCGTCGCCGGACAGGTCGCCCGGGCTGAACACCGCCCCGTCGGTGTCCAACCGGGCCGCCACCACCGTGTGGCCCGCCAGGAACCCGCCCGCACCGTTGCCCCGATACAGCCGCAACTCCTCACCGGTGGCCACATCGTCCTTGCACGGCCGATACGACCGCTCGATGTAACCCGGATGGAAATTCCAACCCTCACCCAGCCAGGACGGCTGCACATTCCGCGACGCCACCTGCCCATCCACCGCCCCCGACGAATACGACAGCGACACCTCCGGCGCCAGATCACCGGGCACCGGCGGTACCGGTAGGCCGTACGACCAGGCAAAGTCGCCACCCGAATCGCCCGCCTGCCACGACGACGACAACGACAGCGGCGTCCTGGCGAACGTCCCCGTATCCGACGAGGCGGAGGCGGCCATCACCGCGAACACCTGATCCCCGGCCGCCGGCACCTCGTTGACGCCGTCCGCCCGCGCCGCCCGCGAATCCGCCGCCTCGGCCGAACCGACCGCGACCGCCGCCGACAACCGCATCAACCGCGAATCCATCCTCGCCGTGTCCACCAGCGTCGGCGTCGCGCAGCCGGCCACCTCCGGTCTGGTCAGCACACAGGCCGGGTACCGGAACAAACGCAGCCGGGACGCCCAGTCCCCACCGAACGCACCCGCGAACCCCGACACGTCCATCTCCAGCACCACCGAACCGGGCGCCGCCACACCATCGGCCCGAGCCAGACGCAGCAACACACCGTTCACTCCGGCCGTGGTCGCCGCGTCCCGGCCCAGCACCTCCACCCGCACCCGCGAAGGCGGCCCCGACACCACACCCGCCGTCTCGGTCAGAACACCGGCCACCGACACCGGCCCACCGGCAACCGTCACCCGCGCCCCGGCCCGACCGGTTGCGGCCGGGCCCGCCAAGGCTTCGCCTCCGCCTCGCTCGTTCCTCGCTCGGTCGTCGGCTCGCGGTGCCGGCAACGACACCACCGACGACGAAGCCGCCGGCCAGCGAACCGGCCGCGGCGACCACGGCTCCATGTCCGACCGGGCCGGCGTACGAGCACGCACCGGCGACACATCCACCGAACGCTCAACGGCAGGCGCAGCATCATGCGATGGATCCGCCCCGGCCGGCAGGCCCGTCACCGCTACAAACCCCAGGGCCAACGCCACCGCGAGAAAGTACGGAAGCGTACGCCGCGTCACCCGAAACACAGAACCAGCAAACACGCGAGAACCGGTCGAAGCGTCCACCCGTAACCTCCGCACACCTGGCCCAGTATCGAGTTGCGCTTCCAGCACGACATTGAGGGCGTGGCGATCAACCACAAGATCCCGCCTATCGATGCATGCGCGTCCGTCACTATCAAGGTTGGGCGCCGGTCGAGTCAAGGTAGCGACCGCGAATCCGTTGCGTCCTGCCGTCAAACCGCGCTGCGGCAGTGTTTGTCCCGCCGGCGGGACAACCGCGACACGGCTGTGTATTGTCCCGCCGGCGGGACAACCGCGACACGGTCGTACTTTGTCCCGCCGGCGGGACAACTCATTGCGCCAGACATCGGCGCAAGCGACGAGTAGTTCTAGTCACGGCTTTCGGGGTCGGGTAGCCAGGAGGACGCGGCATCCAGTTGCTCAACAACCCACGACAACAGCGTGGTCTGTGACAGCTCGGCCGCGGCTCGCCAACGAGCGAGGCGCTCCGGGCTAACCTTGATCGGCGGGATCGCACTCAGGCCTTTGCCGGGCTCGGCGCCACTTGACTTGCCGGCGCGCACCTGCCTCCGCAGCTCGTTGCGCGACCAACCATTGCTCTCGGCCTGGTCCAGCCAGTACTCCTGCTGCTCCTCGGCCAATGCGGCGACCTCGGCATGGTGCTGGAAGCTCAGTCCCTCGCGGCGCCGGGACCGGTCGAACCTCCGCGCCACCCAGGCGTAGTTGCGGATGGTCTGGTAGTCCAATCCGAGGGCATCGACCGCCTGGCGATACCGATCGGAGTATCGGCTCTGCCCGTACACCACCCAATCGCCGAGGCACCAGGCCGACGACTCCACAACGGCGGCGAGCCGCCCACCGGCGGTCTCCCAGCCGTCGTAGGTCAGCGCGTCGGGGATCCGAAGTCCGACACGCGTGACCATGATCTGGTCTCCGGGCGGTCTCGGCTCCCTCGCGGCCGGCGGCCCTTTCGCGATATGCGTAGGTGCGTCGTCAGCGGGTGACGCGGTGCCTTCCGACGTCATCGCACGCGCCCAACCACATCAGACGACACGGCCACCGCGCCGGCGTACCTCGTGCTCCAATCGCTGCCCAAGCGCACGCGATTCACTGACCATGCCGCTGATTCGGACGTAATAGCCACCCCCCGTGACGCGATAACTCACCTTGCCGAGGAACCGACGACTGATCTTCTCGAGAATCTGAACCCGATCGAAGCGAATCGCGGTCACGCTCTCCCGGTCCACATGCACGAGACCGTCCCGGTATAGATACACGTCCCGATTGGACCAGGCCACACCGGCAACCAGATACACCGACGCGATGACCATGCCCAGGCCGAGGAGCAGCATCACCGATGTACCGACGTCGAACAGGAGCATTGCGGTGATGAGCGACGCGATGACGGCCAGGCCCAGCACGATCGTCCTGAGTGGACTTGCGGCCCGATGAACGGCCGACAATGGCCCCAACCGCTCGGAGGCGGCGGAGTGCGCGACGTACGGAGGTTCGCTTCGGGAAACCATTGTTCCGACTCCGAATCACAGGCGCTCGATGCGACGAGGCGTGACGGTACCGAAGCGAGAAGTGGGCGCGCTACCCCCGGCCGCAAGCCTGTGGATAACCCGGGCGAGTGGGCTCAGGCGGCATCGGTGCGCGGGCGCAGCGCCATCGCCCGCAACGCGGCGTACCCGCCGAGCTTCCCGGCGTCCGAGAGCCGTAGGCGGGTCGTGAACCCCGGCCCCTTCCCCTCCTCGACGAGCGACCACAGCTGACAGCGCCGTACGAGCCCCCACACGGCCCGGCTCACATCGTGCTCGTCGGGCGGCGCGCCGTTGCCGGTGTCGCGCCAACCGGAGGCCGCGAGGACCTCGGCCACCTCCTGGATCAGCTCCCGCATCTCGGCCATCCCGTGTGCCTGCAGGAGCAGCATCAACGCGACCTCCTGGGCCGCGCCCTCGAAGTCGGCGACGTCGATGAGCTGCGATGTCGCCACCCGCCACTGGACGAACGGCTCCCCGAGCATGGACCGACCCCGACTGCCCAGGGCGAGGCGGCGCGCGGCTCGGCGTACCGCCCCGGCCCGCTGCAGGGTCAGCCGCAGCTCGCTCAGGCGCCAGATGTCCGACTCGGACCGGGGCTGCCGCTCGGGCAGGTCCCACCAGCCGAAACGCTCGGCGGCCTCCTGCACGATCCGGCGCGACAGGTTGCCACCGACGGTCAGTGGAATGCCCGGCGGATCTCCGCCGCGGCCGGCGGCCAGCTCCAGCAACCACTGCATCGGCGCCATCCGCTCGGCCACGTCGCGAGGCGGCAGCGGATCGGCGAGGATGCCGGGCAGTACGGACGAGGTGAGGCTGCGCCGGGCGTGCCCGCCGCCCTCGGTCCACGAGTCGATCCGTTCCCGCCGGACCCGCTCGAGCAGCGGCGGGCCGTCGTGGCGCGGCATCGTCAGCTGCTGCCGGGTGAGGCGCTGCTGTGTCATCCGCCAGCCCCGCCCGCCCGGCTTCAATTCACCGGCCGCGAGGGCCAACTCGAGGGTGGCCGCGATCCGGTCGTAGGCGTTCGCCTCCGAGGTACCCATCGTCTCGCCCCACTCGAGCTCGGGCAGGTCCGGCGGCAGGATCCCGGAGGCGTCCATGGCCTTCGACGCGGCCTTGGCGCCGACCGACACCCCTCGCTCAAGATAGGTACGCAAGATCTCCTTGGTCTGCGTGGAGGAGGCGATGGCGGCGTACCGGTTCAGCTCGGCGAGCTCGAAAAACCGGCCGAGCGCGGCGGCGGTGTCGTGCGGCTCGTCACCGTCGGCCAGCGTGAACCACAGGTAGGTCTGCAGGTCGTGCTGGGTCAGGTCGGCCAGCCCTCCGTCGCTGAGCATCTCTTCGAGGGCGTGCTCGGCCCGACGCGCGGCGTCGGCGTCGGACCGCCGAAGGCGCAGCAGCGTCTTGGGCACCAGTGGATCGCTCGGCACCCGCTCACGGTATCGACACCCGCCACCCCGATGCCGACACCCGCACCAGTGGCGTGTCGGTCGCCGCCCGGCCTCGCGGCGGGGCCCACGCGAGCGGAGCGAGCGCCAACAGCACGGTAGCGTGTCCAGGCGTGGACCTGGCGCGGGCGGCGGCGTGGCACCGGCAGGTGGCCGCCCTGGCCGCCGCCGCCGACCGGGCCGGGCTGGCCGGCGCCGAGCTCCCGGCAATCCAGGCCCGGTTGCTGGCTCAGCAGGCGGGCATCGCCCAAGCGGCCGCTCGCACCCGGACACCGGTACCTCTGCTCGTGCCGACTCCGGCTGAGATCTCCACGGCCGGTGCCGGCTTCGGCGACCTGTCGGATGCGGCGATCGACCAGGCCATTCGGGCGGCCATCGAGACGCTGGACGCGGCCGACGCCGAGCTGAACCTGCGCACGGCGCTGGCCCCGGGCCACAGCCAGGCCCCGGGCCACGGCCAGGTCCCGAGCCCCGACCCGTCCTCAAGCCCGGGCCAGGCTCCAGGTCAGGGCCAGGCTCCAGGTCAGGGCGTGGCCCCGAGCCTGGTCAACCCCCAGGGCCAGATCCCGCCGCGGTACCAGGTGCCAGAGAGCCACGCCCACCCCGCGCGGCAGGGCCAGCCGACACACCAGGTACCCGAGCGAGCGGCCGGCGTAGCGGTCCGCAACGTCCTGGTCTACGGCGGGTTCGCGGCCACGGTCCTGGCCATCCAGGTTGTCCTGTTCTTCCTGGGGGACGAGGCGACCACCCTGCCCGTCCTGGCGCCCGTGTGCCTGCTCGTCCTTCCGGCGTTCGCCTGGCTGGGGGGCTGGCTCACGCTGGGTGCAGCGTTCCGGTCGGCGCCGGGCGTCAAGGTCAACCGGACGCCCAGACTCGGCGCCGTCATCTGCCTCATGCCGAATGCCCTGCTCTGCGCCGCCCTCGGCGTCCTGTTCCTGGCTAGCTAGAGACCGGGCCCAGTGCAAATCCATGCGCCGATCATGGACTAGAGTCCATGATCGGCGCGTTTTGGCGTGCCTAACTCCATGATCAACGCCGTCGGGGCGTCCACTGACAAGGCCCGGCCAGGGGCAGACAGGCGCAACCCATGATCGACGTCGACGAGGTGGGCGGGCCTAACGGGGCAGGGACGAGCCGAGGATGAGGCTCATCGCCTCGGCCCGGGTCTTCGCGTCGTTCTGCAGCAGACCACGGACGGCCGAGGTCACGGTGCGCGCGCGCGGCTTGCGGATGCCCCGCATCGCAATGCACATGTGCTCACACTCCAGCACCACGATCACGCCCCGCGGGTCGAGGAACTTCATGAGGGTGTCCGCGACC
>Ga0307416_100000461_pt1 | contig 20793 bp, 15 predicted proteins | sample DK1Cmetagenome_2_FD_203821 | JGI IMG/M metagenome (GOLD analysis project Ga0307416, IMG submission 203821) | Maize rhizosphere microbial communities from greenhouse at UC Davis, California, United States - DK15-C-3 | ecosystem: Host-associated > Plants > Roots > Rhizosphere > Soil | place...
TATTCCAGCGGCAACTAATGCGAGAAAAGCAAACGGGAAAAACGTCAGGGAAAACGTTAACCCAACGAGTCGGATCAAATTAAATGTGATCTGGTTTTTCTGCAGTGGCAGAATATCCTGTTGCAACTTTGGAGCGATCTGCAACAGCGATCCCGACAACGTGCTGAAAAAAACCGGTACGATTGCCAGGACTATCAGCACTGTTGTCCATATAGTTGCCCCATGGCTTGTGAGCAGAACGATCATGACTGGCGTCGCCACCAATAAACTTCCGACAGCAAACTTTTTACGAAGATCAAGACCTGTTGCAAGCACAATTCCCAGGCGCTCTCTGTCCTTCCAGACCAGCCCGCCCTGAGACGTGACGCCCGTCGAGATGCCTCCATCAGCCAGTACAGCCATTGTTCCCACCATTGTATTCGCCAAAACGTACAAAGCGTATTCATTTGTGGGCAGCAGCCGGATCACTACAATACCGGAAACAAAAGCCATCAGTTGCACCACGGCCTGCGAGAATCCGGTGATTGTAAGGAGCTTGCTCCATTCAAAAACCTTCGACACAAAGGGCACTGCATATAGTTTTTGCAACGTTTGCTTCATAATATCACAGCATCAAAGCATGGCGACCTTCTTATTTACTGCTTCACTCCATATGCGAGCTTTATTCATTACGCGCTGAGGCAATGTCCATTTATTGCGCCAGTACACTCTTAACGACCGCCATCTTTGCAGCTCTTCTCTTTTCGAGGTTGGGGGCGTAGAACGGATCAGTTGCACGAGATGGTCAGCACAATATTTTTCGATCTTGCCGGCACTGAAATAATCATCCCACGCGCGAAAGGCCTTTGCCCCGAGGTCCTGATATCTGAACTCATGACTTCTGAGAAACGTTTTTAAGTCCTGGACTTTGTGCTCGGGATAAAAGAGCGCAAACTTCCGCCAGTTCGGGCCCTGGGGTGGGACAAACTCATCCGCCAGAATCACCGGACACCTTCCCAGCGCCATGCTTTCGTAAATGCGGAAACTCACAGGGGCCCAGCCCGCCGGACAAAGGCAAAACTTCGAGTTTACCATCAGATCGACATAACTCTTTTTTTCATTCAACTGATGATTAAGCCAGCTGTCCGTGGTCTCGAAACGAAATTCAGGGTTGGGTTGCAAGGATGCGATCATCTTGGGCCTAAGCCTGTTCGACCTGGTGTTTCCTCTCCAACTTGCCAGGTATAACGGGCGGGTCTGTTTATCACTTGTGTTAAATACCAACTCATTCGGATATTCCATGTACGGGATTGCACGGTGAATGGCAGTATTGAAGCGTGATCTCGGCAAGCTCGTATATAATCCCCGTAAGAGGCCTGTTGCACAGTCGTCCGTATTGATCGTAAACATCTTTTCCGTATACGCTGATATTACAGGATCTTTAATTAACCTCTCCACATACCGGAAGTCTTTGAACGAGCCCTTCTCCTCAATAAGGATGACATCAGCGATAGCGGGAGATGTGACCTCCCGTACAAATGGATAGGTTAGCAGAACTTCCCTGACAGCTGCAAGTATTTTCGATTTACTATCAGCCAGATCTGACCAACCATCGTCAACAAAGAAAATTTTCATTACACTTATTTTAGAGAAGCAACTTCATTAGCTGGAGTAACCTTTTTCAAGACTGGTTCACCATTCTTCCGGCGTTTCTTTTCGTTATAACCATATCCGTAACCATAACTATACTTGTGGTTCTTGCCTGTACTGGTATCATTCAATACGATCATCGGGCATCTCAATTTATTCTCTCGGTATATTTTGTCAATGATACCGATCCGGTCTTTGGGTGTGTAGTTACTCCTGATCACATAAATGGTAGAATCGATGAATGGTGCGAGCGTAAAGGCGTCGGCGACCAACCCTACCGGTGCCGAGTCAATGATGATATGATCGAACGAAGCTCTCAGTGCCGCAAAAAGTTCAGCCATCCTGGGGCCCATCATCAGTTCTGTGGGGCTTGCTAACACCGGACCCGAGCCGACGACAAACAGGTTTGGCAACACACTGGATGGTCGTACGATGTCGTCGATAGATACACGGTCAGATATCAGATAATTTGTGACGCCCGGCCCTTCCGACATATTCACAGCTCGCAGTAATGCAGGTTTTCGCAGATCCAGGCATAAGAGCAGCACTTTCTTGCCCGTGAGCACGAGGCTGGCGGCGAGATTGATGCTAAAGAAGCTTTTGCCTTCTCCGCTCATACTGGATGTGACAAGTATCACCTTGTTTTCGCGACCTATTGTGGCAAACTGTAAGTTGGTGCGGATAAGCCGAAGCATCTCAACTATGGGGCTGCTTGCATCCTTTGAAACTACGAGGAACTGCTTGGTCTTATTACGCGCGATTCCACCGAGGACCGGCGTCCTGGTCCCCCGTTCAATGTCTTTGATCTCTGTGACCTTATCATTCAACATATTCCTTATGTAGAGGAGAGTGAACGGCATGGCAAGACCCACCAATATCGCGATCAGATAAATAAACGGTTGATTTGGGAATATCGGGTAGATTACGCTGGGTGGATCTATGACCCTGAAATTTGAAACTGTAGCGGCAAGTGACAGTGCAGATTCTTCCCTCTTTTGCAGAAGGTATAGGTAAAGCCCCTCCTTCACTCCTTGCTGGCGGTTAATCTCCAGTAATTCCCTTTCCATTGCAGGCACCTTTTTCTTCCGGTGCGTAAACTTTGCAGAATTCCTGACGAGCTTGTCACGAGTGATGATGAGTCCATTCATGATGTTGTCAATGTTCTCACCAATATTTTGTCGAAGAGCTGTGAGCTGGTCATTAAGATTAAGAATAAGAGGATTATCAGGTCGCGTTGTTCGTAGCATGCGTTGGCGCTCCAGTTGCAATTCATTGAATTTAGAGATGAGTACAAGCAACGTTGGATCCTGAATATTCAACGAGCTTGGCACGAGCTCGAACTGATCCCCCTGTTTTTTCAAATAATTTTCAATGGATTTCAATAACTCGATCTGTATCTCAAATTCAGCCAACTGCTTATTGTAGGTATCCGCACTTTTTAAATACAGCTCCGCTTCCGAGGTGACATCTGTGAGATCATTTTGGACTTTGTATAATTCAACGTTCTTCTCAACATTTGTAAGTTCTGCCGATAAGTATCTTAGCCGGTCATCTATAAATGACAACGCGTTTGCCGCCAGCACATTTTTGTCCTCAACTGCTTCTATCTCATACACCTCGATCAGCTTCTTAAGGATATCGACACTTTTCTGGTATACGGGATCTGTGAGGCTGATACTTAATACATTGGAGATCTTGTTTACGGGAGAGACCTGAAGTTTACTGCTGTAATAACTGGCGAGCGTTTTAATATCATGAAAAACAACAATAAGCTTTTCACTCTTTTGGGAATCGGAAGAGGCCACAGAATCCAGAACCGAAAATGTTGCATAGGACTTAATGATCTGTTCGCCGTATTTGTAGGGGGACTTAAACAACTTACCGTCAACACCCGTCTCGCCTAAGTCAAAAGACTGGTCATCTCGTGGATAGATAATGATTTTTTTACCATTCGCGCCTGGATGCAATTCAGTTACCTTTATCCGAAGAGGAATGTCATTCCTATATACCTCCATATCGTGGACCCTTCCTTCTATAAAGTAGCTGGTGTTCAGCGATAGCTCAGTTAAAACCCTTTCCATCAGGGTCTTTGATTTAAGAACAATGATCTCATCATCAATATTTTGGGAGGGCCTGAGGATGTCCATGTTGACGAGGGCGGAGTTGGATGCCAGCGTCGACGCGTCTTCTTCATCCTTGATGAGAATCGTAGTACTTACATAATATTCCGGCGTCGTGTATCTTATCCGGAAAAAAGCTGCAGTAAGGCACAATAAAATCCCCATCAGGAAGACCCACCAGTATGGTAAGTAATCATATAGGATGGATTTCATATTCACTTTATCTCCTCTATCAGCCTGGTCAAACAAATCGCCCTCGATCATAATATCTATGGTTAAAGTCTTGTCTCTTATTCCTCACGTTCAAACGCCAAGTGTGTCGGCTCAAATTTTCAGCAAGCATTGGTCGCCGTCAGGTCAGCACTGAGTGCGTATGGATGATGCGGTACACGATGTCAGATTCACAGCGGTAATAGCTTATGATCAGCTTATCACTTGCTCTTGCCATCTATACGCGCACCTGATCGGTCAGCTCCGCGACTTTGATCGGATGACTGCTCTTTTCGCTGAAAAGTGTATCGATCATTGTCTCAAACTTCGTCATCACTTTATCAATAGAAAGAAACTGGACGGCATAGTCGCGCGCATTCTTCCGCATGTATTGATAGTCGCCGTTCAGCAAATCTTGAATAGCAGTAGTCAAGGCATACTGGTCTTCCGCATCAATCAGATAGCCCATTTTATGGGAGTCAACAAGACTGTGCAGAGAGGTCCCGCGGTTTGCCGTGATGAGAGCCAACCCCCCTATTGAAAGAATAGGCCCTAACTTAGATGGCATTACAAGATCACTTGCACCTGCTTTCTGAATGACGAGATGGATATCGGCCACATTGAGAAAGTGATTAAACTGCTCGGGCTCTTGCAGCGGCAGAAACAGAACATTAGACAGCCGGAGTCGAAGCGCTGTCTGTCTTAAATGTTCTTTATATGGACCATTTCCACAGATGATAAATTTCAGCCCGTCGTTATCTCTATTCTCCAACGCCGTTAACAGAATTGATTCCAGGCCCTGCTTCTCTCCGATTGCACCCGAGTACATGACAATCTTATCGGTGGCATTGAAACCGAACTTCGCCTTTATATAACGGTGATCTTCAACTGGAAAAAGCTGTGATGTATTTGTCCAGTTCGGGAAGAGAATTGTATTGTTACCTCCTTTCGCCCGGACTCTATTCACCATTCCGTCCGAGATGCTACTGGTGACATCCGCATGTCGCAGAATTTGCCTTTCGACAAAGAACATCAGACGGATCATTGCATTCCATCGAACCATATTCAAGTCTCGCGCCGCCTCGATCTGAAGATCCTGAATGTGGTATACCAGCTTAGCGCCTTGTATATGTTTCCACAGCAGGCCAAGAAGGCCTACGTGGAAGGACGGAGCAACAGTTATCAGCACATCGTACTTTTTGTGGGTGATCAATATGAGAAGGCGGATGAGTGCCGAGAGAAAAAAACTGACGTCAAGAATGATCCTTTTCACGCCGGAAGGCTTCCCGGGTATATATGTGGGGCAGCGATAAACCGTTAGTTTTGCCTTTCTCTGGCTGACTCCTGAGTTTTCGGTTGAGTACCAGAACCTCCTGGCTCTATACGGGCCCTGCACTTTCCAGTCGGGATAATACGGATAAGCCGTCAGTACGCTGCAATCGTATCCTCTGTTTACTAACCATTCAATCAGCTCACCGTTGTATTTACCGATGCCGGTCAATTCGGGGGCAAAGTTGTAGCTGATTAGCAAAATTTTTTTCATGTACGGGAGAGTGGTTGGCTTTGAATCGGTAGCGAGCCCGCAACGACATTAGAAATAAAACGCTATCAAGAGCAGCTCGGGCATTGTTCTCGAAAACTAGCGTAATATGAGATCTGTGATCAATGACCGAAATCATCATCAACATAAACACTCGTCATTTCCATTGTGATGGGATAGAGGTTCCTTACGGTCTCTTAATATAGAGTCTCGACGATCTGCAGCGGGCTAAATACAATACCATGTGTCCCCAGCGTTAAATGAGAGACAGTTAACCTCATCCATGGCAGCATCGTGAACGTTGAATGTTTACTATCCGCCACCACTGACAACATGTTATCTTCAACACCATTAGGCATGGCTTATCAAAGTGAAGTATTGAGTAGAAATTTGAACGGGAGAAGCGTGGCAATGACATCCGATCTTTCCAAGTTCCAGGTAGGAGAATATAAAGGCGGACCCGCGGGGAAGACCATGCTTTGGTACATCATCAATTCGTCGATTTTTGACAGCCGCATTCCGTGGCCATATTCTTTTAAAAGGTGGTTGCTCCGTTTGTTTGGTGCCAGGATCGGAAAGCATGTCATCATAAAAACTAAGGTGCGGATCAAATACCCCTGGCGGCTTACTATAGGTGATCATTGCTGGATTGGAGAGTCATGCTGGATCGACAATCTTGCCCAGGTGAATATTGGAAACAACGTTGCGTTATCACAGGGAGCCATGTTACTTACCGGTAATCACGATTATACCGATGTGTCGTTCCCTTACAGGCTGGGGGATATTGTTCTGGAAGACGGCGTCTGGATCGGTGCCCGTTCAGTCGTATGCCCGGGTGTAACGTGCCGATCACAATCCATTCTCACGGTCAATTCAGTCGCGACCCGCAGCCTTGAGCCTTATGGAATCTACTCCGGAAACCCGGCCAATTTCGTGCGCACAAGAAAGTTTAAGAGGTGAGCGATCAACAGTTTTCAAATTAAAATTCCGATCCCTTGACAGTCTCATCTGTCCAGGGCACCCGGACTCCAGGCGCAGGAGATTACTCCTAGTTGCTGATGACAAGCATTTATATGCATGATGATTTCCATCATTGATACTGCTGTCATGACGCGATACATTCAGGACATTAATTGACACAAGTAAAGACGCCTGATTACCAACCACGAGCAGAGGAACAAACTGCATATACTGCATTTAATAAACATCTTTATCACACCCCAAACCCCATGGAAAAAAATGTTACCTCCACCCTGAAAGATGCGCCCTTTTCTATTTTGTCCCCTACCGGAACGTCTATTGACATTCCAAGGTCTTACGATCCCACGAGCGATGTTTACACCAGGATGAACGAAGCTCATCAAATAAGACAGTACTATGGTGAGAACGGATACATAGTCAGACGCCAGCTCATTCCGACGGAGCTTTGTGATGGAGTCAGAGAGGCCTTTAAGAAAGAGGTTAAAGGTCATAAAGGTTTTTTTTACAGGCAGGCAAGCGGACTTGCAGAAAAGCATAAGTACACCGACCACAATTTCATGATTAATGCGGTCATGAACATCCAGGATCTGGATCAGAAAAAATTCGGATCATTCCAAAACCTCGGGTTAAAAATTCTAACACACCCCAATATAAGATCAGTTCTCAAGATGCTGATGCAAGGTGAGGCTATCGTGGCCCAAACAATGTACTTTGAAGGAAACCCTGCGACCTGGCCGCATCAGGACAAGGATTACCTCGATGCCCTTCAGCCTGGAGCGATGGTTGCCGCATGGGTGGCCCTGGAAGACATTCAGCCTGGAGCCGGCAGGTTTTATGTTTATCCGAAGAGCCACAAGATCGACATCGAGAAGTTGGGCAGAAACCTCAACATCATGCTTGACAAAGATGCCTACATCAAACTCGTTATAGAGACCATCAGCAAATACAAGCTCCAGTGCGTTGCACCTGCGCTCAAAAAAGGAGACGTACTGTTCTGGCACGGCAAAACTATTCACGGTAGCCTGGCCACCGCGCAGCCACAATTTTCAAGATCTTCCTTTACTGCACATTATATGCCGGTAGCCCGAACATTGCTTCAGATGCAGGTGCGCGAGAAAAAATTATTTCTCAGGGATTTTGACGGGATAAAGGTAAACTATCCTAAAGATCAGAATCGCCTGCAGAACAAACTTATGTTCCTGATGGAAACAAGTTTTCCTATGTTGTTTAAAAAGATGAAGGCCACCGCCATCCGTATGCATAAGCGCAAATAGCAATCACGCTATCAGCTTCCAATAGAAAACCAAGACCCCGAGGAATATGAAATTGCTCTATTATTATCTGGGCGCCGTCGCATTACTATTAACTTCTTGTGGCACAACCCGAAACATTACATATCTCAGCAATCTGGGAAACAGCACGGAAAGCACAACCAACGTAATTCAGCAGAGCAATATTACCATTCAGCCGGATGATCTTCTGAGCATTTCGGTGTCCAGCCTCAGCATCGAATCCAATGCGATCTTCAACGCTAATACCAGTACGGGCGTTGAAGAATTGACGGGCTATCTGGTTGATGAAAGAGGTTTCATCAACTTTCCGATACTTGGTGAAATCCAGCTGGCCGGTCTTACAAAAGCAGAGGCCACAGAGACGCTCGCTGCAAAACTTAACGAACACGTGAAAAGACCAATTGTCAGCATCAGATTTCTCAACTTTAAAGTCACGGTTCTTGGAGAAGTTAACAGGCCATCCTCCTTCAACATACATTCGGATAATGTTAACATCTTTGAGGCACTGGGGCTGGCCGGAGACATGACCGTATATGGCAAGCGCGAAAACGTTCTGCTTATAAGGGAGAAAGAGAATATCAGGACCACGGCGAGGCTGAACCTCAACGACAAAGAGATCCTCAACTCGCCGTACTTTTATCTGCAACAGAACGACATTATCTATGTTGAGCCTGATGAAGCCAAGGCATCACAAACGAACGTCAAACGCAGTAACACCCAATTCGGCGTCACGATAGCTGCCTCTATCATCTCTGTGGTGACCCTGCTGTTGACACAATTTCTTTAGTTGGCAAAAACTTTGATTTAAGGTCATACGCAAAAACTCCTGAGCACCGGGCATCGGCACCTCCGTTTAAGATGCATAAAAAAAAGGGCATGAACTATCACGGGCTTCCCCCGCACCATGGAAGTTTGTGATATATAATAACAAGTGAACACGTAGTTACAACTACAGCGTCCTGTAGATTTCCGATCATGCCATCTGTTGAAGATAGTTCCGACCAAAAGTTTTTGACTCACATGATTTCAATTTTTATCGGTAATGACTGAAATCATTAACAACATAATCTAACGGATTTACTTTTAACGTACTGATAAGGAGAAGGAATTACATTATCAACCAGATCGCTTATGGAGGACAAGTATTACTCTCGCCTAATTAAGATACTCATCTTTATCATCGATTTTAATTTGATACAGATTGTGTTCAGCACGGTACGGGACCTGGGCTACGCTACTGGAATATCAGACGTCAAGTTTACTTCCTTTATACTGATATTTAGTCTCATCTGGATCATCGCGAGCCTTACAAACGAAACCTACCGGATCAATAAGTTCAGCAACCTCGCGGCAATCTTTAAAAACCTGCTAACCACGGAGCTTCTCCACGGACTTCTTATCGCCAGCATTGTTCTTTTCCTGGAGATGTACCGTTTCGACCCCTCTTTCTTTGCAGTACTGTATTTCCTTACCACAGCCCTTGTCATGTCGTCCAGAATTGCATTCAAACTCATCTGGCGGTACGTTGAGGTCGCGGCCATTGCGCCCCGGAACGTTATCATTGTGGGAACGACGAGGTCTGGGAAAGCCCTTTTTGACTTTTTCAGCTCCCATGGCCCATCGCTGTACCAATGTAAGGGTTTTTTCGACGACAGTCCGAACTATCAATTGGTGGCGAGCCAGCTGGTGAAAGGCAAATGCGGGGACATTCAGAACTTTTGCAAGGCGGAAAATATATCGGAGATATACTTCACCTTACCTCAGCAATACGAAGACACCATTGCCAACCTCTCTGAATTTGCGGACAACAACTTCATATACCTTAGGATTGTTCCTGAATTCAGCAAAGCCGTTGCTTCCAACTACAATGTTTTTCTGCTGGACTCAGTCCCGGTGTTCACACCGCGCAACGAGCCTCTGGGGATTTCCCTGAACGCCGCAGTGAAAAGATTATTTGACATTCTCTTTTCCCTTCTTATCATCATCGGAATTTTCCCGATAGCCGTCCCGATCATCGCTCTGGCTATCAGGATGGACTCTAAGGGACCTATCATCTTCAAACAAATAAGAAGAGGCAAGAAAAACACACTCTTCGAATGTTACAAGTTCCGCACGATGAAGACTGACGCAAACCCTTCGCAACAAGCTGTGAAGAATGATTGTCGCGTCACCAGAGTAGGAAAGTTCCTGCGTAAATCGAGCCTGGATGAATTGCCGCAGTTTGTGAACGTCCTGCTCGGAAACATGTCCGTTGTCGGTCCGAGGCCACACATCAGCAAGCAGGATGAATACGCTAAGACGATTGTCAAATATCCCTTCCGATATTTTGTGACACCCGGCATTACCGGCTACGCTCAGGTGAACGGCTTCCGGGGCGAAACGAGCGAACCCGTGATGATGGAAAAGAGAGTTGAATATGATTTGAAATACATGGAGAACTGGAGTTTATCCTTTGACCTGAAAATCATCCTCCAAACCATTTGGATCATGTTTCGAGGGCAGAAGAATGCCTACTGAACAGAAAAGTAACACGAGCAGAAATTACAATTCCCCACTTGTGTTGGCAGGCCTCTGGAATTTGCTGTGCATTCAGCGGAATAGATGACGGCTATTTCGCAGTGGCGGTAACGGGCAACGAATCGCAGCCATTCCGGGGCGCCGTCCAACCAGGACAGCCTACACACAACCTGTTAACGCAGTTGCGCTTCCAATCCAGAGTAATCGAGGATAACTATGCCGTCCTCGTTCAGATCGATAAGGCCTTCCTCTTTGAAATCCAGTAACGTCCTGTTCAACGATTCTGTCGCCGTCCCTATTAGGTTTGACAGATCTTTGCGGCTTATCGAAATAGTCTGATTTTTTTTACCGAAAAAATCATATTGACTATAGATGCGGATCAACGCGGCAGCTACCTTCTGCCTGACCGAGAGATACGCCAGCTCAACCAAGCGCTCTTCTGCTTTGTTGAGGTTATTTGCAAGCAGTCTTATGAACTTGTAAGCAATGTCCCGCTTCGAGTAAAGTATCGTAAGAAAGTCTTCCTTAGGAATGATGTAGAGCTCAGAGTCCTCTACGGCGACAGCACTTTCACGTGACTGATTGTTCTCTATCAATGGAATGAAGCCCACAAAATCATTCTCGCCGTGAAAACCCAGGGTAAACTCTTTTCCTTCCCTGTTAGTCCTGAATGTTTTAACACGCCCCGATTTGATCAAATATAACTCAGCTGGATACTGCCCTTCAAGATAAATAAGCTCGCGCTTCTTATATTTTCTGATCACGCGCCTGTCGGTCAGCTTGCTAAACATCTTTAGTTTTTTCGCCGCTGCGAAAAAATTATCAATCCCCTCGGCTCCGGGTTCGAAGGAGACATTAAGCAGCTGAGTTCTCTTCAGCCTCATTTCAACGGCATTGAGCAGCTCCAGTCCGTCAAACGGTTTTGTGATATAATCATCGGCTCCCAGGCTCATGCCTTTTCGCATATCCGATCGTTCAACCTTAGCTGTCAGAAATATCAGAGGGATATTAGAAGTTGCCCGCTCTTTGCGCAGGAGATGTAACACGCCGAAACCATCTAACTCCGGCATCATCACGTCACAAATGATGAGGTCAGGACTGAATTGGTGTATCAGATTTACCCCCATCTTTCCGTTCGTGGCAGTTATTACCTTGTAGTGTGCAAGCTCGAGGATACCCACAATGTTCTCCATCATTTCGCGATTATCTTCGATTACAAGAATAGTGTGCTCCATACGTCAACGTAAAATCAAACGGTTCCCGTCTTGTGTACTATGCAACGGTATTTCGACAGTGAAAGTTGTTCCTTCGTCCCCACTTTGAAAATCAATCCTTCCATTCATCAACTCCACATACTTTTTGACAATGTGGAGACCGAGGCCTGTACCTTCAATGTGCAAGGCATTGACCGCCCGGAAAAAGCGATCAAATATATGTTGTCGCTCCTCGGCGGGAATGCCCAGGCCTTTGTCGGACACCTGTATCATCAACTGTTCCTCCTGAAGTAAAGTCTTCAAAGAAACAGACGTGTTTTCGGGTGAATACTTTCCGGCATTCGATAGAAGATTCAAAAGAATTCCACGCAGAAGATTCCTGTCAAGCAGCACGTGCAACTGAATGCCATGATGCTCATACCTGATCTCCTGCCCAGGCTTCATAATAGTTTGCATTTCCTTGACGATATCGCTGACATACTCTTCAACAGGCGTCTCGGATAGAACGAGCTTCACGCGTCCCTCTTCCAGTTTGCCAAGTCTCAGGAAATCATTTAAACTCTCAGTCAGAGAGTTAACAGTCCTCTTTATGAGATTGATGTGATGATATTTCTTTTGCTCATACATCTGTCCGCTATAACTCTCCAGCAGAAATGCAGATGAAAGGATTGTACTCAAAGGCGTCCTGAACTCGTGAGAAGCCATCGTCACAAACCGGGACTTCAACTCGTTCAGTTTCCTTTCCTGATCAATGCTTGAGTATAAGCTCTGTTCGAGTTTCTTATGCTGGCTGATATTCTGAAATACGACGAGTATCTTGCCGATCTGGTTTTCGTAGTCCGGCAGTGGCACGGCGGTAAGGCTGTAGTAAACGCCCTGTAATATCACTTCGAACAAGCTGGTGTCACCTTTGAAGGCCCGTTGTAAAGAATCCACAGCTTCGACATCAAGGCCGAACTCCTTGGAAAAAATATACTTTCCTAAAAGTAGCTCTGATGAATATCCCAGCGTCTCCAGATCCTGGCCATCAACAAGGACAAATCTTAAATGCTCGTCTAGCACTGCAATGATTCCATTCGGGAAATTGTGAGCCATTGCCATATGCAATCGCTCACTGTTCAGCAGTTGTTTTTCAATCTCCTTCCGCTCTTCGATCTGCAGCTCCAGGTTGATATTGATCGTTTCAAGATCGTAGGTGCGCTCGCGAACCCGTCTTTCCAACTCCTCCGTTACTTTATTGAGATTGTGCAGGCTTTTCATCAACTGAATATGCTCCGCCTCTTGCTCAGTTATGTCTTCACCGCAATACAATACCAGCTTACCGGTTTCAAGATTCATAATTCCGCACTTCCAGCGAATCAGTCGTTTCCGTCCGCTGCCATCGAAAATGCCCGCCTCAAAGTACTGTTCCTGCCCAGAATCAATGCAGCGTTGGAAGATGTTCACACAGTATTCTCTCTTTTCGTCTGGAACGAAATCCTGGAACCAGTGCCGTCCAATAATCTGCCGTTGGGTTAAGCCTAGCAGATCTTCGAAATGTTCATTTGCCATCACCACATGCCCGTCCGGGCTGACGGCTACAAATATTACCGGAGCGAAGTGGTAAAAGCCACCCTTCACGACGTCGATTCGTTCAACGCTGCTTTTGCGCGGCAGCGAATTGACCAGAAAAACTTTGAATTTACCAAGGGCTGTCCGGACCTCATCATATTTCACACCCATGAGTTTCGCGGCGTGTTGATCATCCGACAACACAACACTCGCGGACGGCTTCACACCTTCTGATCCATGTGTCGCCTTGCTCTCATTACAAAGAAAATAAACTTCTTTGCCGGAAACTGAAGCAGCGAACATGTCGAAAATATTCTTACCGACAAGTCTTGCTTTCTGATTCCCGAGAAGTTTTTCCATGGACGAGTTGTGCCGAAGTATGTTTCCATTGCTGTCTGCGATCATCACGCCACGACGTTCATTCTCACCAGCAACTTCATTATATTTCATAAGCAGCCTTGATGTCTCTTTTCGCCGGATCTCCCTATAAAGAATGAAAGCGCCGGCCCACATCAGGGTCCCTAATACACCGCTCATGATCAGGCGTGGAGTGGCTGTGGAAGCAGCATCCGCTTTCATCAAACCGATCTCAAAAAGTAGCAGGAACAATAGGAATAGTGTCAGGGCACCGAGATTAAAAGACCGGTAAAGAGTACCTCCCCGCAGCAGGAAGAGCGCAGATATCAATAATATTCCTCCGGCATATAATAATAGATGTGCAGATGGAGGCGGCATGCTTACTACTGTTTTATATGCGACCAAATGGGTCGAATGATTAACAATCTGAAGAAGATTATAACAGTCCGGTAAACCAGTAGGGAGCGAGGATCAGAACCGAAGGGTAGGCAACGATGGCTGAACTCTCTTTTAAGTTAATATAAAAATTTTATATAAACACTGTTATCATTAAAATCAGCAAGAAAATAACCCGAGAAAGTCACACTCGAAACCCCTAGTGATGTCTTCCACCATCGCACCGCTCGTTGCCTTTGTCATCAACGCGTCACCATGCCCGGTTATTTTTCCTTAATATATAGGAAGTCCGGGTGTCCGGAGAATGATACTTATCATCCCAACGAAAAAGTTAAGTCATCATGATCGGCCCATCGACGCCTGACGACAACTATTTCCATCAGGTCGATTTCCCTCATGGCCGATGGCCAGTACATCTACTTACCTTTCGTGGCAGAAAGGCATTATTAAAAATGTGCTTACATGAAAAACAGCATAGCCGTCTACCTTGAACAAGACCCGGAGTTTTCAACTTTCACGAGTTTGGTTAAATTCTCCGCCCTATACGCGGATCTCCACGGTGCTGCAAACATTACGGTCATTGCATTGCCTAACGAGGTATTTCACCAGATGGTCCCTTCGGAGTATACCGAACTGATCAACTCCAACAGGCTCACTATAAGAAGCATCCTTACGCATCATATCCTTGCCAACTTGTATAAGACAAGCGGCCTGCTTCATGGCGCGAGAATACAAACTATGAGTGGCAGCGATGTCATCATTTACCATCAGGAGGGGATTCTCAGAATCAATAACAGTCTCGTGACTAAACCGGATATCTGTTTGGCAAATGGGATAGTCCATATTGTCGATTCCATGCTTCAAAAAACACAGACCATACAAGGGAAAGATATGGCATGGCATTGAGAATGATCCGGCCGCTGCTTGGACTTGTTAATGATTAGCTCCTGCTGCGAGGGATGACCTGTCGGACCCCTGCGGGAAGGCATCCAGTTCAATGATAAAAGCCGCGCCGTAGCCAACTTTTGAGCGTACTTTGAGAAGCGCACGATGTTCGCCCAGGATCCGGCTTGTAATGGCAAGACCTACTCCGCTTCCCCCGGGCTTTCTTGAGAAACCCATTTGAAATATCTTGCCGAGGTCGGTTCGTGAAATTCCTTTGCCATTATCGGCAATTGTTATCCGACATTTGGAGGATATGAACTCCGTAGTGATCTTCAATTTGCCACCATGTGAAGGCAATGCTTCAATCGCATTTAAGATAATGTTGTTCAAGGCGACCTGAAAGTCTGCACGCACGACGCAAACTTTCGGACTGACAGGTGCATACTGTTTTTCTATTGCGATCCCTGACATAGCGATCTTGTCCCTAAAGTGCTCCAGGGTCTCATCCAGAAAACCATTAAGAATCACGTGCTCCATCCCGTCATTAGTGGTATCCTCGATTAACGAGAGGACGATCTCATTGATTCTTTTAGTACATCGCTCAATGATGTTGAGGTGCACAATGAGCTCCGGGTTGGAAAGTTCAGCTGTAAGGTAGGCGTTTGAGAGGAAAATGCTCGCTAACGGGTTTTTTATTTCATGGGCCAGCGTCATCAGATGTTTTTGGAGAATTACTTTTTCCTCCAGCATTGGCCGCTGTGCTTCTACGTACTGGACGTTCGGAGAACCTTTGTCGTGGGCTTTATCATCGGATTCTTTCGCAGGGCGGGAGTGCAGGACAAATACGTCAGTCACCTCGTGAATCTGTGTCTTCATGATTGACAATGGTTAGGGTTTGAGAAAATCGATCACCTATAACAATACCTTCAGCTGCTTTCCAGAGAAATCCCCTCCCGCGTGCATTTGTGACAACCGTAGCATAAACATCTGCGCGTCACGTTGGATAACCTGCAAGAACAAGTACCACGAACAGTTCACAATGGCAGCACAGCCAAGGACCAAAAATAATCGGAATACCGGCCGCTTCTTATGACGGGTATCATCAAAATTCAAGACATTCGTCACGGGGTCATTGATGATTTATATCATTAAAACCACATAATGCACATCATTGCTAAAGCGAAGACAGGCGAATACATTTGTTATGCTCATCAAGCAAAATCGACCCAATCAAAACCCTTTCATAATAACCCTCATGAATTCCTATACCATCCTGCTAATCGAAGACAACATCGAGATGGCAGAAAACATCGCGAGCATTTTAAGACTGGTTGACTACAAGGTGCTGCTTGCCCACAACGGAAAGTCGGGAGTAGAATTAGCAAAACTAAAAAAACCCGATCTGATCATCTGTGATATAATGATGCCCGACCTCGATGGATTCGGCGTATTACACATTCTCAGCAAAGACACCGAACTGTTTCACACTCCGTTTGTATTTCTATCGGCGAGAAGCGATAGTCATGACATACGCAGCGGCATGAACCTCGGTGCGGATGATTATATCACAAAACCCTTCGACGGACTTGACCTCCTCAAAGTGATCGAAATACGCCTGAAGAAAAAAGAGCATATTAAAACAGCACCCTTTGGCGCGGACGGCTCTTCAGACACACTCAATCATTCAGCGGAAGCCGAGCGCTTGTCCTTGCATAAGCATTCAAGAATCTTTCGCAAGAAAGATCTCATCTTTATGGAAGGACAGTCTGCATTTGACCTCTACTACATAGTGAGTGGAAATGTAAAAACATATAAAGTAAATTATGAAGGGAAGGAACTGATAACAGGATTCTCTTCCGCGGGCGACTTCCTCGGCTACATTCCACTCTTAGAGGACAAAGCACACCACGAGAGCGCTGAGGTACTCGACGAAGCGGAGATCGCGATCATTCCGAAGCAGGACTTTCTTGACATCATTTATTCAAGCAAAGTGTTCTCCAGGAAATTTATACAACTGCTTTCGAGAAATGTTGTAAATATCGAGAATCGGTTACTCGACATTGCGTATCAATCTGTCAGACAAAGAGTGGCGGGGGCACTGTTACAAATCCACAATTTCAATCAACAGGAGAACTCCAAGTATATAATCACTATTACGCGAAGAGACATCTCGAGCCTGATTGGTACCGCAACGGAATCACTCAACAGGACTCTCGCCGATTTCAGGGAAGAAGGACTGATTGAAATCAAAGATGACGGAATCCGAATCCTTGAAAAGCTCAAACTGGAAAAGAACTGCAGACAGGTATCTTTAATCTCCAATCGGGTGATGAGCAAATATTAAACGGCTCGACAAAAGGTCGTATTGGAGAAATTATATTCTCGCCAAGTCCCCTTATACTGATCATCTTTCCCTGTTTCTAGTCAACGACAGAAAGGCCACTCATCCGGCTGCTTCATTAGCCTGGTGCGTGGCCTTAGTATTTTCCAATAGTTTCAAAGACATGGACCACCCGTCACTTACTGTATGAAGTCACGCTTATTATGTTAGTAAGATGGAGCAAGTTCGAAGTCTTGATCGCCATCGGAAATAGGGTAAAACAAGCCGTCCGGGAGGTTGATTTGGACACGCTTTTTCTTATTTTTATGGAACAGCTTCATGAAACACCTGACAATAATAGTTCCTCAGGGTGAGAACAACCTGAGCAGCATAGTCGGCACCTACAAGATTTTCACAAGGGCCAATCAACATTGGAAAGAGCGCCAGAAGAAAGAGTTATTTAATATACAGTTGGCGGGCATTTCCAAAAAGGTAGAGTTCTATGACGGGTTGTTCGCAGTGAAACCACATCTTCACATCTCATCGTTAAAAAAAACCGATCTGATAATAATCCCTTCGCTGAACCACAATTATCAGAAGGCGCTGAAGCAAAACAGATTGTTCATCGACTGGGTTGTAAAACAATACAAGGGGGGTGCAGAAATAGCCAGTATATGTACAGGTGCGTTTATCCTTGCATCCTCCGGCCTGTTGGACGGAAGACGGTGCTCAACACATTGGGCTGCAGCCGATAACTTCAGACGTATGTTTCCGGATGTGATTTTACAAACGGATTACCTGATCACCGACGAAAACGGGATCTACACGAACGGAGGAGCATATTCCTTTCTCAACCTGTTGATTTATCTCGTGGAGAAATACTACGACAGACAAACCGCCATTTTTTGTTCCAAAGTATTTCAGATCGAGATGGACAGGCAAAGTCAGTCTCCTTTTACAATTTTCACGGGACAGAAGTTGCATGGAGATGACATGATTAAAAAGGCTCAAACATATATCGAAAGCAAAATTCCGGAAAAGATCTCTGTGGAAGAGTTGTCGTCGACGTTCGCCGTCAGCAGACGAAGCTTCGACAGAAGATTTATAAAAGCCACGGGCAATACTCCAGCTGAATACTCGCAAAGAGTAAAAGTTGAATCTGCAAAGAAGGCATTCGAGACGAGTCGTAAGACTATCAACGAAGTAATGTACGAAGTCGGTTACTCCGATACGAAGGCGTTTCGGGAAGTCTTTAAAAAAATCACGGGCCTGTCGCCCATGGAGTACCGAACCAGATATAACAAGGAGTCCCTGATTAGCTAGGGTGTGTGTCCTCATGGGAAGAAGCCGAGGCAACAAGCGCTTACAACGTTTGCACGAATAGATGATCAAGGGGCACTCTTGTCTGGTGGTGGTCTATGACAAGAAAACACCTTAATAGATTTGGATGGGATGGCTTTTTCTTTTTATCAAAGATCTAATTTCACACCTCCATTAATTACAAAACCATCTACCGGAGCATAGATATCACGGAAGACCGGGTTTGTAATGGTGCCGGTATAGATAGTATCAAAGCGCGTTTGTCTAGCATCCAGAAAGTTTTCAAAATTTATGAACAGCGAGAAATGCTCCCATATTTTTTCAATCATAAACCCGCATATCCAATACTCTTTACCATATGTCGAGTCAGTAAGCCGCTGCCTGCTAAAATAATACGCCTCTAATCCTACCTTCCATTTTTCTTCCACCTCATACATCACTACGTTATTCAACCTGTGCTTTGGGGTCAAAGGGTTCTGCACGGAAACTCCACCGTCGTGGATCCGGGTATCCGTAAATGTGTATCCAAGGAATAACTTGAAGTCACCGACCTCGACTTTCACATTAGTTTCAGTTCCTTTCGTATCCATAAAACCGCTAAGGTTAACAAACTCATAAGTGCCATTGGCAGCATTCAGAAGGGCGAGCGGACTCTTGAGATAGGTTAAAAAGAATAAGTGATTAACACTGAAGCTAGCTTCGCCAAGTTGCGTGCGATAATTAAAGTCCCAGTTAGCGCCATAGCTTCGTTCTAAAACATTAGTTCCGGCTGATATGGGCAACACATCCCGGTACTGGATCCTTTCACTTTCTTCCGTAAAGATGGTCGGGGTCTTGTAACCAAATCCTCCACCAATCCGTGTGCTGAACGATGGGCTTGTCTTGTATAACAGAGACATCCTCGGCAGGAAGGCGAAGCCATAATCGACCACATAGTCGCCTCGCAAGCCAACCTCCAGGTTTAATTGCTGCGTCAGCATTGAACTGTTCTGCACAAGAAGACCGAAAGTCGAGTGCGAATAGTCCCTTGCCGGTATGTTCGTTGTTTGCTCTTCTGCAAAATTGTCCGTCCACAAGTTCGCCCCTGCTATCCATTCAGTCCGTTCTCTTTCGTTGACATAATTAAGCTCGGTGAAAGTGCTGTTCTGAATGCCATCAAAGATGTAACCCGGAATTTCAATGATCCTGTCGAAATGATTGACGCTATTTTTCAGGTGAATAGAACTGTTAATCCCGAGCTTCTGCGTGAATGACAACTGGGAAGAGTAACGTCTTGATCGGTTATCCTCAAAGTACCCGTGCACCGCATCGCCATTTCCCTCGATGTAGTGTATATCTCCACCGACTCTATGCTCGCTGGTGAAAGTCAAGCCAACATTCAAAGCGGTTTTCTCTGAAAGGTCGACGAAGACCCTGGGATTGACAGAGTATCTCTGAACTTCAGGTATGGCAGTGAGGTCGATGTCAGCTGGGTCATACGGTTCACTGGTGTTCCGCGAGCCAAAGAGGGTAAAACCAAATCTGCCAGTTTTTTTTCCGTAGAAAGCACTAAGGTCTAACCCTTTGGCGCTCGTCCCGTTCATAAGAACCTTTAGTTCACGCTCCTCGTTGGGTGTCTTGCTGATGAGGTTTACCAGGCCGGCAATCGCGCCGCCACCATACAGTGTGGATGACGAGCCCTTGATGACCTCAACCTGCTTCAGGTCAAGGGGCGGGGTTTGCAGCAGGCCCAATCCACCTGAGAACCCGGCATACAGAGGGAATCCGTCTTTGAGTATCTGTGTATAACGGCCATCAAGGCCTTGAATACGAATGGACGCATTCGCGGAAGTAGCTGACGTTTGTTGCGTCTGTATGCCCGTGCTTTCATTGAGCAACATCCGGATATCCCCCGGTTTCATATTACCTTTTTCGTCCAGCTCCTCCCCCGCAATAAATTCAACACGGGTCGGAATGTCTGCGATGGTACGGCTACTTCGCGTAGACGTGATAATGACCTCTTCAATTTCCTCTTCATTAGCTCTGAGGAATACTTCATACGGTTCCGCAAGATCAATGGGAAAACGCAAGGACAGTGTTTGAGTTTCATAACCGACAAAAGAGAACTCAATTGTATGCTGTCCGGACGGAACAGCTTCAAATCGCACCAGGCCTTGTTCATCCGCGCTTCCCCCTATACCCAGGTCCCTGATAGTGGCGGTGGCACCAGGCAATGGCTTCCGGGATTCAGCGTCTTTTATCGACCACACAAACGTGTTCTGTGAATATCCATTGGTGGTTAGGAAAAGCATTAACAAAACGCCCATGAGCATCGCCATGCTCCAACGTCGGACACGCTCGACGGACAGAGTGGTAAGCAGAAATATGAGAAGCTTCGGAAAGTCGGAAGAATGGCGCATGTAGAGACATTAGATAGTAACATTTTACCTCGAGTTATTGAGGCAATATTATTTCGAAAGTG
>Ga0307416_100000463_pt1 | contig 20788 bp, 7 predicted proteins | sample DK1Cmetagenome_2_FD_203821 | JGI IMG/M metagenome (GOLD analysis project Ga0307416, IMG submission 203821) | Maize rhizosphere microbial communities from greenhouse at UC Davis, California, United States - DK15-C-3 | ecosystem: Host-associated > Plants > Roots > Rhizosphere > Soil | place: USA...
CGGCCCGATCCGCGGTGAGCTGCTCGGCGCCGAACACCTGGCCGAACGGGCCCAGGTCATCGCCGCCGGACAGCGGCTCTCCACCCGGCGGCGCGCCCGGCGGCGCACCCCGCTGCTGGTGCGGCTGGAGCAGACCCGCCGGATCCTGGAGGACACCTACAACCAGCTGACCGCCGCCGCCGACAGCGGCACCGGTGTGGGCCCCGCCGGCGAGTGGCTGCTGGACAACTACCACGTAATCCAGGAGCACATCGGCGAAGTCCGGGAGAGCCTGCCCACCGGCTACTACAAGGAGCTGCCCGAGCTGGCCGCCGGCCCCCTGGCCGGCTACCCCCGAGTGTACGAGCTGGCGATCACCCTGATCTCACACACCGAGGGCCGAGTCGACCTCGACAACGTGAGCGGGTTCGTCGCCGCGTTCCAGCAGATCTCCCCTCTCACCATCGGCGAGCTGTGGGCTATCCCGGCCATGCTCCGGCTGGGCCTGATCGAGAACGTGCGCCGGATGGCGCTCCGCACGGTGCAGCGGCTGGACGAGATGGAGCTGGCCGAGGCGGCCGCGGCCCGCATCATCGGAGCCCGGGAGGACGGCGAGAGCGCGGTGGAAACCGAGCTGACCCGGTTCCTCAGCGACCCGCCCCCGCTCACGCCGATCTTCATATCCCGCTTCCTCCAGCAGCTCCGCCAGGAGGGCGGCGGGCTTCCCGCCGTGATGCGGCTGGAGCAGTGGATCGCCGAAGAGGGGATGAGCGCGCAGGACGCGACCACCCGCTCCACCGAGCGGCTGGCGCTGACCCAGGTGGTGATGGCCAACAGCATCACCAGCCTCCGCGCGGTGGGCCGGATGGAGTGGCGCACCTTCGTGGAGGAGCAGAGCCGGATCGAGGCGGTGCTCCGGGGCGATCCGGCCGGCTTCTACGCCGGGATGACCTTCGCCACCCGCGACAACTACCGCCACTCGGTGGAACGGATCGCCAAGCGGATCCGGCTCACCGAGGAGAATGTGGCCCAGCGCGCGGTCGAGTGCGCCCGCTCCGGCCTGGAGCGGCACCCGGAAGACCAGCGGCGGGCCCACGTGGGCTACTACTTGGTGGACGAGGGACTCGCCGAGCTGGAGCGCTTGTCGGGATACCGGGTGGGGACCGGTGAGTCGATAGACCGGTGGGTTCGCCGCCACCCCAACGTGGTGTTCGTGGGCGGAATTATCCTCACGACCGTTGCGGCACTCGCCGCGGTGCTCTGGCTGGGCGGACCCGCCGCCCGCTCGGTGTGGCCCTGGGTGCTGCTGATCGGCCTGCTCCCCGCCGCCGACATCGCAGTCAACCTGGTGAACCAGCTGGTCACCGCGTTTCTGAAGCCGCACCCACTCCCCAAGCTCGACCTGCACGAGCACGGCGTGCCGCCGGAGTATCGAACGGCAGTGGTGATCCCCACGCTCTTTCCCAGCGTGGACGCGGTCGAGGAGTCGCTGGAGAACCTGGAAGTTCAGTTCCTCGCCAACCGCGAAGCGCACCTCCACTTCGCCCTGCTGGGCGACTTCACCGACTCCGATACCGAGACCCGGGAGGAGGACGCCGCGATCCTGGAACGGGCGACGGCCGGGGTGCGGACACTGAACGAACGCTATGCCGCGGGACGGGAGGACGCGTTCTACCTGTTCCACCGGCCCCGCCGCTGGAACCCGCGCGAAGGCGTCTGGATGGGATGGGAGCGGAAACGCGGCAAGCTGGCCGAGTTCAACCGCTTCGTGCTCGAGGGCGAGGAGCAGGGCTTCTCGGTGATCGTAGGCGACAAGAGCCTGCTCCGCTCGGTCCGCTACGTGATCACCCTCGACTCCGACACCACGCTGCCGCCCGACGCGGCACCTGCATTAGTAGGTGCGCTGGCGCATCCGCTCAACCGGGCGGTGTACGATGCGGCCAGGGGATGCGTGGTGCGCGGATACGGAATCCTCCAGCCCCGGGTCGGAGTCTCCCTCCCCAGCGCGCACCGTTCGGTGTTCGCCGCGATCCACTCCGGCCACCCTGGAGTAGACCCCTACACCACCGCGGTCTCCGACGTCTACCAGGACCTCTATGGCGAGGGGAGCTTCACCGGCAAGGGAGTCTACGACGTCGCCGCGTTCGAGCACGCCACCCGGGGACGGTTCCCCGAGAACACACTGCTGTCGCACGACCTGATCGAGGGCAACTACGCCCGGGCCGGGCTCGCCACCGACGTGATCGTGTACGACGACTATCCCACCCGCTATCTCACCTACACCCGCCGCAAGCACCGCTGGATCCGGGGCGACTGGCAACTCCTCCCCTGGCTCCGCCGCCGGGTGCCGGGCCCGCAGGGCAGCGAGCCCAATCGGCTCTCGCTGCTCTCCCGCTGGAAGATCGTGGACAATCTCCGCCGCAGCACCACGGAGCTGGCGCAATTGATCTTCCTGGTGGCCGGCTGGACCCTGCTGCCCGGCTCGCCGATCCGCTGGACCCTACTCGGACTGGGCGCGATCGCCGCACCGTGGATCGTGTCTCTGCTGCTGGCGCTGGTGCGGCCTCCGCTGGATAAGTCGTGGCGGGCCTACTACGCCGCGGTAGGACGAGACGTCATTACCAGCATCCAGCAGGTGGCGCTCACCGTGGTGTTCCTGCCCCACCAGGCGTGGGCCTCGGCCGATGCGATCGTCCGCACCCTCTGGCGGATGGGCGTCAGCCGGCGGCACCTGCTGCAGTGGCAGACCGCGTCGCAGATCGAGCGGGGAACGGCGAGCTCGCTCTCGGCCCTGTGGCGTCACATGTGGCCCGCGGTGGCGCTGGCGGTCGCCATCCTGGTGCTGCTGGCCTGGCGTCATTCCGAAGCTGTGCTGGACTGGCGTTACGTGGTCGGCGTGCTGCCGCCGATCCTGGCCTGGATCGCGGCGCCGTTCGTCGCCAAGGCATTGGCCGCTCCCGCACTCCCCCGCGAGCTGAGACTCGCGGCCGAGGGACGGCGGGCGATGCAGCGTTACGCCCTGCTCCATTGGCGCTTCTTCGACCGCTTCGTCAACGAGCAGACCAACTGGCTGGCGCCCGACAACTTCCAGGAGGACCCCAAGCCGGTGGTGGCGATGCGCACCTCGCCCACCAATATCGGGCTTCAGCTGCTGGCCACGGTGAGCGCCCGCGACCTCGGCTTCATCACGCTCAATGACATGGCCCGCCGGCTGGAGCTGGCGTTCCGCACCCTGGAGCGGATGCGACGAATGCACGGCCACTTCTACAACTGGTACGACCTGACCGACCTGCGGGTGCTGGAGCCGGCCTACATCTCCACGGTGGACAGCGGGAACCTGGCCGGTCATCTGATTGCGCTGAGACAGGCCTGCCTGGCTATCGCGGAGGAGTCACCGCTCAAGGGACGGATCGGACGAGCGATAGACGTGGCGTTGCTGCTGACCGAGGAACAGCGCCGGAAAGCAATCCCGACCCATCCCGCGCTGAAACGGATTCTCACCATCCGGCGACAGCTCGCTCAAGCGGGACGGGAGAATCCTTCGGCCGAAGCGCTCTCCCGGCTGGCCCACGTGCTCCGGCGCTACGAGTCGGAGATCGGATCGGCCAGTGTCGACAGTGAAGAGATCGAGGCTCTGACGCAGTGGACCTCGTGGAGTCTGCGGCTGATTTCCGCTCACCAGGAGTGGATGAAGAAGCTGGGAGTTGGGAGCTGGGAGTCTGCAGCTGGGAGTCAGGAGTCGGGAGGGAATCAGGCGAAGGGAGGCGCGACTCGTGACTCGCGACTCGCGACTCCAACGCTGCGCGAGCTGGCTGTGACCTCACCCGCCGCCGCCGACGTGCTGCACCGGCTGGAGGCCATCGCGGAACGAGCCTACCAGTACGCCATGGAGATGGACTTTCGCGTCCTGTTCGACCAGCAGCGGCAGCTCTTCACCATCGGCTTTGCGGCGAACACCCACACGCCCGACCCGTCCTACTACGATCTGCTCGCCTCCGAGGCGCGACTGGCCAGCTATGTCGCCGTGGCCAAGAACGACGCGCCGGTGGACCACTGGTTCCGGCTGGGCCGCACCCTGACCTACGCCGCCGGAGAGCCGGCGCTGGTGTCGTGGAGCGGCAGCATGTTCGAGTACCTGATGCCGATGCTGGTGATGCGATCGTTTCCCAGCACGGTGCTGGCCCAGACCACCAAGGGCGCGCTCAGGCGCCAGGTGGCGTACGGCGGTGAGCGCGGCGTGCCCTGGGGCGTGAGCGAGAGCGCCTACAATGTGCGCGACCGCTATCACACCTATCAGTACCGCCCCTTCGGCGTTCCCGATCTCGCCTTGAAGCGCGGTCTGGGCCGGGAACTTGTCGTCGCGCCCTACGCCTCCCTGCTGGCCGGGATGATCGATCCCCAGCGCGCGCTCAGCAACCTGCGCGACCTGGAGGAGCTCGGCACGCTGGGTCCCTACGGTTTCCGCGAGGCGGTGGACTACATCCGGCCGGAGCCCGAGACCAAGTACGCGGTGGTCCAGGCGTTCTTCGCCCATCATATCGGCATGAGCCTGGTCGCCATGACCAACGTGCTGACCAACAACGTGTGGCAGCGCCGCTTCCACGCCGATCCCATGGTGCGGTCCGCCGAGCTGCTGCTGCACGAGCGGATCCCTCGCCGTCTGGTGGTGCAGGAGCCGCAGGCGGTTCGCCCCGACGAGGCGATGCCGGAAGCCGACGTGGAGCGTCCCTCGGTGCGGGAGCTGGACACGCCGGACACGCCGCACCCCCACATTGCGCTGCTGGGGCACGAGCCCTACACCATCATGGTGAGCCACTGCGGCGCGGGATACAGCCGCTACGAGGAGCTGGCGGTGAGCCGCTGGCAGTCCGACGGCACCCGCGACCACACCGGGCAGTTCTGCTACCTCAAGGACCTCTCCACCGGGCGGGTCTGGTCGGCGGCACATCAACCGGTGTGCGCGCCGGCCGATATCTACCAGGCGCTGCTGGCCACCGATCGGGTGACCTTCCACCGGATCGACGGCCCCATCGAGACCAGCACCGAGATTGCGGTGGTGCCGGAGGACTGGGCCGAGGTGCGGCGGGTGACCGTCACCAACATCAGTGACGAGAGCCGCGACGTGGAGCTGACCAGCTACGGCGAGATTGTGCTGGCGCCGCCCGAGTCGGACCGGGCCCACCCGGCGTTCGGCAACCTGTTCGTCGAGACCGAGTGGCACGACTGGTGTACCGCGATCACCGCAACCAGACGGGCCCGCTCCTCCAAGGAGAGGCCGCTCTGGTGCGTGCACGTGATGGCCGACGGAGGAGAGAATGTGGGGCCGGTGAGCTGGGAGACCGACCGCTCCCGTTTCATCGGACGGGGACACACCACCCGCGATCCGATCGCGCTGCAGGAAGACGGCCCGCTCTCGGGTACCACGGGATCGGTGCTGGATCCAATATTCGCTCTGCGCACCCGGGTTCACCTCCGGCCGGGACGCTCGATCTCGGTGGCGTTCACCACCCTCGTTGCCGCCAGCAGCGATCGGGCCTTCGAGCTGGCCGACCGCTACCGCGATCCTCACGCCGCGCAGCGGGCGCTGGACCTGGCCTGGGCCTCGAGCCAGGTGGAGCTCCGCGAGTTCAACCTCACGCCGGGCGATGCCGCCGTGTTCCAGGAGCTGGCGGCGCATCTGCTCTACGGCAGTCCCGCGCTCCGGCCGCCCCAGCCCGAGCTGCGGCGGAACCGCGGCTCCCAGCAGCTGCTCTGGGGCCTGGGCGTCAGCGGCGACTGGCCCATCCTGCTGGCCACCATCGACTCTGCGGAGGGACTGCCGACGCTGCGTCAGGTGCTGGCGGCGCATCGCTACTGGCGGCGGCGGGGGATGATGATCGACCTGGTGGTGCTGAACGCGCATCCGCCGAGCTATCTGCAGGATATGGCCGACCGGATCACCGGCGCGGTCTTCGGCGTCAGCGATCCCGGCTTCGTGGACGCGCCGGGTGGCGTGTTCGTGCGGCGGCAGGACCTGCTCAACCCTGAGCAGCTGCTGATGCTCAAGGCGACGGCGCGGGTGCACGTCGCCTGCCTGGGCCAGCCGCTGGGCCGGGTGCTGGCCACCGCGCTGCCCGACGAGTCGCTGGACGACGAGCTGGAGGATGTCTCACCCCTGCTCCGGGCACCGGCCCGCAGCGACTCCCGCATGGCCCGTGTGGTGCGGAGGATCGGCGCCAATCTGCCGTCGCTCCTCGCGCCGCTCTCCTCCACTCCCAGACTCCGCATCTCCGGACCTCAGGACGTCCGCGGCAACGGAAAGCTGGCGCTGGACAACGGCTACGGTGGCATCGCACCGGAGGGCGACTACCTGATCCGGGTGGGACCCGACCGGGTGCCGCCGGCTCCCTGGGCCAACGTCATAGCCAACCCGCACGGCGGCTTTATCGTCACCGAGCGAGGCGGCGGATGCACCTGGGCCGAGAACAGCTACTTCTTCCGGCTCACCCCGTGGCACAACGATCCGGTGGGCGACCCGGTGAGCGAGGTGATCTACCTGCAGGACCAGGAAACCGGCGAGCTGTGGTGCGCCACACCGGGACCGATCGGGGGTGACGCCTTCACCGTCCGGCACGCACCGGGCACCAGCTCGTTCGCTCACGTGCACGACGACATCGCGAGCCATCTGATCCTCGGTCTGGCGCCGGATGCCCCGGTGAAGCTGTGGGTGTTGCGGGTAACCAACCGGGGCTCCGAGACCCGCCGCCTCCGGCTCACCACATATATGGAATGGACCCTGGGCGTGTTGCGGGAGCACACCCAGCACCAGCTGCACACCCGGTTCGACCGGGAGCGGGAAACCCTGCTGGCCACCAACTACTTCGATCCGCAGTTCACCGGCTGGACCGCGTTCCACGCCATCAGTGAGCCGGTCAGCGCGTATACCGCGGGCCGGCGCGACTTCATCGGGCGAAACCGCTCGGTGGCCGATCCCGAGGCGCTGCTCGACGACGGCAACCTCTCGGGCATTATCGGCGCGGCCCACGATCCCTGCGCCGCGCTGCAGTGCGCCATCGAGCTGGCGCCGGGTGAGACCCGGGAGATCGCCATAATCCTCGGCGCCGGCCCCACCGAACGGCGGGCGATCGAATTGGCCGACCGGTACCGGAAGGTGAGCCATGCTCGCTCGGCGATTGACGCGACCATCGCGGGCTGGTCCGAACGGCTCTCGGTGATCACGGTGCAGACGCCGGAGCCCACTTTCGACGTCATGATCAACCGCTGGTCGCTATACCAGGCGCTGGCCTGCCGGATGTGGGGCCGCTCGGCGCTGTACCAGAGCAGCGGCGCCTACGGATTCCGCGACCAGCTGCAGGACGTGATGGCATTCGTGTACGCCGAGCCGCCGCTGGCGCGGGAGCACATCATCCGGGCGGCCGGCCGGCAGTTCGTCGAGGGCGACGTACAGCACTGGTGGCATCCCCACAGCGGACGCGGAGTCCGCACCCGGTTCTCCGACGACCTCGCCTGGCTGCCCTACGTGGTGGACCACTACGTGAAGGTCACCGGCGATGGATCGGTGCTGGACGAGCTGGCTCCCTTCCTCACCATGCGCCAGCTCGAGCCCAACGAGCACGAGATCTACGATCTGCCCGAAGTCAGCACCGAGATGGCGACGGTATACCAGCACTGCGTTCGTGCGCTGCGCCGGGCCTGCACCAGCGGCGAGCACGGGCTCCCGCTGATCGGCATCGGCGACTGGAACGATGGAATGAACCGGGTGGGGATCGAGGGCAAGGGCGAGAGCGTGTGGCTGGCCTGGTTCCTGACTGCGACGCTGCGCGGCTTTGCCGAGCACGCCGAGTCGCGGGGCGACGACACGGTAGCCGCCGAATTCCGCCAGCAGGCCAACGCATACATCGCCGCGCTCGATCAGTACGGCTGGGATGGAGAGTGGTACCGCCGGGCCTACTTCGATGACGGCACCCCGTTGGGATCGAGCAAGAATGAGGAGTGCCGGATCGACTCCATCGCCCAGAGCTGGAGCGTGATCGCGGACGGGCAGAGCTCGTCCCGAGCAAAGCGACGGGCGCAGCGGCGGACGACGGCCATGGAATCGCTGTATCGGCATCTGGTCCGGGAAGATGCCCGTCTCTTGATGCTGCTGACGCCGCCGTTCGACAAGACCGAAAAGGACCCGGGGTACATCAAGGGCTACCTGCCCGGCGTCCGGGAGAACGGCGCGCAATACACCCACGCGGCGCTCTGGGCGGTGCTGGCCACCGCGCTCCAGGGTGATGGGGACCGCGCGTTCGAGCTGTACCAGATGATCAATCCGCTCACCCACGCCCGCACGCCGGAGGAGGTCGAGACCTACAAGGTGGAGCCCTACGTGGTGGCGGCCGACGTGTACACCGCGGAAGGCCAGCTGGGACGAGGCGGCTGGACCTGGTACACCGGCTCGGCGAGCTGGATGTACCGGGTGGGACTGGAGGGGATCCTCGGCTTCACCAAGCGCGGCGACCGGTTGTTCATCGAGCCGCGGACCCCGATCTCATGGCGGGAATACACGATCGTGTATCGCTATGGAAAGAGTGTCTACGAGATCGTGGTGCGGAATGAGGATGGAGCTGCCTGGGAGAGAGCCGAGGTCGCCCTCGACGGACAGCCGCTCAACGGGGCCGGTATTCCGCTGGTGGATGACGGCGAGCGGCACCGGGTGATGGTCACCCCGGTAACCGAGTCCGCGCCGGTTACCTCATCGCCGAGCGAAGAGCTGTCACCCTGAGCGCAGCGAGTTGTCACCTGAGTGCAGCGAGGAGTTGTCACCCTGAGCGCAGCGAGGGGGCCTAAGCGTCGCGGCCGCAGATAAGCTGGCGGCGTCAAACGGTTCGGCTCCCTGGCTGCGCTCGGGATGACGTATGATGTTGCAGTGCTCCGCTTACTTGCCTGCTGATTTGACCGACTGCTCATTCTGGAAGAGCGCGGCGTACTGGCCGTACCCCTCCGCCTCCAGCTTATCGGCTGGGATGAACCGGAGCGACGCCGAGTTCATGCAGTAGCGGAGACCGGTAGGCGCCGGCCCATCGTCAAATACGTGGCCCAGGTGGGAGTCCGCGTGCTTCGACCGCACCTCGGTCCGCTCAGTGAAGAGCTTGTGGTCGGTTTTGGTCTTGACGTTCTCCGGCTCCAGGGCCTTGCTGAAGCTGGGCCACCCCGTGCCCGAATCGTACTTGTCCAGCGAGCTGAACAACGGCTCGCCTGACACAACGTCCACGTAAATCCCCGCCTCGTGGTTGTCCCAATAGGCATTGCTGAACGGCCGCTCGGTGCCCTCGTGCTGGGTCACCTGGTACTGCTCCGAACTGAGCTTCTGCTTAAGCTCGGTGTCACTAGGCTTCTTGAAGTTCACTGGGTTCCCTCCTTTTGGTGTGAGCTGTTTGTCCCTCCACAGCTCTGCAATGCGCTTGTCTCGCCCACAGCCGATCACATACGCCTGATACCGCTCCGGGTTCTTCTTATAGTACTGCTGGTGATACTCCTCCGCGGGATAAAACTTCGTCGCCGGCTCGATCGTGGTCACCACCGGGGTCTTGAACCGGTGCGACTGGTCCAGCGCACGCTTCGAGGCCTCCGCCGCGCGCTGCTGCGCCGAGTCGCGGTAGAAGATGATGGAGCGGTACTGGGGGCCGCGGTCACAGAAGGCTCGGTCCGCCGTCGTGGGATCGATGTGGTGCCAGTAGATGTTCAGCAGCCGGTCATAGGAGATCGCCGCCGGATCGTAGATCACCTGCACCGACTCGGCGTACCCGGTCTTGCCGGTCTCGACCACCTCGTAGCTGGGGTCCGACTGGGAGCCTCCGGCATAACCCGCGGTGACGCTGGCAACCCCGGGCACCCCCTCGAACGCCTTCTGCATCGACCAGAAGCAACCACCGGCAAAGATGGCGACTTGCTGAGTGGCGCCAGGAACCGGCAGGACGGCGAAACGGGTATTCCGGACGTCGCGCTCCGGCGCGGCGCCGGCCAGGTTCAGTGCCATAAAAGCCAAAGCCAGCAAGAGCATGGTGATAAGACCTGCGGATCGGATTGGGGAGCGGGTCATGCTGCGGAACTCCGGTAGGTGACATCTCCATAACGTTCGGCGGTTCCCGTTTGATACTGGGAGCTCGGAGCCAGGAGCCCGAGGTCCCACCCAGGTGACCGGAAGCACATGCCAGACCGGGGCCGATCACTGTATTTAGCGACATGAAAATCTCCTTTATCGGCCTCGGCAGCATGGGCCTCCCCATGGCCCGGAACCTCCTCGGCGCCGGCCACGAGCTTACAGTCTACAACCGCACCCGGAGCCGGGCCGACGAGCTGGGCCGGCAGGGCGCCCGAGTCGCGGCATCTCCCCGGGAAACGGCCCAGGGCACCGACATCCTGATCACCATGCTGGCCGACGACGCCGCGGTCGAAGGGGTGATGTTCGGCGACGAGGGCGTGTTCGCGGGACTCAAGGCCGGCGCGACCCACGCCTCCATGAGCACCATCGGCCACCTGCTCTCCCGCCGGCTGGCTGACGAGCACGGCGCCCGGAAACAGAGCTACGTCTCGGCCCCGGTGTTCGGGCGGCCCGAGGCCGCCGAGGGGGCAAAGCTCTGGATCATCGCCGCGGGTCCGGCCGAGGCGATCGAGCGCTGCCGGCCAGTGTTCGAGGTGATGGGTCAGGGAACCGAGATCGTGGGCGACGATCCGCCGATGGCGAACGTGCTTAAGCTGGCGGGCAACTTCCTCCTCGCCTCGGCGATCGAGGCGATGGGCGAGGCGTTCACGCTGGTGCAGAAGTATGGGATCGAGCCCGGACGCTTCCTCGAGATCCTGAACGGGCGGCTGTTCCGCTCGCCGATCTACGAGAACTACGGCAAGCTGATCGCTGAGCGGCGCTGGGAGCCGGCCGGATTCAAGCTGCGGCACGGGCTCAAGGACGTGCGACTCGCCCTCTCCTCCGCGGAGGAGGTGGCCACGCCCATGCCGCTGGCGAGCCTGATCCGGGACCACTACCTGTCAGGGATGGCGAAGGGCTGGGGCGACATCGATTGGGCGGCGCTGGCGCGGGTGGTGGAGGAGAACGCGGGCGTAGAGCTGGGAGCCAGAAGCTAAGAGCTTACCTCGGTTGTCTCCGATACGGTACGTACTGGGTGTCCAGCGCCCCACCCGGCAACATTACGGTCATTCCAGCGTAGGCAGTCCTGGCAACTTGCTCGAGGAGCACCGTGAACGGTGGCGACCTGACGGTCTGCGCCGAGAGCACGGCCTTCGTCGAGTCAGCCAAAAAGAATGCGACCTGTTTCGCACCGACGCCGTTGTCGCGCCAAGTCAGCCGCACCATTGGCTTGTTGCCGACGAGAATCGATGAAACCTGCAGCGGGCCAACCGGCGGGACGGTGTCATAGACCGGCGAGACCTCGCGGGCCGGTTGCACCGGCACTCGCTGGGTCTCGGGAGAGTAGGACTCTCCGGCGGAATCGTCCGGATACTGGTAGTTCTCTGAGCCGCCGTAATAGCCGCCAAACGGCCAATAGTAAGGAAAGAAAGAACGGACGTGGCGGTCGCTGCCGGATGTAATGGGAGCCGTGGCCGTGAGTCGAGGGGGTCGGACCCTCGTGCGATAACCGGGGGCGCCTTGGGCGAGGGCGTCAGGCGCTGTAGTTAGCGACGCTGCCAACCAAAAGGAGAGCCCGACGGCGGCAATGCCCGTGTGCCACATGGAGTGTGCCTCAATGCGCTTTGATGCCGGTCCTTACTTCTTTGATATCAGGCTATCGAACCGGGGGATTCCCTTGAGACGGGCCCAGAAGGGATCCACCCGCACTGCGGCAAGCGTCACATACGGGTAGGTGCTGTCAGCCAGCGCCGCGGCAAGCGAGTCAGCGGCGGCAGGCCGCTCCCCCAGGAGCGCGAGGTTCACCGCCCACTGTACCTGCATCTGCGGCGTGATCCAGGCCGTGTCGCCCTGAGCCCGGTACAACTGCTCCGCCTGGTCCATCGCCCGCTTGACCACGGGCGCTCGCCCCAGCCCTGCATTGATGAAGCCCAGAAGGTCCTGGCTGAACGGACTCTCGGGCTCGGCACGGGCCATGCCCTCGGTGACCACCCGCGCCGAGTCCCAGTAGATCCGCTCGAGCCTGGTCCGGTCATGCATGTTAGCCCGCAGGGCTCGGGCGATGTAATAGTTGGCCGAGTCCCGCGGCGAAAACCCTGTGAGCGTGAGCTGGTCGAGCACCCGCTCGTAGTCGGCGCCCAGCGGTCCCCCCCAGTCGAAGCAGGCCAGGCACATCTTGCGGACGAACTCCTCTCGGCCAATCCGTGCCTCCGCTTCCTGCATGACCCGTCTTGCCCCCTGCACGTCTCCTCGCCACCCAATCAGGTTACGTCCCTTCTCGAAGTAGGCGTGGTACTGGTCCGGCGCCAGCGCTATGGCCCGGTCATACGTAGTGTCAGCGTCCGCAAACCGGCGCAGCCCGGAATACGCGCGCGCGAGCCCTAACGCCCGTTCAGCAGAACGAGGGTCCAGAGCACTGGCTCGACGCATGTTGGCCAGCGCCGAGTCCCTGGCTCCGCGCCACCACTGGCTGTAAGCGATCGCGTTGAGTACCTCGGCATTGCTCGGCTGGAGCCGGAGCGCGGTCTCGTATTCGGCGGTGGCCCGCGCGTTATCATGGTCGATGTCAGAGGCGTAGTCGCCTCGCGCGATGTGAGCTTCCGCCGATTGGGGCGCCAGCGCCAGCGCTCGAGACATCGCGAGCTTGGCCAGGGCCCGGGTTGCACTATCGGCCGGATCGCGAAAGAGCTGGTAGAGGCTGGCCTGTGCCAACCGGGCCCACGCAACCCCGAACCCGGAATCAGCGGCAATGGCCCGCTCATAGAGCTGCCGGGCTATAACCATCTTCTGCGGCTCCACATTGAGCCGGGCGCGCAGCTCGTACTCCCGCGCCTTCAGGTAATCGTCGTACGCCTCGACGCTGGAGGTAGGCTTGTCGTTCAACTGCGCTCGTGCCGGTTCAGTCAGGGCGACGTTTAGCGCCTGGGCAACTCTGCCTGCGACATCGGCCTGAACTTCAAAGACATCGGAGAGAGGAGCGTCGAAGGACTGCTGCCACTTGGCCGACCCGGAGGAGACCACGATCAATTCCGGGCTCACCTTCACCCGGCCGGTACTGTCGCTATTGCCCTTGTCCCAGCGCACTGTACCGGTGAGCAGATAGTCCACCCCCAGCTCGCGGCCCAGCTCCTGGGGGGACTTGCGGGTGTGCTTGTATTGGCTGGAGCTGCTGCGGGCGGTGACCCGGAGTGCCGGCAGGGCGGTGAGCCGACCACGGATCTCGTCGGTCACTCCGTCAACAAAGTAGTCCTGGTCAGCCGGACCGACGTTCTCGAAAGGAAGGACGGCCAGGAGCTTGCCACCACCGGCATCGACGGGTGCGTGCCTGTCCCGCCAGGCGAACAGCACGCCGCTCCCGATTGCAATTCCCAGGAGCAGAACGGCGAAGAGGGGATGTCCCAGTATCATCCGGCGGAGCCCGGAAACGGTTCCGGCCCGAGTTTGCCGCCGGTCTGGAACTGGGGCAGGAGGCAAGACCGCCGGCAGCTGATGCGGAGTCAACACCTCGGGCGCGAGCGCGTGGGCAAACTGCGCGGCAGTGGCGTACCGATCCGCCGGCGCTTTGGCGAGCGCGGTGGCGACGACCTGGTCTATCGCCGCGGGAATGGTATCCCGGATCTGGTGCAGCGGGCGGGGAGCCTCGGAGATGGTTCGGGCTATCACGGCCATCGGCGTGGGGCCGCTGAACGGCGGCTCGCCCGCCAGCATCTCATACAAAACGCAGCCCAGTGCGTAGATGTCGCTTCGGGCATCTACGTTGGAGGATCCGGCGGCCTGTTCGGGACTCATGTACGCCGGTGTGCCGAGGGCGAGCCCCGTGCTGGTGAGCCGATCCGTGTCGGCGCCCAGAGCCCGGGCAATGCCGAAATCCGCCACCAGGGCGTGCTCGCTGGTCAGGAGGATGTTTTCCGGCTTGAGGTCGCGGTGCACCACGCCGTGGCTGTGGGCATACCCCAGGGCGTCGGCAGCCTCGCGAATGATGCGGACCGCGTCGACAACCGGCAGCTGTCCCTCCCGAACCAGCCGGGTCCGGAGCGTCTCACCTTCCACGAACGGCATGGTGAACCAGAGGATGGCAGGGCCGCCCGCTTCGCCGGAGATCTCGCCTGAATCGTGAACGGTCAGGATGTGAGGGTGCTGAAGCCGGGCGGCGAGCCGGATCTCGCGCTGGAACCGATCCGCGCCGAGACTGGCCGCGAGCTCCGGGTGGAGCACCTTGAGGGCTACGGATCGATCATGCCGGAGATCGTGCGCCAGATAGACGGTCGCCATCCCCCCGCGGCCAAGCTCGCGCTCGAGGCGATACCGGTCGGCCAGCCTCGCCTGGAGAATTTCTGGTGGAGTGAGCACCGGAGCGCCTGGATGGGTTAGAACGAACATAGCGGCTGAGAGTTGTTTCGGCCATCTGGAAGTAGCCTCGCTGGCGCGATCAACTCCGAAGCGGCACATTGGAGTCGCCATGACCACCCCCACCACCCCCACCCTCGCAGGCCCGCATCGCAAGCCATACGATGAGGAAATCGATGTCTACGGCCTCACCCACCCGGGAAGGGTCCGCAAGGAGAACCAGGACCACTTCCTCATCTGTGCCCTGAAGAAGCAGCTGGTAGTCCGCCAGACCAGCCTGCCCGAGCTCCACAGCGTCTCCGCGGAGCCCGAGCGGCTCGCCTTCTTAATGATGGTGGCCGATGGGGTCGGCGGTGGGGCAAAGGGCGAAGCGGCGAGCCGCACCGCAGTCGAGGCGGTCACTCAGTACGTCGAGCACGGCATGCGTTGCTATTATGCCACCGGCGCGGACGACCGCGAGTTCTACCAGTCGCTGCAGGAAGGGGCATTCCTGACCCATGTGGAGCTGTTGCGGCGGGGCGAGATCGACCCGGAGTACCGCGGCATGGCCACCACGCTCACGCTCTATCTCGGCGTGTGGCCCCGGGCCTACCTGCTCCAGGTGGGCGACAGCCGCTGCTACCTGCTCCAGCAGGGCGAGCTGTCCCAGATCACCCGCGACCAGACGATGGCGCAGGAGCTGGTCGACCTCGGCGTCATGTCTCAGTCGGATGCGTCCACCACCAAGCTGGCGCACACGCTCTCGAGCTCGATCGGCGGACGCCAGAGCGCGCCGGTGGTGACCCGGCTGGACGCGAAGTGGGGCAACGTCGCCCTGCTCTGCAGCGATGGGCTGACCAACCACGTCTCCGACGAGCGGATCGGCGAGCGGCTCCGCTCGATGACCTCGGCTAAGCAGGTCTGCGAGGATCTGCTGGAGGAGGCGCTCGCCGGCGGAGGAACCGACAACATCACCCTGATCGTTGGGCGGGCGTTGCCTGGGGAGAGCTGAGACTGGGCAGGCATGTCATTTCGAGCGTAGCGAGAAATCGCTCAGCCGTCCGCCTGAGATAGGAGCGGAAACGTCAGACGGGCCGATCCCTCGCTACGCTCGGGATGACATCGTTCGCAACCGGCCCTACTAAGTCCACCTTACTTCACCCCAGCCTGTCGCCGCGCCCCCGCGATCAGACTATCGGCCCGCCGGCTGGCCTCGTCGATAATTCCTTTGGCTTTGTCGTCCGACTCGCTGCGGAGCCGGTCTGCCGCAACCTGGGCGCCAGCCGCGACCAGAGGATTGTCCCCGGCCTTGGCCGTCAACGAGTCGGCCTGCTGATAGCCGGTCTGCTTCACCCTCGCTGCCAGTGACTCCGCCTGCTGCCGAATCACGGCGGCCTGCCGCTCCGCCTCCTGTACCATCCTCATCGCCGCGGAATCGACCTTTGCGGTGACCGCCTGCTTCACCGCCTCCTGCGCCCCCTGCGCCACGGACGACGTGACGCTGCCCAGGTCGACCTTGACCGTGGGATCGGTCACCTTGCCGGCGAGCTGAATATTGAGCGGGATCTCCGGCGCCGCAGCGAGATTGAAACCGGCCCGCGATGCCAGCCCAGCCAGCGCCTGATCGGCCCCACCCACCAGCGACTTCGGCAGCCTGAGCCCCAGGGTGTACTGCATGGTTTGATCGATCCCGTTCGAGCCGGACACGGTCACGGAGGTGCCGGCCAGTTTCACAGTGAAGGGTTGGGTGACCAGTCGGCCATCCTTGATCTGGAACGCGGCCCTGATGGCCTGCATGGTCGGGTTGTTCAGGATCGCGAGATTGGTGACGTCCACGATCTTCTTCATTCCGGGGAAGTCGCGCAGCGAGACATTCTGGCTCTGGAAGGTGCCCTTGCCGCTCAGCGCGTCGAACAGCGGCATCATGTTCTTCCCCAGCGCGCCGTTCAGGTTGACGTCGGTGCTCACGGTGCCCCGGGCATACTTGGCCACCGGCGCCAGCATCTGCACGGTGGTGAACGCCTGGAATGCGGATGGGATGTCGAGCCTGGTCATCTTGAGCCCGACATCAAACACCGGCTGGGTCACGTTCTTGGTGTCGTAGAACCCGCTCACCGCGATCTGGCCGCCCAGGGTGTTCATCCGGAAGTCCTGCAGCGTCGCCCGCCGGTCCTTGATCCGCACCCTGCCCGTGGCGCCGGTCATCTTGAGCTTGTTGTAGGTCAGTTGGTCGACCGTGGCGTTCAGGCCGAAGTCGATCTTGTCCGGCACCGGAATGATCTGGAGGTCGCCCTCGCCCGAGCGCCACTCGTCCAGATCGAACCGGTTGCTCCGCACCGTCGCGGTGCCCTGGAGGGTGTCGTCCCGGAAGGCCCAGGAGACCAGATTGTCGATCGAGCCGGTCGCCCGGAGATCGCTGCTGCCCACCGAGCCGGTGAACGCGGTCAGCTCGGCCCGCTCCGGCCTCAACCGAAGCGACGCCTGCTGAATCGCGAGCGGTAGGGTCTTGCCTCCCTCGCTCGATGCTGCGCGGGGCCTGAGCGTGAGGCCGGCGACATCCACCGTGCCGCTGGCCGCGACGTTGCCGTACTGCTTCTTGTCGATGGCGGACATCCGGGCCCGCACCGCAGCGTCCGCCGCAATCGTTCCGGTGAGCTGGTCGATGCTCTCCAGCTTCATGCTGCGACGGACGTCTGCCAGATCCACCTTGCCCTTGACCCGGAAGTCCACGTTAGGATCGGATACCGGGGTCCGGACCACCATCCTCGCATCCACCGGGTTCCGGCCGAGCAACAGGTGGAAGCGGTCGACATTGACCACGGTGCTGTCGGCGCTGCCGCCGGGGTTAGCCAGCGCCAGATCCAAAAAGATGGAACGCGCGGGCAGTGGCAGGTCGGGATACTGGAACGCGGCATCGTTGACCTTGGCCCTCAGCTGGAAGGCGGGAAAGGCGCTGTCGCCGTACTCGCCCTTCACCAGGCCGGCGACGGTGAAGCTGCCCGAGGTCTTCACCTTGTCGAAGTCGTGGGCGTACACCGCCGGCACCAGCGACAGGATGCTGCGGAAATTCGTGCTCGGCGCCTTGAAGGCGAGGTCCAGGCCCAGGAGCTTGCCGGTCGACTTGGCCGAGCCGGTAACGCCGAGCTTGAGGTCGTTGAGGCTGAGGTCAGTGGTCCGGAGGGTGTACGCCTTGTTGGCCAGATCGGCCGCGACGTCGGCATCGAGTCCCAACCGGACCCGGTTGAGATAGGGAATCCCGGCAAAGCTGACGCTCACCGTATCGGCCTTGGCCTGGGTCTTCACCGCGACCTGCTTCTGACTGAAGTCACCGCTGAGCGACTGGTTATAGCCCGCGAGCGACGCTTTCAGGCGGGTCTGCCGGTTGTCGAACGCGATCGCGCCGTTCTTGATCTCGAGCCGCCTCAGGCTCACCGCCATGGTCCGGCGACTGGTGTCCGTCGTCTGGCGACTGGTATCCGTGATGTTCCAGTTGGCGCTGCCGTCCCGCAGCTTGATCAGCGACAGCCTCGGCCGGTCCAGCTCCACCGCCCGGACCACGACCGGGCTCCCGCCCAGCACGTTCCGGAGCACGCTGCCGACACTCAGGGCCACGCCGAAGTGGGGGATCGATGCCAGGGTGTCGCCCCGAAAGCGGCCGGTCCCCACCACGGTGAGATCGTTGAGCGAGAGAGTGAGGCTGGGGAAGTTCCGGAAGAAACTGAGGCCGGCGTCCTGCCAATCCACCCGCGCGGTGACGCTTCGGTTGGCCGCTTCCTTGGCGCGCTGGGCGATCTGGTCCTGGAACAGGAGTGGGAGGGTCAGCAGCAGGACGAGCACGACTGCAAGCACTGCCCCCAGGATAACCAGAATCCGTCTCATTCAGGAAAAGTAAACCGAAAGAGTCTGCCGATCGCGGCGAGATAGTGTGAGTTGCGTCACACTTCGCTCGGTGGTCGAGGCCGCAGCGGAGTCGCCGCAAATTCAGGTATAATCGCACTTGATGGATGCTTGATCGCCACAGCTATCCTGCCCAGTACTGCCATTCGGCAGGTGCCGCGAGCCCACGGCGGGTTGATGGGTTGAACCGATCCTTGCTGGGGAGGGAAGCAATCATGATCGAGATACTCACGCGCCGTGCGGCGCTGGCCTTAACCGCGCTATTCCTTACTGCTTGTAGTGACCGGCTCACCGAACCTGAGCCCCAGACGGCGGACATCACCCCCACCGCCGATGCACCGGACCTCGCCGCCACGAACACCTGGCTCACCAAGGCCGACATGCCCGATACGCCTAGGGACCAACTGGCGGCCGCCACCATCACCAACTCCGCGGGGCAGTCCATTGTCTACGCCATTGGCGGACATGTTATCGGCAGCGGGCGCACCGGGCGGGTTCAGGCGTATAACGTCAGCACCAATACCTGGGTCTCGAGGCTGCGCTGGCCGGTGGCAGCGTGGAACACCAACGGTACCGGGGTCATCAACGGAAAGATCTACATCTCCGGCGGGATAACGGGCGATAAGGTCTTCAGCAGCCAGCTATATGTGTACGACCCCGCCACCAACGTGTGGACCAGGAAGAGCGACATGCCGGACGATAGCTGGGGCGGCATCTCCGGAGTGATCAACAACCAACTCTACGTGCTTACCTGTACTGAGCTGGAAGAGGACTGCTATGACGACCACACCAGACCCGAACTGTACCGCTACGATCCGCGCGCCGATCAGTGGAGCTTCGAGGGCTATGCGCCGACCCAAGCAGGCCGCCCGTTTGGTGGGGTGATAGGGGGGAAGCTCTACTTCACCGGCGCGAACAGCCTGCAGGATGGCGGCGGCGCCCGGTTCACCGTGTACGATCCGGCGACGAAGCAGTTCACGGCCAAGACCCCGCTCTCCAAGGCACGCACATCCGGGGCGGGGTACGCCACCCTGGGGGCAAAACTGTACATCTTCGGTGGCTTTGAGCGTCAGTCGGACGGGTCGCTGCTGAACGTGCGGACGACTAGGGTATACGATCCGGCGACCGACAGCTGGTCGGCCGGAGCGCCGATGCCCACACTGCGCCTCGGCATCGCCGCCACCCGAGTGGTGCTGAATGGAAAGGCGCGCATCGAGGTGGTGGGCGGGCCCAAGCCGGGGAACAATCTTCAGTACCTGCCCTGAGCGCGTTGTCTCGGGCTACTCGCCAGATGGACTGCGGGCCGAAGATTCTTCGACCCGCGGTCCAACCTGCCTTCATTGAACTTATCTGCTCGGAATGACCTGGACGCTCACGTGCGACGGCCGCGCCGGTGTCCGCCAGATCCGGTGGGTCTGGGCCCGGTAAACAGCCGGCTTCGCCGTGAAAATGTTGGGGACGAACGTCTGCGGGTTGCGATCGTACAGCGGAAACCAGGTGCTCTGCACCTGCACCATCATCCGATGCCGCCGCTTGAACGTGTACAGCTGCTGGTGCAGATCGACCGTGTACTCGGCCACCCGGTTCGGCACGATGGGTCGGGCCGCCCTGAAGCTAGTCCGATAACGTCCTCGCATGATGTCCCCCGCGATCATGAACTCATACCCGCCCATTCTCGGCTCGGGCATACTGTCGGGAAAGACGTCGATCAGCTTTACCACCCAGTCGGCATCCGTACCCGTAGTCGAGGCGAAGAGGTGGGCCGAGATGTTGCCGGCCACCGTGACGTCGGCTTCGAGCGGCGCGGTCGTCCAGGTGAGCACATCGGGTCGATCGTCCACGAAGCGCTGGTCCTGGCTTAGCCAGGTATACCAGTCCGAGCCCCGGGGATGGTAGGTCTCCTGAATCGGGCGCTGCCGGTAGGGTACGGGATGCGCCGGATCGGAGAGGTATGAGTCGTATTGAGGCCGCCCATTTGTCACGGCAGGCCTCGTCCCCGGCGTCGGTGGATCGAACGAGAGCACCCCGTCGCCGTGAAAGTAGAGCCGCCGCAGGGCCGCATCCTTCACCGGCCACTGCGCGAATGTCCGCCAGGTGTAGGCGCCGCCATCGAACAGCAGCGCCTCGGGCTGTTGGTGCGGCCGATCCTTGAGCCAGTGGGCGAACCACTGTGCCTGCACCTCGCGGAACCGCCTCCCGGTCTCTTCGCGGAAGTCCACCTTTCCCAGTCGCTGGGTCTCCCTTCCACCCCAGGAGCCATGATTCCAGGGGCCCATGAGGAGATGGTTCCTCGAGGCTGAGTCGTGCCGCTCGAGCGCGGCGTACGTCACCAGCGTGCCGTACAAATTTTCCTGGTCCCACCAGCCTCCCACGATCAGCGTCGGCACCGCCACCGTGGTGAGCTTTGGCGGGAGCGAGCGGGCCACCCAGAACGTGTCGTACGTGGGGTGCTGCACGAAG